>Ga0307424_1001081_pt1 | contig 14435 bp, 14 predicted proteins | sample SalMarWE160320MG_FD_202157 | JGI IMG/M metagenome (GOLD analysis project Ga0307424, IMG submission 202157) | Salt marsh sediment microbial communities from the Plum Island Ecosystem LTER, Massachusetts, United States - WE1603-20 | ecosystem: Environmental > Aquatic > Marine > Intertidal zone >... | reverse complement strand
CGCTGCTTGGAATCTTGAAACAAAGTTGCCAGTCAGGCTTAAATACAAAGGCTGTACTCCTTATCTGTAAGGTGCATGGGGAGCTGAGTTAACTCGGCTGAGAGGACGACTGGTTGGTCGTCGACCCTTAGGAACCTGATCCAGGTAATGCTGGCGGAGGGAAAAAGATTGAACCAAAGTAAACATAAGTTTTCAACAAAAATATTAGCAGAATCAGTTATGTTTGTGGCTCTTGCCACAGTTTTAAGTTTCTTCAAAATTTTCGAGCTACCATATGGGGGGTCTGTAACCCTTGCTTCGATGGTGCCGATTCTGTGGTTAGCCCTCAGAAGAGGACCTGCAGTAGGATTGTTCGCGGCTACGGTGTACGGCGTAGTCCAGCTGGTAGTTGACCCAAGTGGTGTGTATTATCCTGCACAGGCGCTGCTTGATTATCCCATCGCGTTTGGGTTGCTGGGGCTCGCAGGCTTCTTCCCGAAACATCCCTTCCTCGGCGTAAATGTGGGAATAATTGGGCGTTTTGTTGCACATTTCTTTTCAGGCATAATCTTCTTTGCTCAGTACGCGCCCGAAGGTATGAACCCTGTGATATATTCTGCAGCATACAATGGAAGTTATCTGCTGGTCGAACTTGTGATAAGCATCTACATATTTTACTTACTGCAAGAGAGCAAAGTGCTGAAAATCTACATGTGAAAGAGAAAAAGAGGGTTGGGCTGCTCCCAACTGACGACCTTAAGAGGATGTTGACTGAATCAGAAAGGATTCCCTGTGTTGTTTCGCCTCAGCTTTTTCTACTTGTTTACTATGGTGATTTTTTCGGCGATTCGCAGTTTCATTCCGTCATATGCGGCTACTGTTGGGACTCCCGTTTTTTCTTCGATCAGTTTAACTTCGTAGTTTGGTCCTTTGAAGAGCATTTTCATTCCGAAGTGGGTGGCTACAGCCATTTCAGGCTTTACTGCGTCAACGATTTTTATGGCTTCTTCCGGGGTCATGTGTCCCGTCCATGGGCTTCCTAGCGGTCTCATCACCGAGATGATGAGGACTCTGACTCCCCTGTATTCGTCTTCGATGCCCTCGAAGTATTCTGTGTCGGCTGTGTATCCTATGGTTCCGACCTCTGGGATTTCGAATTTGAAGCCAACAGCTTCGGGGTCAGTGTGTTTTGCTGTTGTGGCAACTATTGTTGTGTTGCCGACTTGGAAGTTGACTCCCGGCTTCACGGTTATTGCCTCTTTTGTCATCCGCTGATGGTAAGTGGAGATGGCGGGTCCAGCTTCCGTGTTTCCAATTAGTATGTTTGGGGGCGCGGCTACTACTCCCCGTTTCTTCAGCATGCCTCGGGTCATTGCCTCAACCATAATCTCTGCGTCGCTGTAGTGGTCTGGGTGCCTGTGGGAAACCAGCACTGCCTCAAGTTTTTGGGGATTTAAGCCTGCCTCCAGCGAGTAGATGAGGGCGCCTGGTCCTGGGTCGATGTGGAGGTTGAGGCGTTTGGCTGTGATGCGGATTCCTCCTGTTCTTCTTTTTTGGGTTATGGTTGTGAATCTTCCGCCTCCTGTTCCCAGGAAGGTCACTTCAGCTTCGTTCATGGTTTTCACCGAGGATGAGGGTGAGCAGATTTTGTTGTTTGTTAACATATGGTTGAATTTCGTTATAAGGCTTTGAATGTTTGTTCAGTAGAGAATGTTATATTCTGTTGCCGTAGAGTATCTTGTGAGGTTTCGGTGATGAGGGTTGTGGTTCGTGTTGGCGGCTCGGTTGTGGGTTCCCCACTTGACGCGTCGATGATAAGCAGATACGTTACTTTGTTGAAGGATTTGAGGAATCAGGGGCATGCTGTTGTGGCGGTTGTGGGCGGGGGTTCCTTGGCTCGCGAGTTCATTAAAGTGGCTGCTTATCTTGGGTTAGAGGAAGAACGTAGAGACTGGGCTGCGATTCATGTTTCGCGGTTGTTTGCTCAGTTGTTTGTGTTGGGTTTAGGCGAGGCTGGCTGTGGGGTTGTGCCTGTCTGTTTGGATGAGGCTGAGGCTTGCCTGAAGGAGGGGAAGGTTGTTGTTTTGGGCGGTTTGCGTCCAGGTATGACAACTGATTCGGTGGCGGCGTTGATTGGGGAGCGGGTGAAGGCTGACCTGCTGGTGAAGGGTTCGAACGTGGACGGCATATACACGAAGGATCCGCGGAAGTATGTTGACGCAAAAAAGGTGGACAAGCTGAGGTTCGAGGAGCTTGCGGGCATGTTTGACGAAAAACGGCACAAGGCGGGAATTAACCAGATTATTGACCCTGAGGCTGTGAAGATTCTAGCCAAAATCAGGTTGAGGACAGTAGTTGTGGACGGCTATGACACTGCCAATCTTGTGTTTGCTGTTGAGGGCAGACAGGTTGGAACCGTAATCGAGTGACTGCTGATAGGTAACGCTTAAATTAATTGCCATGTTTCTTTTGAGGGATGGGCGGCGGTAGCGAAGCCAGGTCAAACGCGGAGGACTCAAGATCAGCATTTGATGGGCTATCCTCTCCTGTAGGGGTTCGCAGGTTCGATTCCTGCCCGCCGCACCACCGTTTGTTTTGGGTGTGGAAGTTTTTATATGAACAGTCGTCCTATAGAATACAGGGTACTTTTATGGTGTTGAGTAGACAGTTTTTCTTTCAAGCCATCAATGTGGTCGCCTTTGCAGTAACTATCATAGTTAATGGGCTGGCTGGAAGCACAACAGTGCTGGGCGGCGTGACAAGCGCACAGGTTTCCGACAACTATCCAACCCTGATTACTCCCGCAGGCTTCACCTTCGCCATCTGGGGAATCATCTACACCCTTCTGCTGCTCTTCACGGTCTATCAGCTTCTGCCCAAAAACAGGGACAAACCGTTTCTCAGCCAAATCGGCGTGCTGTTCGGGTTAAGCAGCGCCTTTAATGTTTGTTGGCTGTTCCTCTGGCACTACAACTACATAACATACAGTCTAGTTCTGATGCTCGCACTTCTGGCATCCCTGATTCTAGTCTACTTGCGGCTTGGCATCGGCAAAACTGCCGTTTCACTTAAAGAAATGACTTTTGTGCATTTGCCCTTCAGCGTCTACCTTGGCTGGATAAGCATCGCAACCATAGCCAACGTGTCTGTGGCGTTGACTGCTGCGGGCTGGGACGGATGGGGCATCTCAGATGCTACCTGGGCTGTGGCTATAGTCTGTGTGGCGCTGCTGTTGTCCTTGGCTGTGCTTGTGACAAGAAAGGACATAGCATACAGTTTCGTGGTTGTCTGGGCTCTGCTGGGCATACTGACTGCACAGAGCGAACATGAAGCCATCGTTTTGGCATCCGAGATAGGCATAGTGCTTCTTCTCGCCGCCATCGGAGTAACAGTTGCCAGTTCAAGACTTAAACGCTGAAACCGTTCTGCTATTAATAGGTGAACAGTGGCTTGATGAAGAAAACCAAGATTGTATGCACAATCGGACCCGTCAGCATGCAAACCGAAACACTGGAGCGGATGGCTCAGGCAGGCATGAACTGCGCCCGAATAAACACCGCCTACGGAGACCTTGACCGCTACCAGACTGTTATAGAAAATGTTCGGAAAGTAGCTGATATTCCTGTGATGGTTGACCTTAAGGGTCCAGAAATCAGGCTTCGAACCGACAAAGAGTGGACAGTTAATGAGGGGGACGTTCTGGAGGTCGGCTTCAACCGGGAACCCGTCAGCTTCAACCACAACTTCATCGCCCAAATGAACGTCGGCGACCCGCTTCTCATAGATAATGGCAGAATCATAACAGAAGTCACCGAAAAAGGTGAAGATACTCTTCGTCTGCTGGTGAAAAGCGGCGGCGTAATAGCCGACGGCAAAGGCGCCAATGTTCCCAACAAGCAGCTCTCTGTTCCAACTCTCTCAGAAAGGGACCTGACCATTATCGAATTCGCGAAAGAACATGAAGTCGAATTTTTTGCTTTATCCTTCACAAGAAACGCCAAAGACATAGACAACTTGCGGTCAGCGGCTGAAGGATTTAAGGGCGCAGTCATCGCCAAAATCGAAAACTTTGAAGGAATACTAAACTTCGACGAAATCCTGAACGCATCAGACGGCATCATGGTTGCAAGGGGCGACTTAGGCGTCGAAATAGAGCCTGAACGGGTTCCGCTGGTTCAGAAGTCTCTTATCCGCAGATGCAACCAGAACGGAAAACCTGTTGTGACCGCCACGGAAATGCTGGAATCCATGATGCTTCAGCCCAACCCAACCAGAGCCGAAGTCAGCGACGTAGCAAACGCAATACTGGACGGAACCGACGTAACAATGCTCTCTGGAGAAACCGCAGTCGGCAAATATCCCGTAGAATCCGTTGCCATGATGGCTCGCATCGCCTTGGAGACAGAAAAGGCGACAAAAAGCACCGTAGAAGACAGGGGCTTCGTCAACATCTCAGACACCGTAAGCACGTCCATCCAGCGGATTTGCCATAGCATGCCCCTAGACAAAGTAGTCACGTTGACCCGCTCAGGCTACACCGCAAAAATGATATCACGATTCAAAATCAGGCAGCCAATAATCGCTGTTACATCAAACCCCATGTCGAAGCGGCAGCTGGAGCTGGTCTATGGCGTAGTCCCCATACACTATGATTACCGCCAAGAAACCGACCGAATACTCGCCGTAGCAAACAAACTACACAAAATGAAACTGCTAAACGACGAAGACACCGTACTATTCACAGCCGCCTTCAGAACCCACAAAAAACACGCAAGCAACCTCATCGAAATCCACCAAATCAAAGAACTGCTAGCCCTTACAAGAAAAAACTGAACAACACAAACATATTAGGAGCCTAATAGAGGTACATTGTTGAAAACAGTCTTTTTCCTGTTTTTTGGCACCGCACAGGCTTCAGGAAACAGTTAACGCTTCGCAGAATGAGGGGGGTGCGGAGCGCACGCCGAAGGCAAAATGGCTTGTGGAGATTTGGTGCTCAACTGTTATTAGGGACGCGTGCGCTCTGTTCAGATTCCGACTCTGACAAATAAATCATTTCTGAATTCCACCTACACATTATCTGTTCCACACACCAGCGAGTTTGTAACCAACAGAAACTTCTTTCACAATAAGGAACTCCAAAAAAGCCACACCACAAAACTTCATGTTCTCCTCTCCAACTCCGCTTCAGAACTGTGGATTTGCTGTCTGAGCCCAAAATCATCCGCTGCGGTGTTGCCAACTATCCCGTTTAGGCTGTTGGCTGCCTTTCTGGTATGAGTAAAGTATAAAGATGGGTACACCAGTCAAAGTGACGAGGGTTAAAGTTGCCTGCAATGGAAGTAGGAAGAATCTGCGTCAAAACCTTAGGGCGAGAAGCAGGAAAGAAATGCGTAGTCATAGACCTTGTAGACAAAAACTTTGTTCTCATCACAGGACCCAAAGCAGTCACTGAAATAAAACGGAGACGCGCCAACATCAGTCACCTAGAACCGACCCGCGAAAAAATCGAAATAAACCGAGGCGCAACCGACGAAGAAATCACCGAAGCACTAAAGACAGCAGGTAAACTAGACGACATGACAAAAACAGCCAAGCCCGCCCTATCCTAAATCTTTTAACCTATTCAACCCTTTTTTCCATTCCGGAGAAAAAGCATGCGAACACTCAACGAGCCTTGGAAAATCAAGCGAAGCCTGGTAGTTAAAGCTGAGGAAGAAACCGACATGCGCTTCGGTCACAGACCTGAAGAACGCCCAATCAAAGAGCACATGCGGTTCGGAATAATAAACCTGGACAAGCCTCCTGGACCATCAAGCCACGAGGTTACAGCATGGCTCAAACGAATCCTCAGCCTTGAAAGCGCCGGTCACGGCGGGACCCTTGAGGCTTAACACAGCCGGGGAAATCCCAAAGTCACCGGAATTCTACCAACTGCCATAGAGGACGCTACAAAAATTATTCAGGCTCTTCTCTTGTCAGGCAAAGAGTACGTCTGCGTAATGAAGCTCCACTCTCAAGTTCCAGAAGACCAAGTAAAAAAAGTTCTTGAAGAGTTTCAGGGAACCCTCTATCAGCGACCTCCTGTGCGATCATCAGTTAAAAGGCAACTCAGAACAAGAACAATCTACTACAACAACTTCCTTGAGATGGATGACCGGAACGTTCTCTTCAGGGTCGGCTGCGAAGCGGGAACCTACATACGGAAGCTCTGCTACGACATCGGCGAGGTTCTGGGCAGCGGCGCCCACATGCAGGAGCTTCGCAGAACAAGAGTTGGACCCTTCATCGAAGACGAAAGCCTAGTCACCCTGCATGACATTTCTTACCTGTTTAGCCAGTGGCAGGAAACCAAAGATGAAAGTCTGCTCAGAAAATTCGTTTACCCCATGGAAAAAGCCTTGGAGCTGATGCCAAAAATCAATGTGCGCGACTCCGCAGTTGACGCCCTCTGCCACGGAGCCCACTTAACCGCTCCCGGAGTGCTGTCACTGGATTCTGGAATCAAAATCGGCGACGCTGTGGCAGTTTTCACGCAGAAAGGAGAAGCCGTAACAATGTCCCAAGCCACTGTTTCCTCCGAGAAGATGCTGAAGATGGATCACGGTTTTGTAGCGAAAACTCAACGGGTTATGATGCCACGTGGTATGTATCCTAAGATGTGGCGTAAGTCTCAGCAGTAGGCGCTACTGTTTCGAAAAGACTAAAAACATGCTTAATACTATTCTACTGTTGTGCCGAGGTCTCCTAGAGCAACCATGTTGCGGGAAATCTGGTAGGGAGCAGATTCCAACTTTGGAAGCATAAGCCTGGAACCTCCGACTACGGAAAGCCTGTGATCCATTGGGTCGCGAGGGTTCAAATCCCTCCCTCGGCGCCACAATCTTGTTCTTTGCCCGATTCGCTTGCTGAGCAGTCATCTTTGATTGTTTTCCCAGCTTTTCGCTCAGCTATCCACGTTTTTGAGTAATGAAAAGCCAGTTAACCGAATTACGGTTCTGCATCTTTGGCATTGAATGATTATTTCATTTAGGTTGTTGTCTCTAACTTTTGCTTCTAGAATGCAATAGTTATCCTCTGTTTCGTCGTCTGGAGATAACGTTACTCCACATTTTGGGCAATGAACATCTCCGTTTCCTTGAATTCGAGCCAAATCAAACCGGTATATCAACTGGTGCTCCACATTTTTCCCTCCTGTTACCTATTCAGGCACTTCTCAAGCAGTCAACAGCCCTTTTTTTATAAAACCATTTTTCAGAATTCATTCCAATTTCAGCCAGAATCTGCAAAACAAAATAATCCACAGATAAATATTACAAGCATCAGCAAACCTAGAGTAGATTAACACGTTGCATGACCTTCCTAGGCTTGTATTGTCTGCACGGGTTTGGAGAGAAAAAGAATTGGCTCCTATTTTTTCTTCATTTATTATAACTGCAAAACCCGCCTCGGCGCCAACAAAGTATCCGCTGTGAACATCATAATTCTCGTTTTTTGTGTTTCCTAGATTTCATAGGTTAAGTGTAACGGAGAAGAATATTGATATGAGATTGAATTTTTGAATAGCCAACTAACTTTATTCTTTTGCAGCTTTCATTTCATCTAGACCTAATACTGCAAGGATAAAAAATGCATGAGACCAAGCCAACGGTACAGCAGAAATAGAAGAACCATTTGATTTGTTGACTTGCTCGGAAAGGAGACCAAGTTCAGTGGCACGGTTAACTGTCCACTCGACAAGTTTTTCCATTCTGTTCACGTCTTTGAGTTTTTCATAGTATAAAGCTAGCCACAGCGTTGCCAAAATCCAAGGGTTGCCTCCATAATACGTGTCTCCGGAATACCTGCCTATTCCGCCAATTTCGTAATTGAATGCTTGTTCTATGCCAAAAGCAGTTTTCCTCATCATACTATCCTGCGCGGGCAGAACCTCAAAAGGGAAAGTTAGTCCTATCATGCTTATATCTAACGTTTCATCTCTCGGCTTGACAGTTTTTATGAATTGACTCTTTGATGAATCCCACGCTAACGTAAGTAAGGAACCTCGGATTTTTTCAGCCAATAAATTCCACTTTTCAGACAGTTTGTTCTCATCTAGAACTTTGGCAATCATAGAAGATGTTTTTAGGGCATTATACACTGCTGCATTTGAATATGTATGGCTCCCGAACCTTTCTTCCCATAAACCCACGGAAGTGATGAGACCTGTTGTCGGATCTATTATACTAGACATGAAATTTGCTGCTTTTTTAATCATTGGCCATAATGTTTTAAGAAACCCTTGGTCTCTAGTCAAATCAAAATGTTTGTTTATGCCCCAAATTACCGTTGCAATTTCGTCGATTTGTGAACTCCATGTTGGGCCTCGTATCTTTGCTTCAATGAAATAGCGTTGATATAATCCTCCCTCTGGTTCTTGAGCCCTTTTGCACCACTTGTAGAATTTTTCTGATTCCTGATGGAAACCACACCTGTCAAAAGCATACGCTACATAGGTAGCGTCTCTGGGCCAGCAAAAGCGATATTCAGGTTCCATGCATGGTGCAGCAATTATGCCACCATTATTTTTGTCCGATAGAAGTTTGAGTACAAGTAAGGATCTTTTCACAAGTCTGTTTAATGTTTCATCCCTAAAATCGTGTTTAAAGCTGTTAATCCATGTTTTCCAGTATTCCTCAGTTCGCTTCAAAAGTGCGTCACTTTCAGCCTGCCTGTTTTTAGCTAAGAGCGCCAAAACTTCTTCTTCATCTGATCCCATGGCAATTAAAACAGTTAGACTCTTCTCTTGGCTGCTCTGTAATGTTCCAATATCCCAGCTTAGACAAGAATTTACTGCCCTACTGCCATCGTATAGTACAAGTGAATCACCTGAAAGTTCAGCGTCGTAAACATCGTTGAAAGCATCGGAGTTTTCTCCATGCACCCCACATTGATGACCACGTGATTGTCTGGTGCCGCCATACAGAAAATAGAAATTCCGTTTATAGTGAATTATGGCATCTTGCTTCTGTACGTAATATGCCACATCATCGATGTCTGTTTCTGAAAGCGCAAGGTCGTTATAGTAAAAAAAGCGCAAGAAAACGTCATTCATGCCCATGTTTCGGAACAAAAAGTTTCTAACAAGAACATTATCATCTGGTAAAACAAAATCTGTTGCAGTTACAATTAACTCTGCTTCAAAGTTTTTGAAGGTAGTTAACATTATATTCGTATTTTCAACATATTTCTGTTCGCTTTTCCAAGGGAAGTCTGTGAACCACCCAAATTTGCTGGCATTTTTATTAGAGTAGAATATCCCGGGCAATGAACCTAGGACATGCTGAGGATAATCAATTGTTGGCCAAAAGAGATGCCTCAGTTCTCCATTTTTGCCAATGGTGGCTAACATTTGATTGTTGCCGATTACTCCCTGTTCCGGAGTCGTTGGCACTAAACTTCCTCCACTGCTTCGTCCAGTATTCCCTTCAAGCGTTTTTCGATTCGATCGATACCCGATACCGCAAATGCTCTATTCCAGTTGCTTGGCTTATCGGATTTATAATAATTTACGGTGCCGATTGCTAACATTAATAACCCCCAGTAGACATCAATGCTTGAGTCAATACCTGAGATTGGATTCAAAGAGTAATAGATCCCGGTGCCTGCCAGTAAGATTCCGTAAATTATAAACAGCAATCCAAGAAAGAATTTTAGGTCAACGAAAGTAGTTTTTGACTGTTTTTTTGGCATGTTTTCACTCTCAGAAGAATATGATATTCACGACAATTAAACAAGCAATTATTATCAGCGCCCAAGTAATGGGTCGACTGTACCATGGAAGTTTTTTCTGAATTTCCCCTTTCTTAATTAGGCCATAAACAACACCTTTAAGCTCCTCTTCTGGTTTCGGCTTCGTTACCATACTGACTGCCAAAGTAACTAGGAAACATGTTGTCCATGTCCACCATGCTCTCCATATGTTAGCTGCCATTACTGTCCCAAAGTAGGAAACAGGCACAAACACAAATAATGCGATTCCTGTGGCTATTCCTGTTATTAAGCCGAAGAATCCTCCCCACGGAGTTGTTCTTTTCCAGAACATTCCAAGAAGAATGGTTGCAAAAAGTGGCGCATTAATTAGAGAAAACAGTGCTTGCATGTAATCCATTATACTCGGGAACGACATGGCAATAAAGGCGGTGCCTATACTAATTATGCATGCAACTATAACGCTTATGCGTCCCATCCAAACTAGATGCTTGTCTGAAGCTTTCGGGTTAACATAACTTTTGTAGATGTCATCCGTCCACACGGTTGAAAATGCTGTTATATTTCCGGACATTCCTGACATAAACCCAGCCATCAATGCAGTAAGTCCTATGCCTATCAAAGCTGGAGGAAAGTAATGCTTAATCAATAAGGGTAATGCCAAATTATAAGACTGCCCGCCCTCTCCTAATCCAGGCACTAGGACAATCGCTAATAGTCCAGGTATGATTGCAATTAAAGGTAATAGTAGTTTTATGGCGCCTCCAATTAATGGCGCTTTTTGCGCTGCCTCCATATCTTTTGCTGATAGAGTTCTTTGGATTACCAAAAAATCGGTGCACCAATATCCAAATGACAAAACAAAACCAAGCCCAAGAACGAGACCTAACCAATCGACTCCCATCGGGTTTTGTGTTGCGGTTGCAGTATTAGCCCATATGTGACTAAATGATTCTGGGATTCGACTTGTCAAACCTTCCCATCCCCCAACTTCGGATAAACCGAGAATAGGCAACAGCAAAAGTCCAAACCATATTAGGAAAAATTGTAAAATTTCGTTATAAATGGATGAAGTCAACCCGCCGAAGCTTACATACACTGCGATAATTAACGCAGAAAGTATAACGCTTTGATAAATTGACCAGCCTAACAGAATATTAAAGATTAATGCGAGAGCATACATGCTTATGCCCGAAAGAAGCAAAGTCATTCCAGCGAATATAACCGCATTTAATCCTCTCGTAGCTTCATTGTAACGCAATTTCAGATACTCTGGCACAGAATGGACCTTAGTTCCATAGTAAAGTGGCATCATAAAAAGTGCCAAGAAGAGGATGGCTGGAACGGCTCCAAGCCAATAGAATTGGACTTGGATGAATCCATATTCGTATGCTCCTGCGCACATTCCCATAAGTTCAAGTGCGCCCATATTTGCAGAGATAAAAGCTAATCCTGATATCCAACTGGGATTTGAGCGTCCGGAAAGAAAGAAGTCTTTGCTTGTTTTCACTCTCTTTCGTAAAAGAAAACCTATGAAAATAACAAAGGCAAAATAGATTACAATTATTAAATAATCTACTAATGTAAGTTGGAAGATCAGTTCGTAATAACCCCCTGTGTAATTTTTTTGTTTTCGGTTAAATGCCTTTCTGTGGTTTGATGTATTTTGACCCTGAGTGGATTTTAAATTCGATAATGAGGTGTAATAAAGGCGAGTGGGAGACAAATTATTAGATGGAACACTGGAATAAAGAAATTGTCGCACAAAAATTGGGGTTATGGAAGAATTCTCCGCCCACTTTGTTTAATCCCCCCTCGGCGTCACAAGCTTTCTGTTTCTGGTGAACTGTTGTTTGCGGTCATTATAATGCCTGAAAAGGACGCAAAACATGGATTATTTAACAACAAAATGTTGTTCAACAGAGATACAGAACAGATACATTAAAAACGCTTCACTGACAAAGGAAAGGGTATCCTTGTGATGGCGATGGTTAAGAGAGACCGAGTAGAAATCATGGCGGAGATTCTTGGTTTGTGTTCAGAGCCGAGAACCAAAACTCATGTCATGTACGGAACAAACCTGTCATGGAAGATGCTTCAGTATTATCTCTCTGAACTGCAGTCGCTTGGGCTTCTGGAGGTCCACGACGGTTCAACCCGATATGTTATAACCAAGAGGGGACGGGAATTCGTGGAGAGATGGAAAGGGCTACAGATGCTCCTCTGACATGCTCCAAAATCTTTGTGCGATAAAATTTTAGGTTCTGGGCGGTCTCTTTTGGGCATAACGGTAACGGCGGGGCTGCCCCTCTCTGGTCAGTAAGCCCTCTTTCATCAAGTCCACCAGTGCATGGGCGACTGCTGTGCGGTCGTAGTGGAAGCCTCTGCGCGCCATTTCGCTGTGGACTTCTCCCAGCCCATGCGGAGACGCGAACCATCCTTCTGTCCACAGCTGCTGTATGAGGCTTTTGCATGTTTCTGCTCTTGGCGGGGGGAGGGGACGCTCTTGCATGATTGTGGGCTCTTTTGAGTATTCTGTTACTGTTCCTAGGATTCGTTTTACGGCTGATTCTAGCTGGTCTTCTTGGCATTCTATTTCGAATTCTAGGTTGCCTACTTTCATTTTCAGGCGGATTGGCGGTGTTGTGTCTGTGGGTTCTGTCATTGTTCTCCCTTATTGTATATTGTATTGTTCATGATGCACATGCACAACATTTAAATATTGCTGCAGCCAAATCACTTCCATATTGGTGAATCTTATTGATTGAACAACTAAACTATACAACAACACCAACATATAACTTTCCACCCCAACTAGAGTACCTGCAACTCCCACAACCATTCATAGAACTAAGCCTAAGCTCCATGAAAAACATAGAAAGCAACTATCTGCAGCCAAACCAAACCCCCCTCAGCCAACCCACCACAGAACATATTGCAGACGCAACACCAATCATGAAGATTCAACAACCATCAACAATAAAGACGATTCCCCTAGAACACAGCCCGGACGAGAAGCCAGTCGTCGCCGTCGACGTCTCAAGCATAAGAATAGGTGAAACCGAAACAGGAATACTCTGTGCAATAAGAGGGGCAATAGTCTGGAAAGAAAAAAACAGATACAAGTATCAGCGGATAGGTCCCTTCCCATTCCACATAACAGAACAAAACAAAAAAGAAATCCACAAACTCTTCAGAAACCACAACCTCGAAATCACGGAAGACAGCAGAACCCCAAACATAGCCAACATACAAGCCAGAATGGGCAACCTGCTTGAACGCTGGCTACAGCTGGGAATCTCCTGCTCGGCTTACGGCACCATCATCCTATGGGACGGCTCCATGACCGCTGGAATGGCTGACAGCCCAGTAGATGAGATGTCAAGGCTTCTAGAGATTGCAAGAAACCGCCTCAGCACAGTTTTGGCTTTCTCCAAGAACACAACCTTACGATTTTCAGGTCATAAGCTAACCGATTATGCAGAAAAAGCTGAGCCACCCTGTCTTCTGCAGATAAACGGCTTTCCCATTTCTTCAGGTCCTGTTCTCCTCCTCGGAAACGTTTACGTCGCAAAACTAACTCCCGGAGTCTGCTCTTTCAGGTTAGACATTGACCGAAAGGTTCCGCGAGAACGGGGAATAGAAGCTGTTCAGTCTCTTCTCGGAAGCGACCTTCTTACTCAAAGCTACCCTGAAACTTTAAGCTTGGCTCACATATATTCAACCTTCACTGCCACAGAAGTGATTGGCATCCAACGTTTCATAGCTCAACAGTATGGACTCAAGATAGTCACGAGACCGAATGTGCGTCGGCTGCTTTTTGGACCCTTTGGAAAAGGCGCGGAGGGATACCAATGAGGCTCTACAAGAAGGAGGGAAACACTCTTCAGATTCTCAGCTTCCCAAACGACGAAGTTGAGAAGGGCGACTATCTCCTCGTAGAGGACAATAACGTCAACAGAAAGCTGATCACGCAGGTAATCGATGTCCAGTTCGCCAGTGTTCCAGGGCTTCTTGAAGAACTTCTCCGCGACTCCACAACCGAAGAGCAAGTTTATGGCGAAAACTTTGACCCTCTAGGCGTCTCATCACACATAAACCATATTCAAGACGCCCGCATGCTCATCTGCAAGATACGGGGAACCATGCTAAATGACAGGCTGCGCGTGAATTCTTCATGGCTTCCTTCCCGCTCTAAGTCAGGAATCACAAAAATTCCCTTTAATTCTTTGCTTGCATATGTGGGCGGCAACGAAGGTCTCCCCATCAACATCGGCGAAACTAAGGATGCTTCTCCGTTAAACATCACGGCTCATGATCTTGACGGGAGACTGAACATCATAACGGGGAAGAAGGGAACAGGGAAATCTCATCTTTCGAAGCTGCTTGTCTTAGGTCTGGTTGACTACAAGGCAACTGTTGTGGTTCTTGACCTCAACGGCGAATACACTGGGCTAGGTCTTTCAGCTAAAGGATGCGGCAACGAGTACAGTGACAGGGTGCATGTGCTTACTCCCGGAGCCAACTTCAGGGTTTCCTTGTCAAAAATGGATTTGGGGGTTATGTTGAAGATTCTGGTTCATGCTCTTGATCTTCCCGGAACGTCAACCCGAGAGTTTAAGCACATATGGAAATTGTTGAGCCAACAAGGAAAGTTCACTCTTCAGGACCTTGGAGACGCCATCAGGAAATGCGCCTGTAACATG
>Ga0307424_1001079_pt1 | contig 14454 bp, 13 predicted proteins | sample SalMarWE160320MG_FD_202157 | JGI IMG/M metagenome (GOLD analysis project Ga0307424, IMG submission 202157) | Salt marsh sediment microbial communities from the Plum Island Ecosystem LTER, Massachusetts, United States - WE1603-20 | ecosystem: Environmental > Aquatic > Marine > Intertidal zone >... | reverse complement strand
CCCGCATCCTGCGCGAGAAGTACCGGATCGAGTATCCGGAGTAGGGACGGGGCTCGGGCCCGGCCGGTCGTCGCGCGCACCATGCCTGGAGGCGCGTTCCAGAGTCAGTTTTCGGCGGAAGCACGACGATGTTGAACGAACCGCTCGATGCACTCGACATCCAATCGCACCGCGCTGAAACCCCACCGAGGATTCGGATTACCCGGGTACACCGCGGCCCCCGCCCCCTCATCCCACCAGCATCCCCCGCAGCTCCTCGATCGTCCCCGCCACCGGAATCTCCGCCGAGGCCAGCGCGTCCGCCTCCGGACTCCCCCACAGCGCTCCGATCGCCGTCATCCCCGCGCCGCGGGCCGCAGCCGCGTCCTTCAAGGTGTCGCCCACGTAGACCGCAGCGTCGGCACGCTCCCCCAGCAGCTCCAGCACCCGGAGCAAGCCGTCCGGGGCCGGTTTGGGGTGCGGCACCTCCTCGCCGGTCACCGTGGCCTCGAACAGGTCCTCGAGCCTCATCCGGGCCAGGAGCATGTCGGTGCTGGGGCGGCCACGGCCGGTAAAGAGGGCCACCCTCCGGCCGGTCCCGCGCACCGCGTGCACCAGGTCCACCGCGCCGGGGAAGGGACCGGTGGCGTCCATCAGGCGCCGATAGCAAGCGTAGAGCCGGGCCACCGCGGCCTCCGCCTCGGCCTCCCCCACCCAGGCGGCCACGATGTCCTGATCGGCGGGGCCGAAGCGGTCCAGCACCTCGGCCGGGCTCGGGGTGCGGCCCAGGACCGGGGCCACCGCCTCCTGGAAGCAACGCAGGGTGGGGCCCAGGGTGTCCAGCAGGGTGCCGTCCAGGTCGAAGATGACGAGGCGGAGTCGGGAGGCGTCCATGGCCACCGAGTGGACCCCGGCGGCCGCGGGGCGGTCAACCCGAAACGAGGACCGGATCGCCCCCCCACCCGGGCAACCGGTGCTTCCCCCGACCGCCACCAATCCGTTACCCCCCGATGGAACCGCGTCACCCGGCGCCCTCTTCCCCGTCCAGAAGCCGCGCCGGCCCGGAGTCCCCTGGCACGCTCCCTGCAAGTCACGGCGGGCACACCTGCCCCGTTCGTACCATGGGGGTTCGATCCATGCGCCGATGTCTTGCCTGTTTCCTGGCTCTTCTCCTGACGCTGCAGAGCACCGCGGTCCTGGCCGCACCGACCACCTGGGGGCGCTTGAAGCACCTCTATGTCCAGGAGCCACCCTTGACCCTGGGTCCAAACGTCACCGCCAGCGAGGCAGCCATGGCCCTGGACGCCGTGGCCGCGGGGAGCGGCGTGGCTCCGGAACGCGTCCACGTCTTTCGCATTCCGGGAGAGAATCGTCCGGACCCCTTCGTGGTCCTCGGCCGCACCGGGACCGGAGAGGGGTGCGTCCACCTGGTCTCTCCCTCGGGAACGCTCCTGAACGGCTGCGTCCTGGATCTGGCCCGCGGGGAAGCTCGGAACGCCGTGACCGGCGCCCTGCTCTGGCGGGCCACCACTTCCGACCCCCGGCGGGAACTGGAAGAACTCCTCCCCGGGGGATTCGGAGAGGGGTTCAAGCGTGCGGTCGAGAGCGCCTGCAAGTCCTTCTCGTTCGCCATCTATCTCAAGTGCGCCGCCGCCGCTCTGAGCTCTCTTCTGGGGGAGGTCGGCTGCCTGTCCCTGCTCATTCTCATGTATCTGGCCTGCCAGGGGGACCTCCGGGTCCAGATGCCGCCGGACTCCGACTGCCGTAGCTCCGGTGTGAGTGGAGGGGGCCTGGGCACGTTCTGCTACTGAGCGCGATCGAGAGCGACCGGAGCTCCGGCGTCGCGCCGAAAAAGCCGATCGATTGGACTGCATTTCGGGGGTGCGGGGCGCGGGCGTCCCGCACCCTACCGGAAAGGAGACCGTCATGACCGACCGGACGGAAAGGAAACCCATTCCCCGCTCCGCCCTTTCCTGGTTCGCCGCCGGGCCGCAACTGGCCGTGGCCGGGGCGGCCTGGCTCGGATCCTGGTCCCGGGAGACCATCCTGCTCACCCTGGTGGTGGTGGGGGGAACCGCCCTCCTGAAGGCCCTCTGGACCTGGTTCCGGGAGGAGCGCGGCGCCGCCAGGGCCGCCTCCTGAGCGGGGAACGGCTCCCGGAAGACACCGGTCCGGTCCGGCTCTCAGCCGAAACACATTGCCCCACTGCGGGTTAAGCGGTTGACAGCCCAGTAGACCCTCCCTATAGTCCGCCCCCATGCGGGCCGCCCCCGGCTCGTATGGGAGAGGAGGTCCACCGCCCGTGAGTGCCAACCCGCGTGGACAATGGGGATCCCGGCTGGGGTTCATCCTCGCCGCCAGCGGCTCGGCCATCGGGCTGGGCAACATCGTCTTCTTCAGCGCCAACGCCTACCGCTTCGGCGGCGGCGCCTTCTACGTCCCCTACTTCATCGCCCTCTTCGTGATCGGGATCCCGGTCATGATCCTGGAGTTCGGCCTGGGCCACCACACCCGCCGCGCCTTCCCGGAATCGCTCCACAAGATCGCGGGCAAGAAGGGGGAGTTCGTGGGCTGGTGGGCGCTCATGAACGCCAGCTTTATCACCCTCTACTACATCATGATCCTGGGCTGGGTGATCGGGATGCTGGCGGGGGCGTTCGGGGACCTGTGGAAGGCGAGCATCCCCACCCCGGGCTTCGCCATGGACTCGCTCCCCAACCCCCACGGCTACTTCTTCCACATGCTGTCCACCTGGAAGCCGGTGATCTTCGTGCTCATCGTGTGGGTCCTGAACGGGTTCATCGTGCGCCGCGGGGCCACCACCATCGAGACCGCGGTCAAGATCTTCGTCCCTCTCATGTGGATCTTCATGATCGCCCTCATTGTGCGCGGAGTCACCTTGCCCCACGGGATGCAGGGAGTGTGGCTCCTGTTCACCCCGAACTTCGAGATCATGAAAGATCCCACGGTGTGGCAGGGGGCGTTCAGCCAGATCTTCTTCACCCTGTCCTTGGGCTTCGGCATCATGACCGCCTACGCCTCCTACCTGCCCAAGAACAGCGACCAGACCAACAACGCGATCCTGACCTCGCTCATGAACTGCGGGTTCGAGTACATCGCCGGCCTCGCCGTCTTCTCCATCCTCTTCGCCTTCGCCATGGTGCCCCAGGCCAGCACCCTGGCCATGATGTTCTTCATCGTGCCCAAGGGCATCTCCCAGATCCCGGGGGGCGATCCCGCGGTGATCGCCTTCGGGATCCTGTTCTTCGTGCTCCTCCTCCTGGCCGGGCTGTCCTCGTCGATCTCGCTGGTGGAGGGGCTGGCCAGCGCCCTCATCGACAAGTTCAGGATCTCCCGCACCCGGGCCATCCTCATCTTCTGCTGCGTGGGCGCGGTGGGAAGCTGCCTGTTCGCCCTGCCCCAGATCGTGAACCCCGGGCTCCAGGACGACGGCACCCTGGGCCTCACCCTGCTGGACCTGGTGGACCACTGGGCGTTCAGCCACGGCCTCCTCATCGTGGGGCTCCTGGAGTGCCTGCTCATCGGGTGGATCTTCGGGGTCAAGAAGATCCGCATGGACATCAACGCCTACTCCCGCTGGAACCTGGGCGGTTGGTACGACATCCTGATCCGCATCGTGATCCCCGTCCTCATCCTCTTCGTGCTCGGCTGGTCGGTGGTTCACGAGTTCAAGAACGGGCTCTACGGGCTCTCCTACGCCCCCAACTTCGCCGAGAAGTTCAGCTGGATGGCCGGTTCCCCGTGGGTGGTCCTGTTCTCCTGGCTCTCCATCACCGTGATCCTGGCCTGGGTCTTCACCTCCCGGGGAGGGTACGACGATGAGTCCTAGAGGCGCCCTCGCCCCGATCGCCCCGGTGCTGATCGCCCTGGGCCTGGCCGCCGGCCCCGCCCGCGCCGGCATCGACACCACCCCCGCCTTTCCCACCCAGGGGCAGGAGGCCACCATCACCGTCACCACGGGCGACGGCGCCCCGGTGGCCGGGGCCGCGGTGGAGGCGGTCTATCGGCCGGGGAGCAAGGTCTCCCGGTCCGAGACCCTGGGCACCACCGGTCCCGACGGCCGCCTGACCTGGACTCCGGATGGAGCGGGCATCGTCAGCCTCCAGACGTCCGGCGAGGGGCAGCCGGCCCTGAGCACGAATCTCTCGGTCCGCTTCCGGGGGGTTCCGCTCTCCGGCCTCATCATCTTGATCGGGGCCGGGTTCATCCTGTACGGGGGGGTGATCCGGGGGTTCCGGCTCCTGGCCTCGCTCCCGCCCCAGCTGCCTCCCGACACCTAGACCGCCGGCCGCCGGCTTCCGGACGCGGGCGGCCCGACCCGAGGAGTTCCATGGGCATCTTCGACACCGTCGTCACCTTCGGCAACAACTACGTCTGGGGATGGCCCTCGCAGTTTCCCCTCATCGTGGCCCTGCTCCTGGGCGCCGGGCTCTACGCGACCCTGCGCCTGACCTTCATCCAGGTCCGGGCCTTCGCCCACGGGTGGAAGGTGGTGGCCGGCAAGTACGACGACCCGGCCCACAAGGGCGACATCTCCCACTTCCAGGCCCTGTCCACCGCACTGAGCGCCACCGTGGGGATCGGGAACATCGCCGGGGTGGCCACCGCCATCCACTACGGCGGGCCGGGAGCGCTGTTCTGGATGTGGATCACCGCCTGCTTCGGGATGGCGCTCAAGTACGTGGAGTGCACCCTCTCCATGACCTACCGGGTCTTCGACAAGAAGGGCGAGGCCGCGGGCGGACCGATGTACTACATCGAGCGCGGCATCGGCCGGGCCTGGAAGCCGATGGCGGTGATGTTCGCCTTCTGCGCGGTGATCTCCAGCTTCGGCAGCGGGAACATGAACCAGGCGAACACGGTGAGCCTCTCCGCCCGCACCACTCTGGGCGCTCCCCCCTGGCTCTCCGGGGCCATCATGGCCGCCCTGGTCGGCCTGGTCATCATCGGCGGCATCAAGCGGATCGGGGCCGTCTCCAGCAAGCTGGCCCCCACCATGTTCGTCCTCTACTCCCTGGGCGGGGTCTACATCCTGGCCCAGCACCTGCCGGACATCCCCGGCGCCTTCGCCCTCATCCTCCGGGAGGCCTTCCACCCCTCGGCCGGGGTGGGCGGCACCGCGGCCGGCGTCTTCGCCACCACCCTGGTCTGGGGGATCAAACGGGGGCTGTTCTCCAACGAGGCCGGCCAGGGCAGCGCCCCCATCGCCCACGCCGCGGCCAAGACCGACCAGCCGGTGCGGGAGGGCGTGGTGGCCATGCTCGGCCCCTTCATCGACACCCTGGTCATCTGCTCCATCACCGGCCTGGCCATCGTCCTCACCGGGGTCTGGTCCGAGCACAAGCCGATGGAGAACGCCCTGGACGCCTGCACCGTGGTCCAGGTGGAGGCGCCGCCCGTCCGCAGCGAATCGGTGGCCGCCCACCCGGCCCTGACCGGCGACGTGGCCGTCCACGGCGGGGTGCTGGACGGCGCGGCCCTGGTCCGGAACGACGGCTTCGTACTGGCGGCCCGGGTCCTGGCCGAGGACGAGAGCCCGTGGTCGGGCACCCTGCACGTGGAGGACGGCGCCCTGGTGGGCTCGCCGACCGGGCTCCGGGTGGCCGGGGAGTTCATGCAGAATTCGTCCGCCCTCACCCAGTGGGCGTTCGAGCGGGAGATGGGCGGGCTGGGACGCTGGATCGTGACCCTGTCCGTGTTCCTCTTCGCCCTGTCCACCACCATCTCCTGGTCCTACTACGGGGACCGCTGCGCCGAGTACCTGTTCGGGGGCCGCGCGGTGCCGATCTACCGATGGCTCTACACCGGGTTCGTGTTCCTGGGGGCGGTGCTTACCCTGGAGGTGGTGTGGGCGTACGGGGACCTGGCCCTGGGGCTCATGGCCGCCCCCAACCTGATCGCCATCTTCATCCTCACCGGACGGGTCAAGCGGGCCACGGACAAGTACTTCAGCGTCCCCCACCCGCCCGTGAGGTAGCCGGGGCACGGGCGAGCCCGGGCGGGCCCGGCCGCGCTAGCCGGCGGCCCGGAAGGAGGCGGCCCGGGGGTAGAGTTTCCGCAGCCCGACCACGGCCAGCACCCCCAGGGCTGCCGCCGCGGCGATCACCGGCATGGGGATCGAGCCCCCCTCCTGCAGCCAGGGGAGCCGCTGCAGCCACCCCACGTTGTTGGCCAGGACGGCGATGGAGTTGTTGGCCACGTGGAGGAGGATGGACGGCCACAGGCTTCCGGTGAGCCAGACCAGTCCCCCCAGGGCCAGCCCGAGCACGGTGGTGGGCAGGAGCCGGTAGAGATCGAAGTGGAACAGGCCGAAGAGGACGGCCGTCCACAGGACGGCCAGGCCCGGGTGCATGCGGCGCCCCAGCCCCCGCAGCACGAACCCGCGGAAGAGGATCTCCTCGCAGATGCCGGGGATGACCGCGAACACCAGGAGCGAGACCAGAAGCCCGCTCCCTCCCTGGGATTGGAAGAGCTTCTCCATGAGTTCCCGGTAGGACTCCGGCACCTCCATGAACAGTCCCTGGGCCATCCCCACCAGGGCTGCGGTGAGGGTGGCGGCGGGGGCGCCGATCAGGACCAGGACCACGGCCGGGGGCCGGGGGATCCGCGAGAGCCCCAGGGTCCGCCACACGGGAATGCCCCAGAACCGCAGCGCCAGGAGCGGGATCCCGGCGATGATGAAGATCTGGGTCAGGACGAGCCCGCTCCGGGTGTCGTCCAGCTGGAGCGGGGTGCCCACGTAGAAGAACCCGAGGAGCACGAGCAGGAAGACCTGGGCCACCAGGGTCGGGGAGAGGGTCTCCGGCCTCCGGTTGGGGTCCCGCCGCAGCAGGTTCCGCCAGTGGAACTTGGGCGCCCCCTCGCCCCCCAGCATGACCTCGTTCCCGAACAGCTGCACTGTGCGGTTCAGGAGCAGGAGCGCCAGCGCCGACATCGTCCCCACCGTGATGAAGAAGCTGGCCCAGGGATAGTTCCCCAGCAGCAGTTCCCGGGAGAGGAGCACCACGTTGGCGATGGGAACCATGGCCCACACGTGGTTGATCTCCACCCCGGGGAGAAAGCTCAGGTAGGCCGGGGCCATGCAGATGATCATGAGCGGGGAGAGGTAGTTCTGGGCCTCCTTGAACGAGCGGGCGAAGGAGGCCACCAGCATCGAGAGCGCGCTGAACAGGATCCCCATGGGGATCATGATCAGGAAGATGAGAATGAAGGCCCGCCAGTCCATGGCGCTGGCGAAGCCGCTCGCGAACCCCCCTCCCATCTTGGCGTTCCCGATCAGGAAGAAGACGGTGAAGGCGATGGAGGCGATGTTGGCCAGGGTGGTGACCATGGAGGCCACGAACACGGTCAGGAACTTCCCCATCACGATGTTGAAGCGGCTGGCCGGCACCACCAGCAGAGTCTCCAGGGTCCCCCGCTCCCGTTCCCCGGCGGTGACGTCGATGGCCGGGTAGAGCGCCCCCGAGATCATCATCACCACCAGGAAGAAGGGCAGGATGCGCCCGATCATGGAGCCGCTCATCTTGCGCTGGCCGGCCGCGTTGTCGATCTGCACCTGGAAGGGGCGCACGAAGGTTCCGGGCAGGTGGCGCGATTCCAGCCGCTCAGCCACCAGGTTCTGGCGCCAGTCCACCAGGAACCGGCGGAGGCGGTCCCGCATCTGCTCCCCCCGGTCCCGGGAGAGGTCGATCCGCACCGTCACCGCGGCCGAGTCCAGCCGGGCCACCCGGCTCTCGAAGTCGGCGGGCAGCTGGAGGATGGCGTCCAGGTTCCGGTCCCGCAGGTCCGCTTCGGGATCGGCCGAGGGGACCACCTTCATGGTGCTGTCCGCCTCCAGGGCCCGGCGGAGTTCCGGCGAGGCGCCGGCGGGGACCAGGGCCACCCGGGCCTGGCTGGCCCGGATCTTCTCCACCTGGCTGAGCCCGAGCTGGGAGATGACGATGATGATGATCGGGTAGATGAGAAGCGGGACCACGATCATGGCCATGATGGTCCGGCGGTCGCGGAGGATGTCCAGGAGTTCCTTCCGCCAGACGATGCCGATCTCCGGTGGGATCATGAGGTCCCTGTCTCCGCGGCTGCCGCGGCCTCGGTGGCCGCGTCCGCCCCGGCCAGAACGGCCAGGAACACGTCCTCGATCTTGGTCTCCCCGGTCAGGTCCCGGAGGTCGTCCACCGTCCCCTGGGCCACGATTCGCCCCCGGTGGATGATGGCGATCTCGTCACAGAGCCGCTCGGCCTCGCTCATGATGTGGGTGGAAAAGAGCACGCACTTGCCCGCCTTCCGGGAGCCCAGGATGAAGTCCACGATGTGCTGGCTGGCCAGGACGTCGAGGCCGGTGGTGGGCTCGTCCAGGATGAGGACGGGTGGATCGTGCACGATGGCCCGGGCGATGGAGACCTTCTGGGCCATGCCGGTGGACATGTCGCCGCAGCGCTTGTTCTGGAACGGGGTCACTTCCAGCTGCCGGAAGAGTTCGTCGATCCGGACCTCGGCCCGGTCCCGCTCCATGCCGTACATCCGGGCGAAGTACCGGACCATCTCCCGCCCGGTGAGCCGGGGATAGAGGCCGGTGCTGCCGGTCAGGAACCCGATCCGGCGACGCACCTCGGCCGGGTGGCTCAGGATGCTGTAGCCCCCCACCACCGCGTCCCCGCTGGTGGGAGGGATCAGGGTGGAGAGCATGCGGAAGGCGGTGGTCTTGCCCGCTCCGTTGGGGCCCAGGAGGCCGAAGATGGACCCGGGACGGGCATCGAAGGAGATGCCGTCCACGGCATGGAACGGCTCCCCGTGCGGGGCCCGGTACTCCTTGCACAAGGTCCTGACCCGGACCGACTCGGGACTCGTGTCGCTCTGGATCAACCCCGGCTCGTCTCCTGGTTTCTAGTCTTCGGTGTAATCCACGTCCACGACGCGGTGTCCCTGGGCGGGATGACCGCCTCCCGTCCGGGAAGCGGGCCCCGCGTGCGGGGAGGAGAAGAGGAGACGGACCATGCGGACGGCCAGCCGGAAGACGAGGACCAGCACCAGGAAGTAGAGGAATTTTGCGAGCATGTGCGATCTCCGGCCGGTCAGGACCGGCTCAGTGCAGATGCGGTCCGAGGCTCTTGAAGTAGCTTTCGATCACCCGGCGGGCCGCTTGCTCCTGATCCTCGAACACGATGACCTTGCCCCAGTAGCCCTCCACCATCTTCATGATCCCGTCGACCCAGGGTTCCTGGACCGACCGGATCCACGACCGGATGCCCTCCGCCTCCAGTATCTTCTGCATCGTGACCGCCGCCATCTCGTCCGGGGCCTTGTACACGGCCTTCTGCCGCAGTCCCCGGTCGGGCAGATCCAGGACTTCGTCCGCCGCGGGCAGGACCTTCATCCCGCATTCCAGACAGAATTCCTTGTCGTGCGCCCCCATGCCGCAGTTCGGACAGAGGTTCATGGCGTGCTCCCGGCCGGGCCGTCCCGGCCTCACGATCCAGTCGCAACATCCTAGCACAGCCGGCCCCAAACCCGACCCCTGCGGTTCCCGACCTGGAACCTCGGCTTTGAGCCCCCGGACGCCCCTCGGAGCCCGACTCAGGGGGAAATCGGCGCGAACTCGATGCGCCGGTTCCGCGCCCGCCCCTGGGAGGTGTCGTTGGAATCGACCGGATCGTTCTCGCCGTATCCCTGGACCTCCAGCCGGCCCGGGTCGGCGCCCTGCTCCACCAGCCAGGTCCGGACCGCCTGGGCCCGCAGGAGCGAGAGCCGGCGGTTGGCCCCGGCGTCCCCCCGGCTGTCGGTGTAGCCCCGGATCTCCAGGCGGAGGTTCGGGTCCTGGCGCAGCTGGGTGAGGACCAGGTCCAGGACCGGGTAGGGCCCCGGGCCGGGGAGCCGGGCGCTGCCGCTGGCGAAATCGATGAAGGCGGGCGGAATCGCCGCCGCCTCGTCCGGACACCCGTCGTCGTCCTGGTACCCGTTCACCGTCTCCGGCTGGTCGGGGCACTTGTCCCGGACATCGGGAATGCCGTCCCCGTCGTTGTCCGGATCCGGACAGCCGTCGGTGTCCTGGTAGCCGTCCATGTCCTCGGCCTCGTCCGGGCACTGGTCCTGGAGGTCCGGGATCCCGTCCCCGTCGTTGTCCAGATCCGGGCAGCCATCGAAGTCCTGGTAGGAATCGTAGTCCTCGGCCTGGTCGGGACAGGCGTCCTGATCGTCGGGGATGCCGTCGGCGTCCCGGTCCTCATACCCCCCGGCCCGCATCACCTGGCGCCGGGCCCCCAGATCCAGGGTGAGGGAGACCCGGTGATTCTCGTTCAGGAAGGCCTGGGGCTCGATCACGTAGGCGTAGTCCACCCGGAAGCTGCGGAAGCCGAGGCCGAACCCGCCGGAGAGGTCCCCCTCGCGGCTCCCGAAGCGGACGGCCCCGGTCAGGTCCGTGCCCAGGGGCACCTCGTACTCGCCGCCCAGATGGAACCGGATGTTGGCGTCGTCCCGGGTCTTCTCCACCTCGGCCGAGACCAGGAACCCGTCCATCGGCTCCAGGGCCAGGCCCGCCCGCAGGTTGGCCGGAGTGTGGTCGGCGTTGCCGGAGGCGCTCCCCACCCGGCCGAAGAGGTCCTGGATCATGAAGCCCACCCGGGCGAACTGGGTGGGGTAGATCTGGACCCCCAGGTCGACCCCGTAGCCCAGGACGGTGTTGTCGCCGCCGCCGGGGGCGGCGGTGCCCAGATCCTGGGTCACCAGCTTGGCGTTCACCCCGAAGGCGGCCGAGGCGGCCCGGGCCGCGGCCGAGAGCAGGATGGCGTTCTCGTTGAAGGCGAAGGTCCCGGTGGAGGCGCCGCTCCCCGAGGCGCCGGGGATGTCGTCGGTGCCGGCGTTGATCCAGGACAGGCCGAGGGCCACCCGCTCCGTCCCCCAGGCCCCGGCCAGGTAGTTGTGCCGGCGGTCGAAGTCGAGGCCGGAGGTGGTCATCCCGGTGACCGAGAACCCGCGCACGAAGGAGAGTCCGGCCGGGTTCCAGTAGCCGGCGGCCACGTTGTCCGCGGCCGCGGCGCCGAGGCCGCCCATGGCCAGGTAGCGCGCGTCCACCCCCGAGCGCAGGAAGACCGCGGTGTGGTTGTTCTGGTCGGGGGCGTCCTGGGCTCCGGCCGGGGCCGGAGCCACGGCCAGGCAGTGGAGCACGGCCAGGATGCCCACCCCCGGCCGTCCGATCTCACCGACCACGCGCCTAGTCCTCATTCCACACCACCGCCTTCAGCACCGAGGATTCCCTCCGCGCGGAGGTGGAGGCCACGATCCGGATCAGGTAGACCCCGTTGCCGAGCTTGCGCCCGTCCTCGGTCTGACCGCCCCACTCCACGCGGTTGGGGCCGGCCACCCCCGCCCCCTGGAAGATCGTGTCCACGTAGTCGCCGGTCCAGTCGTAGGCGGTCATCTCCACCTCGGCCGGCTTGGAGAGATCGAAGGCGATGACCGCGTTCTCCACCGCGGGGTTCATGGGGTTGGGATAGACCCGGGCCCCGGTGATCTCCAGGATGTCGAGCTGGGCCGCGCTCTCGGGACCGGCTTGCGCCCTTCCCCCGGGAGCGGTGGGCTCGCGCCCGGCGGTCACCCCGCCGCCGGGAATCCGCGGCCCCAAGGCGGTCCCTTCCATGTCTTCGCCCCGCCGCCCAGCCAGGAACAGGGGCGGTGCGGCGTTGCCGGCCCGGTCGCGGGGACCCTCCAGGTAGACCATCAGGTCTCCCCGGCGGGCATCCAGGCGCCAGCGCAGGCCGCGGTCGGCCAGGGCCGCGACCAGCCCCGGCGGCGGCGGCCCCTGCCCGGAGAGCACCAGGCGTCGGCTGTAGGCCACCACGTCGGTGGCCGCCTGGGCCGCCGGCGGGTCGCTGGGCAGGAGCGGGGCCAGGTCCACCACCAGCCCGCCGTGGGCCCACCGCCCCAGGACGGTGCGCCCGATCCACTCCGTCTTGAGCAGGGCCCCGGCCGCCCGGGGCACGCCCTCGCCGGCCGGTGCCCAGATGTCCAGCTTGAGGCCGGCCTCGTCCGGGCCGTCGGCATCGGCCTCCCAGCCCGGGGCCTGCTGGAGGAGGGAGGGCACCAGGTCGGAGGGCGCCCGGGGACAGATGGTCAGGGGGCCGGCCTCCAGGCGCGGATCCAGGAAAGGACCGGAGTCCCGGTCCTGGACCCGGAGTTCCAGACCCTGGAACCGGGCCGAGGGCGGCTCCTGGTCCACGGTGAAGGAGAAGTCCACGTCCTCGCCGTAGCGGTTCCCGGCCGCGTCGCGGTAGGTGAAGCGCACGGTGTGGCGACCCCCGGGGAAGGCCTCCGGATGGAGGCAGCCGTGGTGGTACTCCCAGGTGACGGTGAGCCCGGCGTCGTCCACGATCTTGTGGTGGAACGAGGCACCCGGGTAGCGGAACCAGGAGAGGGCCTCCCCCGAATAGAGGAGGTCGCCGTCCAGGTAGAGGCGGAAGGACGCGGGATCCACGGGGGAGTCCTCGCTCCGGACCGTGCCCACCAGAACCGGGCTGGAGTTGGTGGAGCCGTACCAGTCGGGGTCGACTCCCAGGTCGACCGACGGCGAGGCCGCGGCCGGAACCACCAGGGCGGCGGCCGCGGCACAAAGCAACGCTCCTCCCGCCAGGTGCGGGAACCCGGTTCGCATGCGGTGCCCTCCAGAGTGACGTTCGCGGCCCGGGACCGGGCCGCGGGAGCCTCAACCTACCGCCCTTTGGCGGCCGCTGCAAGCCGGAGCGGAGGCGCGGACCCGTCCCCCGGCGCGGCCGGCGCCCGGGCTAGACGCTGAACCGGATGTTCAGGACGTCCCCGTCCTGGACCTCGTACTCCTTCCCTTCCACCCGCAGCCGGTTCTTGGCCTTGGCTTCGGACAGCCCGCCGGCCTCGAGCAGATCCCCGCTGGCCACCACCTCGGCCCGGATGAAGCCGCGCTCCAGATCGCTGTGGATCTTCCCCGCCGCGCCCACGGCCGGGGTGCCGGCGGCGATGGTCCAGGCCCGGACCTCGTCCTTCCCCACCGTGAAGAACGAGCGCAGACCCAGGAGGTCGTAGGAGGTGCGGATCACCCGGTCCAGCCCGGACTCGGCGATGCCCATGAGTTCCATGAACTCCCGGGACTCCTCCGGAGGCAGCTCGGCGATCTCCATCTCCGCCTTGGCGCAGATCTCCAGGACCCGGGTCCGGGGGCTGGCGGGGAGCGCCGCGGCCAGGCCGGCCCCCTTGGCCTGGGCCTCGGAGACGTTGAACACCACCAGCAGCGGCTTCGCGGTGACCAGACCGTAGCCGCGGAGCCGCCGCTCCTCGTCCGGGGTCAGGGTCTCGTGGCGGAGCGGCACGCTCTCCTCCACCCGGGCCAGGCAGCGCTCCAGGAGCGGCAGCTCCTCCTTCGCGTCCTTCTGCCCCACCTGGGCCGCCTTGCGGATCCGGACCGCCGCCCCCTCCAACACGGCCAGATCCTTGAGCAGCAGCTCGTCCAGGAAGCCGGTGAGATCCCGCATCGGGTCGACCGATCCCTTGGCATGAGGCACCGCCGGGTTCTCGAAGGCCCGGACCACCACCAGGAGCAGGTCGGCGGAGGTGATCTGCTGGGGGAGGAGCGCCTTCTCGTCCCCCCCGCCGGGGGGCGCGGCCAGATCCACGTATTCGATCCGGGCCGGGGTGTACTTCTTGGGCTCGAACAGGTCGCGGAGCGCTTCCAGACGCGGATCCGGCACCTGTACCGTCCCCACGTGGATCCCCCCGGCCGCCGAGGCGTATCCCCCGGTGGGGGCGTGGGCCCGGGCCAGGACGTTGAACAGGGTGGTCTTGCCGCTCTGGGGATAGCCGAGGATGCCGGTTCGCATGAATGGAAGCGTACCCCAGCCGCCCGGCCCGGAGAACCACCTGCGTTGGCGGGGCGCGCTCCGGCACCCGCCGCGTCGCCGGGCGGGAATGTCGACTGGCCAGGCCGGCCGCGGTCCGTTAGATTCCCGGGAGCCGGCATCCACCCCCGTCATGAGACCGGAGCACCCGTCCGGAGGGGAACGTGTTCACATGACCGGGATTCGAATCGACGATCGCCTGGACGCCGCCCTGGCCCGCCTGGGCTACGAGAGCTTCCGGCCGGGCCAGCGCGAGGCGCTGGACACGCTGTACGAGGTCGGCCGCCTGCTGCTGGTCGCTCCCACCGGAGGCGGGAAGAGCCTCATCTACCAGCTCCCGGCCTCCATCCTCCCCGGCACCACCCTGGTCGTCTCGCCCCTGATCTCGCTCATGCACGACCAGGTCCAGGCCCTGGAGCAGCGCGGCGTTCCCGCCACCTACCTGGCCTCCACCCTGGACGGGCCGGAACTGGGCCGGCGCATGGCCGCGGCGGCGGCCGGTCGCTACAAGCTGGTCTACGTGGCCCCGGAGCGGATCACCGGGGCCGGGTTCCGGGGGATGCTCCGGCGCCTGGACTGCCCCCTGGTGGCCGTCGAC
>Ga0307424_1001077_pt1 | contig 14464 bp, 12 predicted proteins | sample SalMarWE160320MG_FD_202157 | JGI IMG/M metagenome (GOLD analysis project Ga0307424, IMG submission 202157) | Salt marsh sediment microbial communities from the Plum Island Ecosystem LTER, Massachusetts, United States - WE1603-20 | ecosystem: Environmental > Aquatic > Marine > Intertidal zone >... | reverse complement strand
ATAGCGCGAAGGTCACGAGTCACGTCGCCTCCGTGCACCGCTACAACCTCGAGAAGGACCTGTCGAGCCACGCGAATCCGCAGCGGCCGAGCTACGCCTATGGCACCGAAGGTGGCTTGTTGCTGTGTACCTGGCCCAAAGGCGGCGCCCCGTCGCTCCCGTTCGTCTACTCCGATGAGGTATGGACGGGCATCGAGTACCAGGTCGCTTCCCACCTCATGTTAATGGGACTGGTGAACGAGGGACTCGAGATCGTGCGTGTGTGCCGCGACCGCTATGACGGTCAGATACGGAATCCGTTCGACGAGTACGAGTGCGGGCACTGGTACGCGCGTGCCTTGTCGTCGTACGCGCTGCTGCAAGGCCTGACCGGCGCGCGCTACGACGCGATCGAGAAGGTCCTCTACCTTCGCCCGACGATCGCCGGGGACTTCCGGAGCTTTCTCTCCACGGCGTCGGGATTTGGAACCGTCGGTGTTCGCAACGGGAAGCCCTTCCTCGACGTGAAGTCCGGCACGATCGAGGTACGCCGCGTCGAGTACCGCGCGAGTTGACGACTATGACCACGCCATCACCAACAACCGACCGCGACATCGTCCTCGTCGCCAGCGGCGACTCCCGTTTGTCCGCCAACCGCGTCTGTTGGCCGGCGCAAGCCGAGTTGGAGGCGACGGTCACGCGCTGCTTCGCCGACTTGGGGCGTCGCGTCACTCGAGGCCATCCCTTCGACGAGACCAAGGAACACGGTTTCATCGACGGCCAAGCCAGGGGCATGGAGATCTTCCGCGCCATTGACGCCGATGCACCGCTGATCGTCGCGGAGGCGGTGTGGCAGTACACGAGCCATGTCTTGGCGGGGCTCGCCAGGCACCGCGGGCCCATTCTCACTCTCGCCAACTGGAGCGGTCAGTGGCCCGGGTTGGTGGGGCTGCTCAATCTCAACGGCTCGCTCACCAAGGCCGGCATCCCGTACAGCTCCATCTGGAGCGAAGACTTCACCGACGCGTTCGCGCGTGACGCGATTGCCGAGTGGCTCCGCACCGGCACGATTCGACACGACGTCTCGCACGCGCATCCCGTTGACGACGATACGGTCGGCGACTCCTTCGCCGCTGACCGGGATCGTGGCACCGCACTCGGCGTCGCACTCATGCGCGATCAGGCCCTCCTCGCCGTGTTCGACGAGGGGTGCATGGGGATGTTCAACGCCATCATCCCCGACCACCTGCTACACCGAATGGGGCTCTTCAAGGAGCGCCTGAGCCAGAGCGCGTTGTGGGCCGCGATGCAGACCGTCCGAGAAGCGGTGGCGCGCACGCACTACGAATGGCTCAAGAAGCGTGGCATGCGCTTCGCGCTTGGGTCCGACGAGGCGACCCAGCTCACCGAGCGCCAGGTGCTCGAAGGCCTGCGGATGTACCACGCCGCGGTCCAGCTCGCGCACGACGTCGGCTGCGCCGCCGTCGGCATCCAGTACCAGCAGGGCCTCAAGGACGTGTGCGTCGCGTCGGACCTGGCCGAGGGCCTGCTCAACAACCCCGACCGTCCACCGGTGTTGGCTGCCGAAGGAAAGGAGCTGTTCGCCGGCCTCGCCGTGCCACACTTCAACGAGGTTGACGAGTGCGCCGGCGTGGACGCGTTGATGACCAACCGCATCTGGTGCGATCTGAGCATCGATCCCTCTACCACGCTGCACGACGTTCGCTGGGGTGCGCCCGTCAAAGACCTGGGGATGGACGAATTCGTCTGGGTGTTCGAGATCTCCGGCGCCGCACCAGCCTCGCACTTCATCGGTGGATACGCCGGGGCGGTCGGCGAGCGTCAGCCGCCGATGTACTTCCCCAAGGGCGGCTCGACGCTCAAGGGCGTCAGCAAGCCCGGCGAGATCGTCTGGAGTCGGGTGTATGTAGAAGGCGACGCCATGCACATGGACATCGGACGGGGCGGCGTGGTACGGCTCTCGGACGAGGAGACCGCACGTCGGTGGGCGGCGACGACCTCGCAGTGGCCGATCATGCACGCCGTCCTCTACGGGGTGACCCGCGACCAGCTCATGGCCAAACACAAGGCCAATCACGTGCAGGTGGCATACGCTCCGGACGCGGCGACCGCCTTACGCGCCCTGGTTCGCAAGGCCGCCATGGCACGCGCACTGGGGATGCACGTGAACCTGTGCGGCAACCACGAAGACTCCCTCGACCGGCATCAGGCGCCGCAACACCGCACGTGACCCTCCTTCCGCACGCATCGCGATGATTCCGTTGCTCGAAGCTCGCGGCGTGGCGGTGCAGTTCCCCGGAGTGCTGGCATTGTCCGGCGTGGACTTCGACGTGGTACCCGGCGAGGTGCACGCGCTGCTCGGCGAAAACGGCGCCGGGAAATCGACGCTCGTCAAAGTGCTGGGCGGGGAGATCGCTGCATACGAGGGAGCGGTGGCACTCGATGGACGGGTCCGCCTCTTCACTTCTCCGCGCGAAGCGATGGCGGCCGGGATCGCCGTCATCCCGCAGGAGCTTCAGCTCGTCACGTCGCTCACCGCGGCCGAGAACATTTGCTTGGGTCGCGAGCCGCGCGCGGCCGGTGGCTTGGTGGACCGCGCGTCCGTGCGCCAGACGGCGCGCCGCCAGTTGGACACCATCGGGACGCACCCCATCTCGGCTGACACGCTCGTCCGAAATCTCGAGGCGGGAGACCGGCAACTCGTGGCCATCGCCCGTGCCCTGTCGCTCGAGGCGCGCTGCCTCATCATGGATGAGCCTACCGCTTCGCTCGGTGCCGAGGAAGGTGCACGCCTCGAGGTCGTCGTGCGGCAGTTGGCTGAGCGCGGTGTGGGCGTGGTCTACGTATCGCACAAGTTGGACGAGGTCTTGCGCGTGGCCGATCGCATCACCGTGCTCCGGGACGGGATCCGGGTCACGACGGTGGAAGCACGCGGAATGACCGAGCAAGCGCTCGTGCGGCTCATGGTGGGTCGCGACATCGAACGATCGGAGCTGGCCCCGGTTCCCACGGAAGCACGCGAGCTGCTGCGCGTGGAGGACCTGTCGGTGGTGGACAGCGCCCACCCCGAGGGTTTCCGACTCCGCGACGTGTCGCTCACCGTGCGCGCGGGCGAGATCGTGGGTCTGGCAGGGCTGGTCGGCGCGGGCCGTACGGATCTGCTGCTCGCCCTCGTGGGTGGTCTGGACCGCGAGGTTCGCGGCCGGATCCTCCTGGACGGCAAGGACCATGTGCCGGCGAACCCGGCGGACGCGCGCGAGGCGGGGTTAGTGCTGCTTCCCGAGGAGCGCAAGGCCGACGGCATTCTGCCGCGCTTGAGTGTGCAGCAGAACATCACGATCGCGGCGCTCGGTCGCGTGAGCCGGCGGGGCTGGATCGACCGGAAGGCCGAGCGGCGCGAAGCGGAGCGGCTGATGCGTGACACCGGGGTGCGCGCGGCGACGCTCTCGGTCCCGATCGCCACGCTCTCCGGTGGCAATCAGCAGAAGGCGCTCCTGGCGCGCTGCCTGTTCGCGTCGCCGCGGGTCCTGTTGTTGGACGAGCCCACGCGGGGGATCGACCTCGCGGCAAAGGCCGAGATCTACGGCGAGCTGCGGGCGCTCGCGGACCAGGGATATGGCATCGTCCTCTGTTCCTCGGAAATGTCGGAGATCCTCACCCAGTGTCATCGCATCGTCGTGTTTCGCGAGGGACGCGTGACCGCGACGTTCGATCGCGACGAAGCGACCGAGGAGAAGGTGCTCGCCGCGGCGGCGGGCAGCACGCCCGACAAGGAGGGCGCACCCACGACACCGGAGCGGCCGGCGTCACCGCCACCTCGCGCGCCGAGCGGCTGGCGGGCGCGGGTCGGCAAGTACGCGGGACTGTTCGGCCTGGCGTTGGTCCTGCTGCTCGCCATCGTGTTCTCACCGATCCGCGACGGCCGGCTGGTTTTCCTTGGGCTCGGCAACCTGACGGACATCCTGCGCCAAGTGGCCGAGAAGGGGATTCTCGCGGTCGGTATGACGGCCGTGGTGATCGCCGGCGGCATCGACCTCTCCGTCGGCTCGGTGCTCGCGTTCGGGGCGACCTTGAGCGCGTGGCTGATGATGCGGGAGAACATGGACCTCGCGGCCACGGCGCTCATCGTGCTCGCCGCCAGCGCGCTCTGGGGACTGTTGAACGGCGTCGTGGTCGCCCGCTGGCGGCTCCCGTCCTTCATCGCGACGCTCGCCACGATGAGCGCGGCGCGCGGGGCCGCCCGCTACCTGAGCGGTGGTGCCGCCATCCCACTCGGCTTCGGGCCAGGCGGCGCGCCGGAATCGATGCGCGCCATCGCCGGCCCGCTGATCCCTTACGTGCCGGTGCCCGCGTTGATCTTCGTGATTTCGGTGCTGGCCATGCACCTGCTCCTCTCGCGCACGCGGAGCGGACGCTACATCTACGCCATCGGCGACAACGAGCAGGCCGCGCGCCTCTCCGGTGTACGGGTGGCGTGGCACACGGCGAGTGTGTATGTCATCTGTGCCACGCTCGCCGGTCTTGCGGGGCTGGTGCATTGCGCGCAGCTGGAGCAGGGCAACCCCAACGACGGCGTGGCCTACGAGCTCGACGCGATCGCGGCCGTCGTGGTCGGCGGGACGAACCTGAGCGGCGGGACCGGAACGGTCGGCGGCACGCTCGTCGGGGTGCTCATCATCGGGATCATCAACAACAGCATGGGGCTCAACAACGTCGATGCGAACCTTCAACTCATTCTCAAGGGCGTCATCATTCTCGTTGCCGTGTGGTTGCAGCGGCGGCGGCCGACGTGACATGGGTCGGGCCGGGCTCCGCGGCGCGGCGTGCGCGAGTGAACTCGCCGACTACGCGTGGCGCTTCGCCTCCCGGTCCCTACACTCTCCCCGGGGTCCACTGCGGATCACGGCGCTTGCGTTCGTCTGCCTCACACTCGCCTGCGGCCGTCACCAAACCGGCAAATACCTCATCGGCTTCTCGCAGGCCAACTTGGGCGAGCCGTGGCGGGTGGCGATGAACGCCGACGTCGCGGCACGGGCGAAGGACTTTCCCGAGTTGGAGATCGTCTACGCCGACGCGCAGCAGGATAATGCCAAGCAGGTGGCCGACGTCGAAAACTTCCTCCGCCAGAAGATCGATCTGCTCATCATCTCGCCCAACGAGGCCAAGCCACTGACGCCGGTCGTGAAGCGCGCCTTTGAGCAAGGCATACCCGTCATCGTGCTGGACCGCGAGATCGAGGGTGAGACGTATACCACCTTCATCGGCGCCAACAACCGGGAGATCGGCCACGCGGCGGGGGAGTACGCGGCCGAGCTGCTCGGCGGCAAGGGGGACGTTGTCGAGATCAAGGGCCTTCCCGGCTCAACGCCCGCGCGGGACCGGAGCGATGGATTCCGCGAAGTGCTCGCCGCGTATCCCGAGATCCACATCATTCACGATCCCGTGGCCAACTGGCTCCGCGAGGAAGCGATGACGCAGATGGAAGCGGCGCTCGCGGCGCATCCCCACATCGACCTCGTATACGCGCACAACGACCCGATGGCGGTCGGCGCATATCTCGCGGCCCGCGCCAAGGGGCGCGACACGGAGATGAAGTTCATCGGCATCGACGGCCTCCCAGGGTTGGACGGCGGACGGCAGGCGGTGGCCGACGGGAAGCTCGCGGCGACGTTCGTGTATCCGACGGGCGGGAAGGAAGCGGTGGAGAGCGCGGAGAAGATCCTCCACGGCGAGCAGGTCCCGCATCGCGTCACGCTGTCCACGGAGCGCATTACGAAGTGAACGGCGCGCACGGCGCGCCCGACCAACGAGGCAGGAAGAGCCGGTCATCCGGCGGGAGGGTTCCAGATGTCGCGACGGCGATTCATCCAGACGCTGGTGGGTGGTGCAGGACTGGTCGGTCTCCCGGTGAGCACCACACCGGTGGAAGCGCAACAACAAGGGCGACCCATGGGACCGTCTGACTGGGTCCCTTCGTACGCGCGGGCCCAGCAGTACCGCTCCGGGAAGCAGTCCAGCCACGACACGACCGGCGGGAACCGCGACGCCTGGCCCATCAAGGGCGGCGAGCAACGCGAGATCTTCAACGCGACCGGCGCCGGTGTCATCTCGCACATCTGGTTCACGATTTCGGCGCAGAGCGCCCTGCATCTCAAGGAGCTGGTGCTGCGCGGCTACTGGGACGGGCTCGACAAACCGTCGATCGAGACGCCGATCGGCGACTTCTTCGGGCTGAACCTGGGCGACTATGTCATCTACGAGAGCGCCTACCTCGCGTGCTCGCCCGGGCAGTCGCTCAACTGCTACTTCGCGATGCCGTACCGGAAAGGCGCCCGTTTCACCGTCACCAATGAAGGGAGCCGGGACGTCGGCGCGTTCTACTCGAACATCGACTACCTCTCGATGGACGCCCTCCCCGCGGACGCCTTGTACTTTCACGCCCAGTACCGGCAGGCGGCGCCCAACGTTGCCCAGCGGCTGCCCGACGGCAAGAACCCTGACGGGGCGATGAACTACGTTTACGCCGAGACCCGCGGACGGGGCCAGTTGATGGGCGTCACCCTCGGCGTCGTACAGAACGCCGAGTATTGGATGGGCGAGGGCGACGACATGATCTTCATCGACGACCCCTCGATGCCGGCCATTATCGGCACCGGCTCGGAGGATTACTTCCTCGGGAGCTGGGACTTCGGCGGTCGGCAGCACGCGCAGCCGTTCTCTCATCACCAGTATGGGGCGCCGCTGATCCAGAGCGCGGAGCGCGCGGGCGGGCGGTATTGCTGCTATCGGTTTCACGGCGACAACCCGGTGACGTTCACGCGGTACCTGAGGCACACCATGGAGCATGGGCACGCCAATAACCGGGCCGACAATTTCTATTCGTGCTGCTACTGGTATCAGGAGCGGCCGTACACGGACTTTCCGGTGATGCCGGCTGTGGAGCAGCGGCTACCGAAGGTGATACCGACCTAACGACAAGGTCGAATGCGTCGTTGGGTCGCGAAAGCGACGGCTCGGCGGATGTCGCTGAAGCGACCCCTGCATGCTCCGTCCCACCGCTTCAGTACCATCGGCCGGCTACTGGTGCTGCCGTGCGCCACAACCGACCCGCGCCCCGCTACGAGAAAACCGGGGCACCGGCGGCCCCGCAGACGGTGACGCCGGAATGCCGCAGCGACTCCCCCTGAACGGGCATGCAGTGGAGGGCGGGCGCTGGGCTCGCCGCTCCGCCGTCGCCCAATGATTGCCGCGTGTCGCGCGGCGATTAGACTTCCGTTCCACGGAGGATCGGCCGTGACTGAGACCAGGGAGCCGCTGGACCGCATCAACGCGATCCGGCGCCGCGATCCCGAGACTCTCGAGCGAATCGCCCGCGAGAACTAGCAGCCTTTTCCGCGGTAGCCTGGGCGTCTGAGCATCCCGCCTGTACCTTCCGGGCGCCACCGGGAGGGGCATGATGGCACCGCTGCCGATCACCGTTGGCCAGAGGGCCGAGCGTCGGCTCACCCTCACGGCCGAGCACGTCAAGGCCTTCGCCGCGCTCACCGGCGACCACAATCCGCTGCACTTCGATGCGGCCTTCGCCGCGAAGACGCGTTTCGGGCGGCTGGTGGTCCAGGGCGGACTCACCACCGGCCTGCTCCACGCCCTGGTGGCGATGGACATGCCGGGGCCCGGCACGGTGTTCCTGAGCCAAAACTGGAAATTCACGGCCCCGGTCTACATCGACGACACCATCACCGCCCAAGCCGAGGTTCTCTCCGTTCACCCGACCAAGCCGGTCACGCAGCTGCGCATTACCGTCACGCGCCAGGACGGCGAGATGGTGCTCGAAGGCGAGGCCTGGTGTTACACGTTCACCCCCGCTCTCGAAGGCTGAGCCGACCATGACGCGACTCTCTCGACGCGATTTCCTCGCCAACTCCGCATCGTGCGCGACGCACCTCGCGCTCGTTGCCGCTGTCACCCCACCGCTGCTCCGCCGCCGCTGGACCCAGGGAAGTGTCGGCCGCGTCGTGGCAAGCGAGCCATTCGCCGACCTCGTGCAGCTGTCGGACGGCATCTGGGCGGTCATCTCCAAGCCGCTGTCAGGCGACCGCACCACGCTGGCCAACGGAGGTCTCATAGCCGGGACCGACGGCGTGCTGGCCATCGAGGGCTTCTACCAACCGGAGGGCGCCGCGTGGCTGGCGGGGAAGGCGCGCGAGCTGACCGGCCGGTGGCCCACCCACGTCGCAATCACGCACTACCACGCCGACCACGCCAACGGTGTCGCTGGCTACCTCGGCATCGAGCATCCGGTCGTTCGCGCGACACAGACGACGCGCGATCAGGTGCTCAAGCGCAACACGCCCGCCGACGACGCCCGCACCGCCGCGCTCAACTCGGCCGTGCTCCTCTCCGGAACGGAGAACACGAGGCTCGACCTCGGCGGCCGAGTCGTGCGCATCGTGCCCCGCAGCGGGCACACCGACAGCGACGTGTCGCTCGAGCTGGACGACCCGAGCCTCGTGTTCTGCGGGGACCTGTTCTGGAACGCCATGTTCCCTAACTACGTGGACGCGTTGCCGATCGACCTTTCGGCGTCCGCGCGCGCCCTACGACGGACCCGAGACACGATCTACGTCCCCGGGCACGGCGCGGTCGGCCAGGTGGACGCCTACGATCGCTACGTCGCGATGATCGACGAGGTCGAGCGGGCGGCGCGCCGCGCGCACGAGCACGGCACGCCCGCCGCCGACGCGGCGGCAGCCTTCTCCCTACCGGACTCGCTGGGCGAGTGGACACTCTTCAACAAGGTGTTCTTCGAGCGAGCGTTCACGGCGTGGTATCGGGAGCTGGATCGGCAGTAGCGCAAACGCCTTGAAGCCTAGACGCCTAGACGCGCAGACGCCTAGGCGGGCGTAGGTCCTAGGCGTCTGTGCGTCTGTGCGTCTGGTGGTCTACTCGTAGCGTAGCGCTTCGATCGGATCCATCTGCGCCGCCTGTCGCGCGGGCCACACCCCAAAGAACAGCCCGACGAGCACGCTGAAGCCGACGGCAAGGAGCACGGCCTCGATCGTGATGATCACGCGCCAGCCGTTCAGCTTCGAGAAGAACACCGCCGCCCCCCAACCGAAGACCAGGCCCACCACACCGCCGAGCAGGCAGAGCGTCAGGGCCTCGACGAGAAACTGGAGCAGCACGTTTCCGCGCGTGGCACCGAGCGCCTTGCGGATGCCAATCTCGCGGGTCCGCTGCGTGACCGACACGAGCATGATGTTCATGATGCCGATGCCGCCCACGAGCAAGCTCACCGCCGCGATGCCGGCGAGCAGGTAGGTGAGCGTCTTGCTCGCTTCCGCCTGCGCCGAAAGGAACTGCGACCGGTCCTGAAGCCGAAAATCATCCGGCTGTTCCGGACGGAGCCGGTGCTCGCTCCGCAGTATGGTCTCGATCTCGAGAATGGACGCGTTCATCTTCTTCGGGTCGCGCACCTGGACGGTGATGTCGCTCAGCCGATCCGTGCCAAAGATCCGGTACTGGCCCGTGCGGAACGGGACGTAGATGCTCTCGTCCGGATCGTCCCGTCCGCCGGTCCCCTTCCGCGCCAGGATCCCTACGACCTCGAACGCGATCCCGCGGATCGCGATCTCCGAGCCGAGCAGGGCGTCAGCGGTCGTTTTCAGCTCGTCCGGCACGTCGGAACCGATGACCGCCAACCGTCGGCGCGCGTGATCGTCGCCCTCGGTGAACGTGCGCCCCTGCGCGAGCGCCAGCCGACGGGCCTGGGCGAACACGGCGGTGGTGGCGATGACGTCGATGTAGACGTTCTGGTCGTCGAACACGACCTGCTGACGGCGGTTGATCGATGGGACGACAGCCTTGAGAGTAGTACCGTCCCGCATGAGGGCCAACGCATCGTCGCTGGTCACGCTCACCCGGTTCGCGCTCGCCACCCCGTGCCAGTACGACTGGCCCGCCGAAACGGACAGGAGATCGGTACCGAGCGCATTGAGCTGGGCCTCGACCGCCGCCTGCGCGCCTGAACCTAGGGCAATCATCGTGATCACCGCCCCGACCCCGATCACGATCCCGAGCGTCGTGAGAAACGACCGCAGCTTGGACGCGCGAATCGCCGAGAAGGCGACCCAGAGAATCTCGAGATAGGTCATCGTCGCGGCTGCTGGGTCGACAGGGGGCCGCCGACCCGCTCGAGAATATGCTCCTCGCGCCGCTGCATTTCGGTGATCAGTCCGGCGGTCGGCAGAATAACGACGGAATCGGACTCACGGAGCCCGCTCACCACGGCGGTGTAGTCGAAGTCGGTGAGCCCCGTTTGGATCGGCACGGCGCGGGGTACGCCGTTACGGAGGACGAACACCACATACGAGCCGCCGAACAACGATTGGTCCGGCCCCTTGCCGCGGGTTCCGCGGAACGCGCCCCCCGCCCCGCCGTCGCCGTCCCCGGTGTCCGCAAGGCGCCCTCTCTGGCTGGACACCGAGTCCCCACCCCCAGCCTCCGCCAACTGCGCGTCCACGGTTCGCATGTCGAGGCCCAGCGCCGTTGCGGCCGTGCCCACTTCATTCCGCGTCCGGAGCGCGGCGTTGGGCACGGCGAGCGCGTCGCGTACCTCGCCGATGTGAATCTCCACGTCGGCGTTCATCCCCGGACGCAGCAGACCCTGCTCGTTCGCGATGCGGACGAGGACCGGAAACATGGTGACGTTCTGCTGCACGACCGCTTCCGCGCCGATGCGGAGCACGGCCCCCCGGAACGGGCGGTTGGGGAAGGCATCCACCGTGATGGTGACCGGGATGCCTTCCTTGATCAACCCGATGTCGGTCTCGTCCACCAGCGAACGGACCTGCACCGTGTCGAGGCTCGCCATGCGCATGAGTACGGCCCCGCCACTCACGTCGCGGCTGGCCGACGCGATGACCGTACCAACCTCCACGTTGCGGCCGAGGATCACCCCGGAGGACGGCGCGCGCACCTCCGTGTCTTCGAAGGCGATCTTGGCGTCCTCGAGCGCCCGCCGGGCGCTGATCAACTGCGCGTACGCGCTCGCCCGCGCGAGCTTGGCGCTCTCGTACTCCAGTTCGGTGATCGACTGCGTCTGGTACAGCGTTTCCGACCGCCGCAGTTGTGCCTCCGAATTGTCCAGCTCGGCACGGGCGACCACCGAGTCCGCCTCCGCCTGGACCACCGCATTGAGCGGAATCCGCGGGTCCACCCGCACGAGCAGCTGGCCCTTGGTGACGGCTTCCCCTTCTTCCGCCGCCACTTCGACGATCTCGCCCGAGGCCTTGGACTTGACCTCGACGGTCTTCACGGGCTCGACGGCACCGGCCGCGGTGGCCGACACCACGATATCTCGACGCGTCACCTTGGCGACGGTGTAGCCCTGTTCGACCGTCTCGGTGGCACAGGAGAGCCCCGCGAGCACGATCAGGGTCCAGAAGCCAAGTGAGCGGAATGAACGGGGAGGGATTCGAGGGTGCATCGCGATCCGGTCCCATGGTTTGGTATTTGACGGTGGGCCCGCAATGGGCCACAGACCGGGGAAATCGAGCAGAGAGGCGCAAGGCATCCCTACCACGTGTACGCAGTGCGCGACGACGACGTTGAGTATTTCGCCACGCATCGCACCGAGTCTGCGAGTGAACGGGGATGCGGGACCCACGTAATGCTCCAAGCACTACCCAAAGACTGGTAGTGCAATAGACTTGACTAAACAGTAAAAAACAGTAATTAACAAGAACACCATGACCCGGAGGGGCCTGTGGAGAACGCCACTGGGCTGCCCGATGCCCCTCGCGCGCCGACCGGCTACCAGGACTTCCTGGTGCGCCTCCTGAGCGACCGCGAGCGGTTGTTTCTCGATGTCGTGGAAGGAACCGACCTCGCCCGCACCCTGCGGTTTGTGCTTTCGACCATCGTCGTCGGCGCGGCGCTCTATGGGCTGAGTGCCGGCGCGTATTCGAGCGTCTCGCAAGCGGCGTCCGCCGCGGTGAAACTGCCGCTCCTCATTCTCGCGACGTTCCTCATCTGCTTCCCCGCGTTTTTCGTGGTCCAGATTCTCGTCGGCTCGCGGCTGCCCCTACGCCAGGCACTCGTGCTCGCCCTGGTCGCACCGGCGCTCACCGCCGTGCTCCTTGCCGCGTTCATCCCGATCACCGTCTTCTTCCTCATCACCGGCGCGAACTACTACTTCCTCGAATTGCTGCACGTCGGCCTCGTGCTGATCGCGGGCCTCACTGGCATGTACGCGCTGCACGAGGGACTGAGCATCGTCTGCGAGAAGGGCGGCGTCTACCCGCGGAAGGCGTTGACGATCATGCGGGTGTGGGCGCTCCTCTTCGCATTCGTGGGAATCCAGATGGCGTGGAATCTGCGACCCTTCCTCGGCGACCGGGGCGAGCCGTTCAAGACCTTCCGGCACTACGAGGGGAACTTCTACGCCGCCATCATCTACTCGCTCGACAAGCTCGTGAAGGGAGATGGCCGGCCCGCGCCCAGCGCCCCGCATCGCCGCACCGACGTCAACGAGCTGCTTCAGCTCGAGCCCGACACGGCTCCCAAGCCGGCCGAGCCCAAGTGATGACCGAGCAGCGCAAGCGCAAGCCGGGCGGAGAGAACGAGATCCTCACGATCGAGGAGGTCGCCGCCTACCTGCGCCTCAAACCGCAGACCATCTACAAGTGGGCCCAGGAAGAGCGCATCCCGGCTGCCAAGATCGGCAGGGAGTGGCGGTTCCGGCGAAGCGTGATCGACCGCTGGCTCGACGACCAGATGTTCGGGAACGGCTCCGAGTTCTCGCACCTTCGCGGATAGGGCCGACGGGCCGGACCGCCCATCACGAGGCAGGTCCACCCGCTTCATGCGGGAGAGCCGAGCCGCGGGTTCACGCCGCGGATTCGGCGGCCTGAAGCCGCCGCTCGGCTCTGCCGATGAATCGGCCGTTGAGTCCCGTCTCACGCGGGAGGGCCGAGCCGCTGGTCTTTCAATTCGCCGCGCTCACCATACGTTCCGCTCGATGACTCGTGACGACCTCCACCCCACGGGCGCTCCTGCCGGCGCGTTCGAGCAGATCTTCGCCGTACAAGCCTCTGACATCGACGCGCTGGGCCACGTCAACAACGTCGTGTACCTCAAGTGGGTGCAGGACGTGGCGGTCGCGCACTGGCGCTCGGCGGCGACGCCGGCACAACAAGACCAGCTCCGTTGGGTGGTCATTCGGCATGAGATCGACTACAAGCAGGCGGCGCTACTGGGAGACGAAATCGTCGCGCGGACATGGGTGGGGACGGCCAGCCGGCTCAAGTTCGAGCGACACACCGAGCTGCGACGCGCGGCCGATGGCCGTGTTCTGGCCCGCGCGCGGACCCTCTGGTGCCCCGTCAGCACGCGAACGGGTAAGCCGACGCAAGTCGATGACGACGTTCGCGCGCGGTTTTCCGTGACTCCCAGCCCGGGGTGAATTTGTCCACTCGGCGGTCCCGGCGGACTGGCGGACCCGATGGAAGGACGGACCGGGCAAACCCGCATGAGCCCGCGACTCTTTACAGGCAGAAGCCGAGCCGTGAGTTCACTCGCGGACCGGCCCGCGAGCCCACGCCCGTTAGAGCGGGTAGACGCCGAGCCGCGCGCTCCATCGCGGACACATCGCGATGCTCACGATGGAAGTCCGTACCCCCGACATCATCTCACACCAGGGGAAGGCCATGATGCCCGATATGATCCCCCGCCATCGCATGGCTGCGCTCACCGCGCTCCGCGTTGCCGCCGGATTCGCGTTCGTCTCGCACGGTGCACAGAAGCTCCTGGGCTGGTTCGGGGGATTCGGCCCCGACGGGGGAACTGCCGACCTGCTGTCTCGCTTTGGCGCTGCCGGCGCGATCGAGCTCGTGGCGGGGCTCTGCATTGTCCTGGGCATCGCGACGCGGCCGCTGGCGTTCGTCGCGTCCGGTGAGATGGCGGTCGCGTATTTCTGGATGCACTGGGGCCGCACCAGCGAGATGTGGTGGTGGCACAACCGCGGCGAGCTACCGCTCCTCTACGCCTTTGTGTGGCTCCTGTTCTCGGCGTGGGGCGCCGGGCCCTTCAGCATCGATGGCTGGCTCGAGAAGCGACGGGCGAAGAGACCGACGGTCGCGCCGTAGCTGCAATGGTGCGATCGACGCATCGGCTCCGACAGCGAACGCCCGTTTACGGGCGGATGCCGAGCAGTGAGTTCACTCGCTGATTCCCGCGGCGGTGTTCCGCCCAACCGCGCCCGCCGGATGCTGCGAGACTGTGCGCTGGCGAGATACGTGACGCGGAAGGACATTCCCTAACGTGACCGTCGCCCTGCGAGGAACACACATGCGCCAGACGACCATTCCCGTCCGTTTCCTTCCCGTTTTCGTCGCGCTGACCGCCAGCCTGCTGGCCGTCCCCGCCCGTACCACCCACGCACAGAGCGCACAGCTCACCTCAC
>Ga0307424_1001076_pt1 | contig 14465 bp, 10 predicted proteins | sample SalMarWE160320MG_FD_202157 | JGI IMG/M metagenome (GOLD analysis project Ga0307424, IMG submission 202157) | Salt marsh sediment microbial communities from the Plum Island Ecosystem LTER, Massachusetts, United States - WE1603-20 | ecosystem: Environmental > Aquatic > Marine > Intertidal zone >... | reverse complement strand
AAGTAATCGGGATCGAGCAGCGAGTGCATGGAGACGTTACAGAACAGGCCCTGCACATTTGCATCGGGTCCGAGCCGGCGCAGGACCTGCACGCTGCGCACCAGGAGGACGTTGTCGATCAGAGGCATCAAGGCGGCACGCTTGGCCACCGGCATATACTCAGCAGGCAGGACAAGCTCGTCCTCCGCCGTCCGGATGCGCGTTAAAGCCTCGAAATAGCGGACCTTGCGGTCGGGCAACGTGACGGTCGGCTGCAAATAGAGGTCGACGCGACCGGCCTCGACCGCATGGCGGATAATCTCCCGCATCCGCGCGTCTTCCGCTTCGTCGTCGTCCAGAAAAACGCTCGCGGCCGGCGCAGTGATCTCAGGCTCCGCGGCAATCTCGGGCTCCGCCACGATCTCCGCGGCCTCGGGTTCCGCGGCAGGCTCGGGCTCCGCGACCTTCTCCTCTTGCTCGAAGAGAGGCCGCCGGATCTCGGGCTCTTCGTCCTTCGCGATGTCGGTTTCTTCTACCGTCTCGGCCTTCGCCTCGAGATCCTCGTCCTCGGCAACCGCCTCAAGCATGGACTCCGGCTCCGGCGCAGGCTCCTCGACGCTCTCGACCGTGATCTCTTCCTCTTCCACCACGGCCACGGGCGGAGCGGGTGGCGGCTCGCGCGAGACGACCGCCTCCGCGGACGCAGCGGCGGCAGCGTCCCCGGACAAATCAATGGAGAGACGCTTGATCAGGTCTTCGAGGACGCCGAGATCGCTCGCGATCCTGTCGCGTTGGCTGCGGTTCTCGGCTTCCACGTCCGCACGCACGCTCTCGATCCGCGCATAGACATTCTCGAACTCGGCAGCGAGTTCCTCGGCGCGCGCCTGTCCGCCGGAAAAGTCCGACGCCCCCGCGCCAAGCGCCTGGTCGAGTTGCTGGACGCGATCCGACAACAGGTCGAGGCGGGCGATATCGTCCTCGACCCGATCGATGCGCTGCAGATCGCTGTCGATGATCTCGAGCGCTTCCTCGAACTCATCGAGGCGATCACCGCCGCCGGCGCGGGATCCGCGGCCAAGCCTCATGAAAGATGCCGCCATGACGAGAAACAGCGCCGCAGTGGCGATGAGGACGGGAAGCAGGGGCAGACCGGCCTGGAGCGTCAGACCCGCGGCGAACGCCACCGCGACGATGGCCATGGCGATCAGTACGATCACGTCAAGCATGGCGAGCCCTCCTGAGGCGGCGCCCTGCCTGGGAGACATGGTGATGCCGTCTTGCATGCTCGCGCCACCCCTCGCACAGAATCATGAGCGACAGGCTGCTGCAACGCAACATCAAACTGACCGCCGCAGGCCTGTGATAGCAGTCAAGTGTGTGCACGCCAAGCTGCCTGCCCGTTTTAGCGAAGCCTGGCGAGGACCTGTGCGATCTTTGCGGTGATCTCGGCAAAGTCGTCTTCCGTGGCTATAAGCGCCGGCGCCAGCACGAGCGTGTCGCCGACGGACCGGATCACCAAACCCTCGTCGAAGAAGGCGGCCTCGAAGGCGCGCATGCCGCGCATGCCGGGCGACCCGTCGATGGGCGCAAGGTCGATGCCCGCGGCAAGCCCGATGGTGCGGATGCCGATCACGTGGGGGGCGTCTCTGAGACCGTGCACGGCGTCGGCGAAGACCGGCTCGAGCTCGCGCGCGCGCTCGAACAGCCCCTCGTCTGCGTAGACATCGAGGGCCGCGTTGGCGGCAGCAACGCCGAGCGGGTGGCCGGAATAGGTGAAGCCGTGGGCAAGCTCCGGTACATGCTCAGGCCCTTGCATGAAGGCGTCGTGGATCTCACGGCGCACGAGGACGCCGCTCAATGGGGCGGCCCCGCTGGTCACGCCCTTGGCGAAACAGATCATGTCGGGGATCACTTCGTAGCGCTCGGCGGCGAAGGCGTGGCCGAGGCGCCCGAACCCGGTGATGACCTCGTCGAAGATGAGGAGGATGCCGTGCGCCCGGGTCAGCTCGCGCAGGCGCTTGAGATAGCCGTCCGGGCTTGCGAACACGCCCGCCGAGCCCAGCATCGGCTCGACGATCACCGCCGCGATGGTGGCGGCGCCGTCCAGGGCCACGATGCAGGACAGATCGTCGGCCAGATCGGCGCCGGTCGCCGGCTCGCCACGCAAGAAGGCCCGGCGCGCGCGAAGATCGGCCGATGGGAGCCGGTCGACGTCGAGCAGAGGCTCGAACATGGTGCGGTTCGACGGGATACCGCCCACCGACGTGCCGCCAAAACAGGAGCCGTGATAGGCGCGCTCGCGGCCGATGAAGCGCGTGCGCGTGCTCGCGCCGGAGAGCTTGTGATAGGCGAGCGCGAGCTTCAGCGCCGTGTCGACGGCTTCCGACCCGGAATTACCGAAGAAGACGTGATCGAGATCGCCCGGCGCCAGGGCGGCGAGACGAGAGGCCAAAGTGAAGGCGGGTGCGTGGCCCATCTGAAAGGCCGGCGCATAGTCGAGGCGTCCGGCTTGGCGCGCGATGGCCTCGACGATCTGCGTGCGGCAATGGCCGGCGTTGCAGCACCACAGCCCCGACATGGCGTCGAGCAGCTTGCGGCCGTCCGCCGTGTAGTAATGCATGCCTTCGGCCCGGTCGACGAGCCGGGGGCGACGCTTGAAGGCGCGGTTGGCCGTGAACGGCAGCCAATAGGCATCGAGATCGGTGGCGTCGAGCCAGGCTGAGGAGGGAGCGTCAAGCGGCGGCATGCGGGATTCTTCTGATCACGTCCAAATCGAGCTTAGCGACATCCGTGAGTCCCGCAAACATCCGGCTATTTGGTGGCGGGGCGATAGGCGGCGAGGAAGGTCCTGACCGCCGTCGCCACTACATGGTCGACGCGCTCCTCGCTCGGCCGGTCGGCGGCGTTCATGAGCAACGGAAGCAAGGTTGTCGACTTGCAGGAATCGAGGAACTGCGCGGCGGCGAGCTCGCAATCCGGAACGTCGAGGATTCCCGCTGAAACCTGATCCTTGAGATAGGCGGCGAGGCGTGCGCTGCCGCAGGCCGGACCCATCGCGTAGAAGCGCTTGCCGAGCTCCGGCATGCGCTCGGCAATGGCGATGACGGTGCGGAGCGACGACACACGGTGTGGCTCGCTGAGGAAGCGGACGAACTCCAGGCCAAGACGGGTCAGGACCGCCTCGACATCATGATCCTCCGAATCGAAGGCGAATACCTGCTCGGCCTGGACCGCACGCTCCTCTTCCACGATGGCCTGGAACAGGTCCTCCTTCGACTCGAAATAGACGTAGAGCGTGCCCTTGGAGACGCCGGCCTCGCGGGCGATCTCGCCCATGCTTGCGGCATCGAAACCCCGATTCAGGAAAACCGCACGTGCGCCATCCAGAATCTGGCGACGTTTGGCGCTTTCGGCCTCCTCATGGGCAGCTTCGGCGCTCAATGACATGCTTGGGGGCTCCTTCCGTCCCTTCCGCGACGATATGACCGAACGGTTCGGTTGGTATTGACATAGGTCGGGATGATGCGTAAGTCAATGACCGAACCGTTCGGTCAATAACTGGAGAGTCGCATGTTTCGGGATCGTGGAAAGACCGCGGTGGCCGAAGACACCTTGGAGCAGACGGAGCCGGCAGAAGGCCTTGCGAAGCCTTCTGCGGGGCGCCGCGCACACCAGCCCCCGCTCCGCGCGGTGCCGGAGGCGGAGACGTCTCCCTCTGCTGCTCCCCCTTCTCCAGAGGACCGCGCTCCCGCACCTGCCACGGAAGCGCCGGCCGCGCCGGCTCAAGCCGACGCTGAACTCACGCCGCCCCCCACCCGTCGCCGTTTCCGCAAGCTCGCCCTCATCACCGGCCTCGTGGTCGTGCTCGCAGCCGGCGCCTGGTACGGGCATTACTATTGGACCATCGGCCAGTATCTGGTCTCGACGGACGACGCCTATGTCGGCGCCAAGACCGCGACGCTCGCCGCCAAAGTCTCGGGTTACGTGACGTCCGTCGCCATCGACGACAACGCTCATGTGAAGGAAGGCGACGTCATCGCCAGAATCGACGACGGCGACTATCGGCTCGCAGTGCAGACAGCTAAGGACAATGTCGCCACGGAGCAGTCCACCATCGACCGCATCGGCAGACAGATCGCCGCGCAGATGGCTGCCGTCGATCAGGCGAAGGCCAAGCTCACTTCAGCACAAGCCGAGCAGACCCGTGCCGCGCTCGAGCTTCAGCGACAACAGGACCTTTCGAAGAAGGACTTTGCCAGCCGTCAGACGCTCGAACAGGCGCAAGCCAATCGCGACCAGGCCGTCGCCGGCGTGCAGGCGGCTGAAGCCGGCGTCGAGGCGGCCAAAGCCAATGTCGAGGTGCTGAAGGGCCAGCAGAACGAAGCCAAGAACACGCTGAAGCAGCTTCAGACCACGCTCGCGAAGGCGACGCGCGATCTTTCCTTCACCGTCATCCGCGCGCCCTTTGATGGTGTGATGGGCAATCGCGCCGTGCAGATCGGCGATTACGTGCAGCCGGGGCAGCGTCTTGCCACCCTGGTGCCGCTCGGCGGCGTCTATATCGATGCGAACTTCAAAGAAACGCAGCTCCACGGCCTGAAGCCGGGGCAGACGGTCGACATCTCGGTCGACGCCCTGCCCGATCGCGACATCAAAGGCACGGTGGAGAGCGTGGCTCCCGCCGCGGGCTCGGTGTTTTCGCTGCTCCCGCCCGACAACGCGACAGGCAACTTCACCAAGATCGTGCAACGGGTGGCGGTGCGCATCGATGTGCCGGCCAAGGTCGCCGACGAAGAGGTGCTCCGGCCCGGGATGTCTGTCGTGGTCAGCGTCAACACCAAGCCGGGGACGACGTCGACCGCGACCGCGCATGAAGCGCACGATACCGCGTCCGCAGCGCTCCCCTAAGCGCCCTGAATGGCTACTTCGGCGACAACAAGCGAAGGGCGCCCGGTCCCGGAGATTGCGCTGTCGCGCGTCGACGACAGCATCGACCCGCGCCGACTGATCGCCTTCCTCTCCATGGTGTTCGGGATGTTCATGGCCATCCTGGACATCCAGATCGTGTCGGCGTCGCTGACCGAGATTCAGGCGGGGCTGGCGGCGAGCTCCAATGAAATCACCTGGGTGCAGACCGCCTACCTGATCGCCGAGGTGATCATGATCCCGCTGTCGGGCTTCCTGTCGCGGGCGCTCGGCACGCGCATCCTGTTCGCGATGTCGGCGGCGGGTTTCGCCGCGGCAAGCCTGATGTGCGGCCTCTCCAGCTCGATCAACGAGATCATCGTGTGGCGCGCCATCCAGGGCTTCATCGGCGGCGGCATGATCCCGACCGTGTTCGCGTCGGCTTACATCATCTTCCCGCGGAGCCGCATGAGCCTGATCAATCCCTTGATCGGCCTGATCGCTACGCTGGCGCCGACCATCGGCCCGACGGTCGGCGGCTACCTCACCGACACACTGTCCTGGCACTGGCTGTTCTTCATCAACGTCATACCCGGCATTGCCGTGACGGTTGCCGCGCTGACGCTGATCGATTTCGACAAGCCCGACTTCAAGCTGCTCGAGCGGTTCGACTGGTGGGGCTTGCTGTTCATGGCGGGTTTTCTCGGCGCGCTCCAATACGTGCTCGAGGAAGGTCCGCGCAATGATTGGTTCGGCGATCAGAGCGTCCTTCTGTTCGCCTGGGTCTCGGGACTTTCGGCCATCGCCTTCTTCGCCCGCATGTTCCTGGCGAAAGAGCCGATCGTCGATCTGAAGGCCTATGCGGACCGCAACTTCGCGCTCGGCTCGCTGTTCTCCTTCACGCTCGGCATCGGGCTCTACGGCCTGACCTATATCTATCCGCTCTATCTCGCCGAGATCAGAGGCTATGACGCGCGCATGATCGGCGAGACCGTGTTCGTCTCGGGCCTTGCCATGTTCCTGACGGCGCCCTTCGCGGGGCGTCTCGTCGCCAAGGTCGATCCACGCCTCATGCTGGCGGCGGGGTTCTTGAGCTTCGCCATCGGCGCCTGGTGGATGACCTACATCACGAGCGACTGGGATTTCTGGGAGTTGATGTGGCCGCAGATCTTCCGCGGCGCCGGTCTGATGATGGCCATCATCCCGATCAACAACGTCGCGCTCGGCACCTTGCCGCCGGACCGGCTGAAGAACGCCTCAGGCCTCTACAATCTGATGCGCAATCTCGGCGGCGCGGTCGGTCTCGCCAGCCTCATCACCATCCTCAACTACCGCACCGACCTGCATCTGGAGCGGCTGCACGAGTCCATCACCTTCGCGCGGCGCCCGGCGGTCGAGGCCCTGGACCAGCTCACGCAGCGTTTCCAAAGCTTCGGCAGCGACGCGCACGACATGGCGCTGAAGGCGCTCACGCAGCTCATTCACGTCCAAGGCACGGTCATGGCCTTTGCCGATCTGTTCATGCTGCTGGCGATCCTGTTCGTAGTACTCGCCGGTCTCGCGATCGTGGTGAAAAAGCCCGGTGCCTAGGGCAGTCGTGGGCCAACCGGTGCCTCGCCTCGTAACCCATTCCTAACGCCCTTCCGGCATCACACGGACCTTCCAGCCTGCTTGATGTTTGGTGCCAATGCGCCGCCTTGACAGTTTGCGGCGACCGATCTTACAAGCGGGCGTTATTTAGCACTCCCTAGCGGTGAGTGCCAAAGGGCACAGGTCCAGTAGACAGGAGCAAAATCCATGAAATTCCGACCCTTGCATGACCGCGTCGTGGTCAAGCGGCTCGAGGAGGAGCAGAAGACCAAAGGCGGCATCATCATCCCCGATACGGCAGCCGAGAAACCGCAGACCGGCAAGGTCGTCTCCGCCGGGCCCGGCGCCCGCGGCGAGGACGGCAAGCTTCAGCCCATGGGCGTCAAGGCCGGCGACAAGGTGCTGTTCGGCAAATGGTCGGGCACCGAGGTCAAGATCGACGGCGAGGACCTTCTCATCATGAAGGAGTCCGACATCATGGGCATCCTCGGCTAACACTTCCCACCACCACCTTCATCCGCCTGCGCGACCCCGGCTCATGCCCGGTTGCTCAGGGTGAGACCCAAGAACGGAGAGTATTTCAATGGCAGCTAAAGATGTGAGATTCGCCGCCGACGCCCGCGAGCGCATGCTTCGCGGCGTCGACGTGCTGGCCAACGCGGTCAAGGTGACGCTGGGCCCCAAGGGCCGCAACGTGATCATCGAGAAGTCGTTCGGCGCGCCGCGCTCGACCAAGGACGGCGTCACCGTGGCCAAGGAGATCGAGCTCGAGGATAAGTTCGAGAACATGGGCGCGCAGATGCTGAAAGAGGTCGCCCAGAAGACCAACGAGACCGCGGGCGACGGCACCACGACGGCGACCGTGCTGGCGCAGTCGATCGTGCGCGAGGGCCTGAAGGCTGTCGCCGCCGGCATGAACCCGATGGATCTGAAGCGCGGCATCGACAAGGCCGTGGCCGACGTGGTCGAGGCCATCAAGAAGCAGTCCAAGGAAGTCAGCGGCTCCGCCGAAATCGCCCAGGTCGGCACGATCTCGGCCAACGGCGAGAAGACCATCGGCGACATGATCGCCCAGGCGATGAAGAAGGTCGGCAACGAGGGCGTCATCACCGTCGAGGAGGCCAAGAGCCTCGACAGCGAGCTCGAAGTGGTCGAGGGCATGCAGTTCGACCGCGGTTACATCTCGCCCTACTTCATCACCAACGCCGAGAAGATGATCACCGAGCTCGAGAACCCGTACATCCTCATCTACGAAAAGAAGCTGTCGGGTCTCCAGGCCATGCTGCCGCTGCTCGAGGCGGTGGTGCAGTCGGGCCGTCCGCTGCTCATCATCGCCGAGGACGTCGAGGGCGAGGCTCTGGCCACACTCGTGGTCAACAAGCTCCGCGGTGGTCTGAAGGTGGCTGCGGTCAAGGCGCCGGGCTTCGGTGATCGCCGCAAAGCCATGCTCCAAGACATCGCCATCCTCACCGGGGGCGAGATGATCTCCGAGGATCTCGGCATCAAGCTCGAGAACGTCACGGTGCAGATGCTCGGCAAGGCCAAGCGCGTGACCATCACCAAGGACGACACCACCATCGTCCGTGGCGGCGGCAAGAAGGAAGACATCGAGGCCCGCGTCAGCCAGATCAGGCAGCAGATCGAGGACACCACGTCCGACTACGACCGCGAGAAGCTGCAAGAGCGGCTGGCCAAGCTCGCCGGCGGCGTTGCCGTGATCAAGGTCGGCGGCGCCACCGAGGTCGAGGTGAAAGAGAAGAAGGATCGCGTCGACGATGCGTTGAACGCGACCCGCGCGGCCGTCGAGGAGGGTATCGTTCCCGGCGGTGGCGTGGCGCTGCTCCATGCCTCGAAGTCGATCAAGGCCAAAGGTGACAACGACGACCAGGAGGCCGGCATCAATATCGTGCGCCGTGCGCTCCAGGCGCCGATTCGCCAGATCGCCGAGAATGCCGGCGTCGAGGGCTCCATCGTGGTCGGTAAGGTGCTGGATCAGAAGTCGGCGTCGTTCGGCTACGACGCCCAGAAGGACGAATATGTCGACCTGATCGCCAAGGGCATCATCGACCCGGCCAAGGTCGTGCGCACGGCGTTGCAGGACGCCGCCTCCGTGGCCGGTCTCCTCGTCACCACCGAGGCCGGTGTGGCCGAGGCGCCGAAGAAGGAAGAGCACTCCCATATGCCTGCCGGTGGTGGCATGGGCGGTATGGGCGGCATGGACATGATGTAAGCGTCCAAAAGCCACTCAGGGTTAAGCGAAGGGGCGGCTTTTGGCCGCCCCTTTTGCTTTTTGACCCGCGGGACTCAAGGGGTTCCGTCAAGCCTTACGCAATCGTAATTTCCCCCGCAGGCGGCTTTAGCCCTATCGTCGCCCCAGATTCGCCCCGCATCCTTGCGTTGAGGGCGCTTTTCGAGGGTCTCTCCCCACATGGAGAAGTTCCGCGCAACGGCCAAAGAGTTTGCCCGCATCGCCTTTCCGTATTTCCGCGGGAGCGACCGCTGGTGGGGGCGCGGGCTCTTGCTCGTGGTCATCGGCCTGCAGCTCTTCCAGGTCTATCTGAACATCCGCTTCAACTCCTGGTACAACACGTTCTACACGGCGCTGCAGAACAAGAACTGGGACGTGTTCATCTACCAGTTCGGCGTGTTCGCCATCCTCGCCGTGTTCTTCATCGTCACCGCGGTCTATCAGCTCTATCTGCAGCAATGGCTGCAGATCCGCTGGCGGGGCTGGCTGACGGAGGCGTATCTCCAGCGCTGGCTCGCGCAAGGCACGCACTACCGCATGCGGCTCAGAGGCGACCAGGCCGACAACCCGGACCAGCGTATTGCTGACGACATCAAGCTGTTCATCAATGCGTCGCTCGATATCGGCATCGCGTTGCTCGGTTCCGTCGTCACGCTTGTCTCCTTCGTGGTGATCCTGTGGAACCTGTCGGCGGCGACGCCGCTCATGATCGGCAATGCGTCATACCAGATCCCTGGTTATCTGGTGTGGGCGGCGCTGGTCTACGCGATCTTCGGCACATGGGTGACGCATCTCGTCGGCCGACCGCTGATCAAGCTCAATTTCGATCAGCAGCGCTACGAGGCAGATTTCCGCTTCTCGCTTGTGCGTTTGCGGGAGAACGCCGAGGAGGTGACGCTGCTCGCTGGCGAGCCCGCCGAGTCGGAGCGCCTGCAGGACCGCTTCTCAAGCGTGGTGAAGAACTGGCACGACATCATGAGCCGGACCAAGAAGCTCACGTTCCTCACCGCCGGCTACAATCAGGCCGCCATCATCTTTCCCTTCCTGGTGGTAAGCCCGGTCTATTTCTTCGGTACGCTGACCCTTGGCGGGCTGATGCAGATCTCGCAAGCCTTCAGCCAGGTGCAAAGCGCGCTGTCGTTCTTCGTCACGGCGTATTCCAGCATCGCTGACTGGAAGGCGGTGCTCGACCGGTTGGCGGGCTTCGAGGGGTCCATCGACTGGGCGCAAGCGCTCGGCGAGACGGCGCCGCGCGTCGAGTTCATGAGCGAGGGCGCCGGCACGCTCCATGTCGAGCAGCTCGCGGTCGGCCTGCCCAACGGTCGGGAGATCGTGCACCTCTCAGATTTCGAAGTCTCGCCGGGCGAGCGCATCCTGGTGACCGGGCCGTCGGGCTCTGGCAAGACGAGCCTGTTCCGGGCGCTCGGTGGCATCTGGCCGTTCGGCACGGGTACCGTGCGCATTCCCGAAGGCGCGAGCGTGCTCGTGCTGCCGCAACGGCCTTATCTGCCACTCGGCACGTTGCGCGGCGCGCTTACGTATCCGGCTCCTCAAGACGCTTTCTCGGTGGAGGAGATCGACGAGGTGCTCGACGCCGTGGGACTTTCGGCGATGCGCGCTCAGCTCGACGAGACGGCCTACTGGACGGACAAGCTTTCCGGCGGCGAGAAGCAACGGCTTTCCATCGCCCGCGCACTCCTGCAGAAGCCGCAGTGGCTGTTCCTGGACGAGGCCACGAGCGCGCTCGACGAGGCGTCCGAGTCGGTGCTGTATCAGCTTCTTCTCAAACGGCTGCCGGACACGGCGATCGTCTCCATCGGCCACCGGTCGAGCCTCGTCCAGTTTCATGGGCGGTTCTTCCGGCTCGCGCCTGTGCGCGAGGGCTTGCACCGCCTGTCCGAGTCGGAGGAGGCGCCCGCCCCTGCCGCTGCGGATGAGGAAGAAGAGGCCGAGCGCGAGGCAGCGCTTCCGCCGGCTTAAGGCTTGGTCTGGCAGCCGCTGCCGGCGGGAAGCTCTTCCGGCTTGCCCCAGTCATTCGCCGGCACGTCGGGGAAGGACTTGCCGAACTCCTGCTTCACCATGGTGAACTTGGACGGCACGTTTGACCCGTCGGGAAAGTCGAGAATCCAGAAATAGTCGTAGGTGTCGTCGGGCCAGGCCGTGGGAACGCCGGGCAGGATGTCCATGCGGAACAGCTTGCGCAGCGTTACCCCCTCCTCACGTTCCTTATCGCCATCGAGCTTCGGGTCGGCGATGTGATGCTGCTCCCACACCATGACCACGGTCTTTCCCTTGAGCGCCGGGTTGGTGAGGATGTTGGCTGTCACCGCGCGCGTGCGCTCGTTCAGCGCCTTAGTCATCTCTTCCGCATCGTTCTGCGGCAACACCGAGTAGAGGATGATCGGCTTGTTCCAACTCGTCACCGCAGGCGAGACGAGCTCGGCGGTGTGTGGGGTGATGGCGAAGACGTAGGCGGGCGGCTCGTCCTTGTCGAATAGGGACTTCGCCGCCTCGTGGCCAAGATAGTTGTACTTCAGCGCCTCGGCGCGTTGCTTGCCGATGCTGCATAGCCGGTAGTCGTCGGCCGTCTCGCCACCGCGCAAGATGATGATGCGCTTGGGCGCGGCGAACGCGCTCGTAGCAAGACAAAAGGCCATAGCAGCGGCGAAACCAAAGCGTATGAGCATCGTGACCTCCGGACCACTTCTCGCGCAGGGCGCTGGAACACGGTCATACCGTGCGCGGGCGCGGGCCATAAGCCACAACTCTTCACAAGAAAGTGTGGAGCGCTGGATCAGGCGGCCTGGAGCCGGTCGAGAATCGCAGCCCGGAGCCGCTCCGCCGCGTCATCCCAGGCACCTGCACGTGCCGCAAACAGGTGCGCTTGGCTCTTCAGGATCAGCCCGTCCTCGAGCATTTTGAGGTGGTTCGCTTTGAGCGTCGTGCCCGTGGTGGTGATGTCCACAATCAGCTCGGACGTGCCGGTGGCGGGCGTCGCCTCGGTGGCGCCGACGCTCTCGACGATGCGGTAGCCGGTCACGCCCTTCTTGGTGAAGAAGCGGCGGGTCAGATTCATATATTTGGTGGCGACGCGCAGACGTCGGCCGTGCGCCCGCGCGAACTGCGCGGCCACGTCCTCCAAGTCGGCCACGTACGAGACGTCGAGCCAGCAATCGGGGACGGCCACCACGACGTCGGCGTGGCCGAAGCCGAGCGGCTTGAGAAACTCCACGGTCGAGTCCACGTCGGGAAGCGTCTCGCGCACCAGGTCCTCGCCGGTGATGCCGAGATGCACGCGGCCCGCTTTGAGCTGGTGCACGATCTCGGCGGCTGAGGTGTATTCCACCTCCACATCGTCGAGCCCTTCGAGCTGGCCGCGGTAGCCGCGCTCATGGCCTTTGACGCGCAGCGGCAAGCCGGCCCGCTCGAACATGGCGGCGGCTTGCTCCTTGAGGCGCCCCTTGGAGGGGACGGCGATGACGAGCGCAGGCGAAGCCATCACGCGGCTCCTACCACGGCGGCGAGCAGGCGCTCGGTGTGTATGGCCGAGCCCACAGCTGGCACCTCACGCGGCGCGCCGAGCGCGGCGAGCAACCCGTCATAGCGGCCGCCGCCCGCGACCGGCTCGGTCTCGTCCATGCCGGCCCCTTCGATCTGGAACACGAGGCCCGAATAATATTCGAGCTTGCGGCCGAACTCGGTGGCGAAGGTCGCGCGGCCGAGGTCGACGCCGTCGCGCTCAAGGCGGTCGAACCGGCGCAAGACCCCATCGAGCGCGGCGTCGATGTCCAGGCCAGCACCTTTGGCGATCATGGCGATCTTGTCCGCGGCTTCCCGCGGCGGAGCGGCGACCGCGAGGTAATACTCGATGATGGTCGCCACCTCCTTGGGCAGCGCGTCGGCGCGCAAGTCCGCGGCATGATCGAGCAGCCGCTCCGCGATCTCACGCAAAGAGCGGTTGCCCGCCAAGGGGATGCCTTGGGCGTCGAGATAGGCGGCGACGATCTCCTCGGCGCGGCTCTGCGTTTCGCCGGCAAGCTTGTCGGCAAGCGCCGCGGCGAGGCCATCAGAGTCGGGGCGCTCGCCCTTGGCGAGGCGATCGAGCAGCGCGTGGAACACAGGCGGCCGCCAGAAATAGTGGCGGAGCTTAAGGCGCCAGCGTTCCGGCAGGCCGAGGGCATCGATCAGCGCATAGAACAGCGCGATGTCGCCGAAGCGGAGCCAATGCTCTCGGAGCCCGGTGCTCCTTACCGCCTCGACGGCGAGCAGCACGACCTCGATGTCGGCGCTTTCCTTGTCGGAGGCGCCGAAGCACTCGATGCCCGCCTGGCGGAACTCACGCGGGTGCGTGGCGCTGGGCCCCAGCGGCTGAAAGCGAAAGGCAGGGCCGTTATAGCAATAGCGTGCGGTCTTATCGGCCTTCGGGTGCCGCTCGAGATAGAGCCGCGACACGGGAACGGTGAGATCCGGGCGCAAGCAGAGCTCGTCGCCGGCAAGATCGGTGAAGACGTAGGTACGGCCCCGGACCTGCTCGCCGATCTGGTCGAGGAACACATCGGCCGGCTGGATGATGGAAGGCGCAACGGGCTCGTAGCCCGCGCGCGCGAACAGGTCGAGAAGCGCGCGTGCTTGGGCTTCGAGAGCCTCGAATTTCTGTGCGGATTCGGCGGCCATGGCTCAGGCCTTGTGACGGTCGAGAACTTGCCGGACCGCTTTGACCAGGTCGGCCTCGGGCACGGCGAATTGCGCCTCGGCCTGCTTCTTCAAATAGTCTTCGCGGTCCTCGATGGACGTCAGCGTGGCGCCGAGGATCAGATCCTTGATCTGCACCTCGCCGCGTCCCTTCTCGTCGCCGCCCTGGATGACGGCGCACGGGCTACCGCGCTTATCGGCATATTTCATCTGGGCCTTCATGCCAGAGGAGCCGAGATAAAGCTCGGCGCGGATGTTGGCGGCACGAAGCTCCTGCGCCATTCTTTGGTAGTCGGCCATGCGCTCCTTGTCGAAGACGAGCACGACGACGGGGCCCTGCACGGCGTCGCCCTTGTACTTGCCGAGAAGCTGAAGGCCGAACAAAAGACGCGACACGCCGACCGAGACGCCGGTGGCCGGCACCTTCTCGCCGGTGAAGCGCTCGACAAGGCCGTCATAGCGGCCGCCGCTCACCACGGAGCCGAGCCGGATCTGTTGCCCGCGCTCGTCGACAATGGACGGGGTCAGCTCTGCCTCGAACACGGGACCGGTGTAGTACTCAAGCCCGCGCACGACGGAGGGATCGATCACGACACGGTCGGAGGCGAAACCGCTGGCCGACAAGAGATCGTGCATGGCGGTCACCTCGCCGACGCCCTCCTCGCCGATCGCGGACCCTTCGACCAAGGTCTTCAAGTCGGTGAGGGTCTGGTCGCGGTCGCCGCCGGAGGCTTCGACGAAATCGATAATCGCCTCGATCTGCTTCGGCGCGAGCTCGGCCCCCTTGGTGTAGTCGCCGGACTCATCCTTGCGGCCCTTACCGAGAAGCAGACGCACGCCTTCGACCCCGAGCCGATCGAGCTTGTCGATGGCACGCAGCACGGTGAGGTGTTTCGCCTTGTCGTCCGCGGTGACTCCCGCGCTCTCCAACACGCCATCGAGAATCTTGCGGCTGCCGATCTTCACGACATAGTCGCCGCGCGGAATGCCGAGGGCTTCAAGCGTGTCGGCGGCGAGCATGCACAGCTCGGCATCGGCGGCGATCGAGGCG
>Ga0307424_1001075_pt1 | contig 14478 bp, 11 predicted proteins | sample SalMarWE160320MG_FD_202157 | JGI IMG/M metagenome (GOLD analysis project Ga0307424, IMG submission 202157) | Salt marsh sediment microbial communities from the Plum Island Ecosystem LTER, Massachusetts, United States - WE1603-20 | ecosystem: Environmental > Aquatic > Marine > Intertidal zone >... | reverse complement strand
CCCTGCTGCAAACCTGCCGGTATCATCCCGTCACGCACCCCGCCGTTTTCATCTTCATTTTCAGATTCTTCAATATCCATCCCCTGCCCGTATACTTTCAGATATCCGTCAAAAATCATAGTCTCACCTTCGGCACGGAACAGGTAATCCCCGCCACTGACGTCCACAGTCGTTTTCTCAAAAACGGCCGCTTTCATCTGTGTAGCAATAAAACGTTTCCAGATCAGGTCATACAATTTGAACTGATCACGGTTCAGATGTTTTTGCAGGGCTTGTGGTGTAAATTCGGGGGTCAGGTAAGTAGGGCGAATCGCCTCATGAGCATCCTGGGCCGATTTTTTAGTTTTGAACACACGCTCCTTTTCGTGCAGGTATTCTTCCCCGAAGTTGTCTTTTACAAAATGTCGTGCCCCCTGCAAGGCTTCCTTACTGATGCGGAAAGAATCCGTACGCATATAGCTGATCAAACCGATACTGCCCTTACCGGGGATCTCAACACCTTCATACAACTGCTGGGCAATAGACATGATACGGCTGGTTGAATAGCGGAAAAGCCGGGCGGCTGTCTGCTGCAGGGTACTGGTGATAAAGGGCGGAACCGGCTGTTTGTTCACCTGTTTACGTACCAGTTCAGTAATGCTCAGGGCGCTTGCCTTAATTGCTTCCAGATGCCCGTTTGCTTCACTCTCATTTTTTATCTCGGCCTTTACGAATCTCTTTTTTTCTTTATCTCTGATCCTGATCAGTTTAACCCAGAAAGGACTTTCCGGCTGCCCTTTCACCAGAACGCGGATTGTCCAGAATTCTTCTTCAACAAAGTCGCGGATTGATTTTTCCCGCTCGCAGATCAGACGCAGGGCGACCGATTGCACGCGCCCGGCACTAAGCCCCCGGTAAACCGTTTTCCATAAAAGCGGGCTTACCTGATAACCGACGATACGGTCTAATACACGTCGTGCCTGCTGGGAATAAACCCGTGCCATATCAATTGAGCGGGGGGATTCAATCGCCCGGGTGACGGCGTTTTTAGTGATCTCATTAAATTCGATCCGGTGGATCTCCTGCTTTTCTTTGTCCAGGATCGAAGCGATATGAAATGCGATCGCTTCCCCTTCACGGTCCGGATCAGTCGCCAGATAGATTTTTGAGGCCTTACGGGCATGGACGTTCAATTGTTTGATGATCTTCTCTTTACCACGGATTTTTATATATTGCGGCTTGAAGCCATCTTCAATATTGACCCCGAATTTGCTTTTCGGCAAATCGATGATATGCCCGACAGATGCCTCGACCTCAAATCCTTTACCAAGATATTTTTTTATTGTACGGGCTTTGCTGGGTGATTCAACAATGACCAGTGAGGTTTCCATAGAATTCATGCAAATCCTTTTTTCTTTTCAGATGGCAGATAATATACATGCAAATCACGACTCAATAACCAAAAAAATCCCCTGATTGTTCCGGAACCTTAAAAAAAAAGACATTTGGTAGGTATAAGTTAATGAAGTACAAAGAGATAACATAAATGATCATGTTTCAATCATGGATCACTGAATAGGGATATCCCCCTGATAAAACGGATAACCATTAAATGAAGAGCGGTTTTCCATACCAAAAATAATGGTAGCGATAATCGATTTTAAATCATCCACGCCGATATCATCTTTACCGTAAGCAACTGCACGTTCAATAAACATCTCTACATCATTGTCCTTGACAATGCCAAGTTGAATCAGTTGCAGGAGATATCCGTAGGCATCGGGTGAAATAACCAGTCTCTCAAACTGCGGGTAATCTTCCAGATTTTCGTTATAATCGAGATGGGCCCGGCCATGATCGGTTGGCGGATTTTTCAGATAGTTGAAAATCCACGAAAACGCTAGATTAACCTCGACATCGGTATAACCCTTGATCAACATTTCACGTGTCAGATCAATTTTATCCTTACCGATGCGGCCTTGCTGCAGTTCGTTAAGCAAATTAACAATAATTTCTAGTATTCGCTCTTGCATTGTTCCCGTTGTTTGTGCCAAACTACACAAATCGATTTATAAAATCAAGGTGCGGAGGTATGCCCCAAATTTTAAAGCAATTTGGCCCTGATGCGAAATTGAAGTTGTGACGCCTGTCAAGAATTTTCAGCCTAAAAATCGTAATTACATCAGGGCCGCTGGCTTAATAAATATATCTTAGACAGGATCACAGGATTAACAGGACAATTTAATTTGTTAAAATCCTTTAACTTTAAACATACAAGGAGTGAACGGGGTGACATGGAAAAAATCGAGTATCGAGTATCTAGTAGCTAGTATCGAGCATCAAGAATTATTCCTCGTCACATAACTGGCGGAGGAATTCAAAGGTGTATATACCGGTATCGTGACCGTCACTCCAGTCGAGACGCAGGGCATAGTTACCGACCGGTTCCCATTTAACCAGTTCGATATGCTGTTGATCGGAGTTAAGCACTTTGAGCGGATTACGGTTTTTTCGTTCCTCCTGGCATACCGCACAGGGGCAGTGCTGTCGAAGTGTTTTTGTAAAACATAGCCTCTTTTCACCATCGTCCCAACTGATACTCAGGACCGTCTCACTGATCCGATCAATTTTTTCAGGTTTCACAATAACCCTTCCCACATATATATTCTTTTAATAACCACGGAATTACACAGAGGAACACGGATATTTAACTATAAAATAAAAAAAATAATCCTGATTTTCTTATTTTTTCTTTAAAAAATCTGTTTATAAACAGAAATTTGAATCCGTGTTTTTTCCGTGTTAATCCGTGGTTAATAAATCTTTTGCTGGTGTTCACCGGCTTTTTTCAGCCCAGATCTGACTTAAATTTACGATCGTTTCAACTGCTTTTGCCATATTCTGGACAGATATCCACTCCCGCTTACTGTGAAAATTATGCCCACCGGTAAAGACATTCGGGGTCGGCACACCCATAAAGCAAAGCCGGGCGCCATCCGTACCCCCGCGGATCAGGTTTTTAACCGGCTCTAATCCACTTCGTTTTACCGCCTCCATGGCATACGCCACCACTTCAGGATGTTTGTCCAGGATAATTTTCATGTTGCGGTATGATTTTTTTATCTCCAGTGTGACAGTAGATTTCGGGAATTTTTTTTCTACTTTTTCGCACAGATCGCGAAGATAATCTTCTTTCGCCTGCAGTCCGCTTTCATCAAAATCCCGTACCAGGAGGGTGACAAGGGTGGTTTCCACAGCACCCTGCAGGGCATGGGGATGGAGATAACCTTCCCGTTTCTCTGTAGTTTCAGGTGACATGCTGTCTTTAGGAAGTTGACTGATCAGATAGGCGCCGATCTTTAAGGCGCTGACCAGTCGCCCTTTGGCATAACCGGGGTGCACATTGACACCCTTGATCGTTATCAGTGCCGTATCGGCGCAGAAGGTTTCATCTTCTATTTCACCAGCGGTTTCCCCGTCAATTGTGTATGCATATTCCGCATTGAATTGTTTAACATCAAAGTGTTTTGTCCCGGTACCCACTTCTTCATCAACAGTGAAGGCGATCCGTATTCTGCCGTGTTCGATTTGAGGATTATCGATCATATAGCGCAGCGCACCCATAATTTCCGCCACGCCGGCCTTGTTATCCGCACCCAGTAATGTGGTCCCGTCGGTGGTAATAATATCATGACCAATACAATTTTTCAGGGTGGGATTCATGGCTATATCGATGACCTGACTGGGATCATTTTTTAGAACAATATCCCCACCCCGGTAGTTTTTTATGATCTGCGGATTCACATTCCTACCGCTGACTTCCGGGGAAGTATCGACATGGGCAATAAATCCGATGGTCGGAACCTCATGTTTGACGGTTGCCGGCAGAGTGGCAAAGACATAGCCGTGCTCGGTCAGCTCCGCATCCTCTAAACCCATCTCTTTTAGTTCCAATAAAAGCTGTTTACTTAATTCCAGCTGCTTAAACGTACTCGGATAAGTGTCGGAGGTTTCGCTGGATTGGGTATCCACCTTTACATAAGAAAGAAAACGGTCCAAGAACAATCCAGCTGTCACAGGCTTCATGCATTATCCTTCCAAAATATTTACTTGAAAATTGAATATCAGTCAACGCTGCAAAACTTCCCTCACGTCAATCAATAGGCAAATATAGGAAAAAATATTAACTAATTTCAGTCAATTTTAACTACTTTCTTTTTCTGCCTGCGATATATGGATATATTTCAGAACCTGATTGAACAAGATCCATATTTTTCGGAGAGTTTTCGATGAAGAATCATTTATATGTTTCCCGACTTTCTTTTGTCTTTTTTCTTTTGTCTTTTTTCTTCTCCCTTACCGCGCTCCTCCCCGGCCAGGACAGCGCAGAAACCGACCGGAAAATTAATTTTTATATTTTTAACGGGCAGGGCCGGACCGCTGACTCACTGATCGGCAACGAATTAAACAGGCAACCGGAGAACCTGAAATATTACTTTCTCAAAAGTCAGAACAGTTTTTATATGAGTTATTTCAATACTTTCGGTATTGTTCGCGATTCCCTGGTAAAAAGAGGGTATGAATCGGCCGGGCGGATGATAGCATTGGCTGAAGAACGGGAGATGACCATCGAAAATATGTTTTATCTGGGATCTGCTTACGGCTACCTGGCCCGCTATTACGCAGGCAAAGCCGCTTACTGGGATGCCTTCTGGGCGGCACACAGCGCACGCAGTTATTTGAACAACGTCCTCGAAGAGGATTCTTCTTTTGCTGACGCCCGGCAGGAACTGGCTATTCAGGATTATTTCACCAGCCGGCTCGACGGGTTTTTGGGTTTCCTGGCCTGGCTGACCGGTATGCGCGGCGATGCCCGTCAGGCCCTTAAACAATTTCAAATCGTAGCTGATCAGGGCCGGTTATGTAAAGATGAAGCCCGTTTTGTCCTGTTTAATCTGTATATGATCGAAAACGATTTCAGGCAAGCGCTGGCGCTGGGAGAAGCCTTTCTTACAGATTTTCCAGACAATGTGTTTGTAAGAGTACAAACCATGTCCACTAAAATAGTCTATGAGCAGGGGGATCTCGAGTTTCTGAAAAGCGAATATGACAGTCTGAAAAGCAAATATCATCTGACCAACCCGGCCATCCTCAATGATCTTGGCTATATCCTGATGAGCCATCATCATTTTGAAGACGCCTTCAAGGCGCTGCATACGAATATCCGTCTGTTTCCCCACGTGGCCAATGGCTATGACAGTCTTTCCGAGGCGTATCTGATCACCGGCAATGTGGATATGGCCATTCACTACTCAAAGTTATGTCTGGAAAAATTGCCTTTCGATTCAACGATCACAGATGCTGAAAGGAGAAATCTGCAGTCGATCAGTGAAGAGCGGCTGGAAAACCTGGGGGTGGATACCGGAAAGAAAATGATATGATGGTTATACGGGGAAAAGGCAGGCACAGATCCCGGTTGCCCGAACCAGTCATTTTTCTGTCACTTCAAATTGTTGGGAGAAAACGCCCAGGTTGTTTTCATTCTGGTCTTCCAGACGAAGATAAAACGTATATTTCCCGGCAGGCAGATGGAAAGAGATATTTTCATCCAGTACAAATTTGGTATCGGGAATATTGTCGATGTTCCTGACGATGTCATGCCGTGCTACCTCACGGAACTCCTCATCCAGCACACAGAATACTTCACGGAACTTAATCCTGTACATATCTGCCTGATCCAGCATTTTAAATTCCCGTGCAGGTATCGTATATTCATAGACAATAGTTCCCCTCTCCGCTGAGGACTGTTTTTTGAGGGAAAGTTTGAGATGTTTGATCGGATGTGCCTTATAATCATGTTCATAGCGCATTTCGTTTCTAAAAATAAAATTTGCCTGCATAAAAGAATCCAGACTGTTCCATCTGCCGAAGAAGTACTGGGTTGAGGAGGAGGTCGGATTCGTCTGATCAAAAACGTTCTCAGCCCGGCCATAAAGGTTGTAGCGCCTTGTTGACATCTCACCGGCGTAGATGGCTTTACCATAAATATTGGTCATGTAAGCATTGACCAGGAAATCAACCCCATAGCGGTAGTAAATCCACATTTCCGTATGCCATGCCTGGCTGCTGCGCGCATCCGGTGCACCATATTTAATATAGAGTTCACCCCGTGCATCCCAGGGCGCATGAGGCCAGTCAGGACGCAGAAACTGGTCAGGCATATATTTGAATTCAGACGGTTCCCATAGATCAGAAAAGTTTTCCCGGGCGTATTTTACTCGCCGGTGAAACTCTTCCTCCCTCTCATTTTCCGGAGAGGTTGGGGTTGGATCATTTTTTTTCCAGTATTTCCGCAGCCACTCTTTTTTTTCTCCCGCTGAAGGCAGATTGCTGTAATTTTCAAACGCATCGGTGGGCAGGATATGCCAGAGCGCAAAATCTGTTAATTCTTTTTCAGTCCATTTGCCTTCTTTTTTGAGCATCGAACGATACTGTTCATAACGTTGAGATCCGAACCATAGAAAATTGCTGTTCGTATTTTCCTCGATCCCCACCTTGTTCTCCCTGAACCGGGCATCTTCTTCAGCCTGCCGGGGCGTATTGACAGACATCCGGTTGATTTGCAACAGGGTAGTCAGATCTCTGGCCAGTTTACCATAATCCTCATTGTTAAACATCTTTTCCAGAACGGGAAGGGCAGCGGGATCCCCGAGTCGGCCGAGGGCAATGGCTGCCCGGTATTGCATATCGCTCATTTCCTTTTTTAGCTGGTCATATAGAAATGGCCGGTATTTATCCTTTCCGCTCAATACCAGGTTTTCAGCCAGATCGATCTGAAAACCTATGGCATCATCTACATACGGACTTTGTGGATATTTGGAAATCAGATCAGCAAAAGCGACAAACGCTTCTGTTTTGTGATCGGGCTCCTTTTCCAGGCAATAGGCGATCCAGAAATAAGCATCGTCCTCATATTTACTTTGCGGATATTTTTTCAGCAGGTCTTTAAACAGATTGATCGCGGAGCCCCACTCCTGTGAAACGCATCTCATTTTTGCTTTTTGATACAGCGTCCGTATCTCTATCTCATCCTGTGCCGGCAGGGTCGTAATAAACAGCAAAAGCAACAGCAATGACTGGCCCGATAACTTTAAACGGCTGACCATTAAATTTCCTCCACCGATGATAATCTGCCCACCTTTTTCAGGTTCCGGCCTGCGGATGAAAATTCTTGAATGTGCGCTCCAGAATTTTCACGTTTGAAAGCAGCTTGGCTTCCTTGATCACCATCTTAATTGTATCAATATAATCTGAAATCTCAGTCGGATTAATATTGGAGATCTGGTGCAGAAGCAATTGCATTTGCGATACAAAATTGAGCAATTGCAGGTTGTTGATCTGCAAAGCGATCTCATGTACCCTGAATGTTTTAATTAATAATGTTTGTGCAAGTTCCCGATCGAGATAAATTTCTGCCTGTTCCATACTATTTTCGATATCAAGAAGGATCATTTCTGAAGCAAGCAGATAATAATACACATAATTGATCTCTTCCTGGGATACAGGGCTGCTCAGTGATGTCACCGAAGGGGGAGGTATGTACAGTTTGGGTTCAGGACTCGAGAACAAGATCCATCCGGCGATAAGACCGGACAGTACCAGCATCAGCAGCTGGGCGAAGCGGAAAGCGGGAGAGCGTGAGCTGGTCAGGCGGTACAGAAGCAATATAAATTTTTGCGTAAACGTTTCGCGTTCGTAACTGAGTGCCGCCTGCTGATAGTATGACTGACGGAGGCCGGCCGGTGGTAAAGGACGCCGGTATCCCTTTAGTGCGCTATGCAGGGAATAATAGGCCTCGATCCGGGTTGGACAGGTGGGACAGGTCTGCAGATGCTTCTGCAGAGCCAGCTCTTCAGCCGGTGAGAGTTCACCGTGAAAATAGCCCTCAAAATATATTTCGAAATCACAAAATGATCTCACCTTTTCTTTTTCCCCCTGCGCAGCTCAGCCTGCAGCTTCTGCATCGCCCGGTGCAGATGTATTCTCACCGTGTTCTCCGAGCACTCAAGTATGCCGGCAATTTCCCTGACAGACAGATCATTAAAATATCTGAGTACCAGCACCGTGTACTGGTTTTCAGAAAGCCGGTTCAAAGCTTGAATCACGCTGTCGTCAAGATTCAGAAACGGTTCAGCGGGGGCCTGTACAGACGGTTCCGCTGTCTTCTCTTTAAACAGGCCTCTTTCCGCTTTTCTTCTTTTCTGACTTTTCCGTGCATCCAGGGCGGTATTCACTACAATCCTGTACAGCCAAGTGGAAAAAAAGGATTGTTCCCTGAATTCATTGATATGACGAAATGCCTTCACAAACGTATCCTGAGCGACATCTTTTGCCAGCTCATAATCATGAAGATAATCATAAGCCAGTGACAAGACCGGATCGCGGTATTTGCGCACCAGGCTTCCAAACGCTGCCGTATTACCGCTTTTGGCAAAGCGGACCAGTCTTCTGTCAGGGTCCATGACCGGCTGCCCGTGAAAGAAAGATCTTTATCCGCTGATTACTTATCGTGTATTTGACGACGCTCAGAAGCAAAATGTTTACACCATTCTTTTTATCAGGGAGAAATAGTAAAAATCAGTTCAGAAAACGAATTGTCAGCGGATACCTGTATTCTGCACCCTCATTGGCTTTAATCGACGCAATAATGATCATCAGCAGATCAAACAAACCGAGAAGTATAAGCAGCGGAATGCCGATCACGAGTATAATTAAAATAATCGCGGCAATAATGTAAATCGTCATACTGATTTGAAAGTTAATCGCCTCTTTTCCCTGATCATTGACCAGCGGATATTCATCTTTTTTCAATACCCAGATGATCAGGGGGGCAATGATATTGCCAAAGGGAAAAACATAGCCGGCAAGGGCACTCAAGTGGCAAAACATCGCCCACATCCGTTCATCGTGCTGGTCGGTCTGCGGAGCGGTTTTTTGCTCGTCTACGGGATTTTCATCAGCCATCTTGTCAGTTCTCCTTTCATGTTAAGAAAAATGTGGTCGCGGTTTTTATCGTGTACGACACCGGTTGTCTGTTCAAAAATATATGCCCTGTAATATGTTTTCTATCATTGGGGTGACGCCGGAAACCCTCTCTGGTGCTTATATTTGACGAATAAATTTAAAATACTACCTGTGATTTTTATCTGCAAGAATTATTATTCACACAGCTTTTTTACTTTTTTTGAAACATTCCGAGATTTTTGTTAGTTTTAAATAATTAATAGCCGCTTAAAAGGAAATTTAATAGATAACTGTCCTTTGTACCGGCTGGTAAAACCGGGCCTGAAAAAGGCGAATGGAGCCGGTACAGTCCTGAGCATATCCCTGATTTTCAGAAACTGTTCCGTCTTCCCTGGTAAATTTAGATTAAGGTATCAACTAATGAACATTTCCCGTTTAATTCTTATTCTTTCGCTGGTTGCCAGCTTGATGGCCGCCGACACACCCTCCATCGAGTTCAGTCAGCTCAGCCCTGAACCACAGCATAAGAAAGTGTCATCACTGATTGTAAAATATATCGATAATTTCCATTATCAGAAAAAAGCCCTGGATGATTCGATGTCTGTTGAAGTGTTTGAGCGTTTTTTTGATAAACTCGACCCGACCCGGGTCTATTTCCTTGCCTCAGATATAGTATATTTTGATAAATACCGTTATATGCTTGATGATTATCTGAAGATCGGATATGTCGATCCGGCCTATGAGATTTTTAATGTATTTGAGGAGCGTATGGCGGCGCGTCTGGCCTATACCTATGAAGTAATAAAAAAGCCCTTTGATTTTTCGCTTGATGAATATCTGGAGACAGACCGCAGTGAGGCTCCCTGGGCCAAATCGATTCCGGAACTTGATGATCTGTGGCGTAAACGGCTTAAAAATGAAGCGCTCAATCTGAAACTGAGCGGAAAAAATGATGACGAGATCGTTGAACTTCTGACCAAGAGATACAATCGACTGGAAAAAAATCTATCCCAGCTGCAGAGCGAAGATGTTTTTCAAATCCTTATGAATTCTTTTACAGAATGCTTTGACCCGCATACCAGCTATTTTTCTCCTAAAGATTTTGATGACTTCAAAATTCAAATGAGCCAGGCATACAGCGGTATTGGCGCAAGGCTGCAGACAGAAGATGATTTTACAGTTGTGCGGGAGATCATTCCCGGTGGTCCGGCAGATAAAACTAAAAAATTACAGCCCGATGATAAAATTGTCGGTGTAGGACAGGACAAATCGGGGGAGATCATCGATGTGGTCGGCTGGCGTATAGACGATGTGGTGCAATTGATCCGCGGTGAAAAAGGTTCTGTGGTCCGCCTGCAGATTCAGGTGGCCGGCCGTCCGGCGGGAGCGGCTCCTGACACGATTGCCCTGACAAGGGATAAAATTAAACTGGAAGACCATTCAGCGGAAGGCCGTATTATAAACATTACCGCCGACAACCATGATTTTCATTATGCCGTGATCGAGATCCCACAGTTTTATTCTGATTTCGAGGGACGGCGCAGCGGCGATAAAAACTATAAAAGTACGACCAATGACGTTCACAGGATCCTGACTGAGCTGAAGGTGGATACCCTGGACGGCGTGATCATCGATCTGCGCCGCAATGGTGGAGGATTTCTGAATGAAGCCATCGATCTGACCGGTTTGTTTATCGAAAAAGGACCGGTGGTGCAAGTGCGTAATACGATGGGTCAGGTGGCTGTCGAATGGGATGAGGATCAGGAGATTGCTTACAGTGGCCCCCTAGCCGTACTTGTTGATCGTATCAGCGCCTCGGCATCCGAAATTTTTGCTGCCGCCATACAGGACTACAAACGCGGCCTGATTATCGGTTCCCAGACTTTCGGGAAGGGAACGGTGCAGAACGCTGTCAGCCTTGACCGCTTTTTTCCAAATACCACCGGCAAACTGGGCCAGTTGAAGATTACCGTTGCCAAGTTTTACCGCATCAATGGTGGTAGTACCCAGCATGTCGGCGTTATTCCCGATATTTCATTCCCTTCCCGCTTTGAGTTAATGGACATTGGAGAGAGTGCAGAAAAAAATGCACTGCTCTGGGACCAGATCGATCCGGTCAAGTACAAACAATATTCCAATATAGGTGAACTGATCCCTCAACTGGAGATCAGACATAATCTAAGAATCAGCGAAGATCCCCAGTATGCCGTGCTGTTGGAGTCCATGGAGGAGTTCGAAAAGAATAAAAATAAGACAGAAATCTCTCTTAATTATGAGATAAGAAAAAAGGAACGGGAAAAAACGGAGCAGAAAAAGACCGAGGAAAAAGAGAATAGCACGGAAAAAGATCCGCTCTTAACGGAAAGCGCCCACGTGCTGAGTGATTACATCCGGCTCTCCGCTGATTGACACAAGTTTTTTGCTCCGTGAATCAAAATTCAACCACGAAGCACACGAAGGAGATTTTAACTTAGAATTTAACGTGCAATCTTACCTTTTCCCCCCTTAGAAAAGGGGGTCAGGGGGTTGTATTTTAAAGGTTTACCAAAAAGTATAACCCCCTTAGTCCCCCTTTATTAAGGGGGAAACAGACCTTACCATCACACAGAATTATTCACCCTCCAGCATCCAGTATCCCCGATCTATTCTGTTTTCCTCCGGGGAACAGATCGGGACCAAATCCTCCACGATTTGGCCACCAATTGGTTGATATCGAGTATCCAGCATCTATACCTTAAAAACATCCACCAGCCACAGGCTCAAATCCGGGATATAGGTGATCAGAAAAAGGGCGATTAATAAGATTATCAGAAATGGTATCGTGGCTATATAAAGTTTAAGGATAGGCTTTTCAAAACGGAATGAGGCGATAAACAGGTTCATACCAACCGGCGGAGTGGAATACCCGATACCCAGATTGGCCAGAAATATAATGCCCAGATGAACCGGATCGACGCCAAAATTCGTGGCGATCGGAATGATCAGGGGCACCACCACCAGAATCGCAGAAAATATATCCATCAGGGCGCCGACTACCAGCAGGAAAACATTGAGAACCAGTAGAAAAGCCAGTTTGGAGGAGATATACGTTTTCATCCATTCCAGTATCTTCATCGGTATTTCTTGATAGATCATATAATTGGCCAGACCCATCGCCGCCGAGAGAATAACCAGAATGCCGCCGACAAGGATCATGCTGTCTCTCATCACTTTCGGCAACCCTTTGGTCAGACTGATGTCTTTATAGATAAACACTTCTACGATCAGAACATAAAAGGCGGTCACCGCAGCGGCTTCTGTGACGGTAAAAAATCCGCCGTAGATACCGACCAGGATGATAAAGGGGAGGGGAATTTCCCAGGCGGCATCTTTAACGGCCCGCCAGGCTGCATTAAAAGAAAAAGATTCAACATGAGGGTTTACACGTCGCATCCGGTCCACACTGTAGATAGACAGAAGAAGAACCATCAGCACGCCGGGAATAATACCGGCGATAAATAATTTATCGATACTGGTCCCGGATACCAGGCCGTAAAGGATAATGGGCAGACTGGGGGGGAAAAGCAGGCCTAAGTTTCCTGAAGAGGTAAGGATCCCGAGATTAAACATTTCAGGATATTTTTCTGACTGTAAAACAGGATAGAGCAGGCCGCCGAGGGCAATAATGGTGACGCCGGAAGCGCCGGTAAAGGCCGTGAAGATCGCACAGGAAACCAGGGTTACGATCCCCAGCCCGCCGGGCAGCCAGCCGAAGAATGCCCGCGAGAGGGCAACCAGACGCTGCGGTGTCCTGCTTTCTGCCAGAAGATATCCGGCCAGTGTAAATAAGGGAATAGCCAGCAGGACCGGCTGGCTTGCCAGCCGGTAGAGCTCGATAATGACAGCCGATGAATCGATGCCGACGAAGTAAAAGGCAGCCAGTGCGACGGCGGCAATAATCACGAACAGACTGGTGCCGAATAAGGCCAGCAGAATTAAGAGAAGTCCCAGTATCAGGGTAGTCATCCGCGCTCATCTCCCTTTTTTGCGGCCAGATCAGCGACATTCGCTGCAGCATGGACCAGAAAACGGAAGGCCATCAACAAAAACCCAGTCGGTATGATGATCTGAAAATACCAGGCCGGCACATCAGCGAAAAGAGTGGTACCGACCATCTTCTCATCCTGGATAAAGGTCCAGGCTGCCTGGGTAAGCAGAATACAAATAAAAACTGAAAACAGGTTGGTAATCAGAAAACTGATCTGTTTTCCCCGGTCGGAAAGGAAACGGTTAAACAGATCTAAATTGATATGCTTGGATTCCTTCGTGGCCAGGGAAGCGCCGATAAAACCGACCCATAAGACCAGGTGTCGTAATAAAATGTCACCCCAGAGGATACCCTCATCAAAAATATTTCTTAAAACCACCTGCAGAGTGGCGAATACGACCATAAAACCAAGAAGGGCAACAAGCACCGTTGTTTCCGCCCGTTCAAGCCACTTATCTATAGTATTAAGTATTTTCATCATACTCCGGCCGTGGGTTGTTTTTTATCGATTTCTTTGCTGCCTGCAAGTCATTTTGCCTCTTTTGCACGTACTTCCTGAACCAGTCTTTCTACGCGCTGCAGGAAATCTTCGTCATACAATTTTCCGATCAGATCGTGCCTGGCTTTTTTACCGGAGGCATAAAATCCATCGATGGCTTTTTGGTCTTTTATTTCAGTAAAAGTAATGCCGGCCTCCTTGAGCAGGTCCAGAGATTTCTGATTGTCCTCACGGCTCAGACGGGTCAGCTGGCCGAAATATTTCCGTGAGAGTTCGCGCAGGATATCTTTCTGCGCGTCACTCAGTTTATTGAAGGTTTTCTTGGAGAGAAGCACCGCCCCATTGGAGTCGGCCAGGGGCAGATTGAGCATATATTTGACTTTGGTATACCACTGCAGCGCCACGCAGGCCAGCGGGGAAATATATACCCCATCGATCAGGTTGGTTTGCAGTGAGGTAAGCACATCCGTGATCGAGAGGGGGATGGGGCTGATGTTAAAGGCGCTGAAGGTCGCTTCAGCAATCGGATCTCCTTCCCACATCCACATTTTTACACCGGACATGTCAGCCAGCGAATTGATGGGTTGGTTGGTAAAGACATATACGAAACCGACCTCCGCCCAGCCGAGTAGCACAAATCCCTTCTCATCGAACTTTTGATTAAAATAATCAAACAGCCGGCTACTGACATAATCAATCTCTTTATGCGAACGAAAAAGAAAAGGGGAATCCAGAATTCTCACTTCAGGGACGATTTCACCGAGCCCTACACCGGTGAATCCCCCGCTATCCAGCTGACCGATGCGTATTTTTCTGAGTACATCTCTCTCATCACCGGCAACCTGGCCCGGATATACTTTAAACATGAGTTCCTTATTTGTAGCATCTTCAACCGCCTGCACATATTCATCCATCACTTTCATCCACGTCGAGCCTTCCGGTGCAACGG
>Ga0307424_1001073_pt1 | contig 14485 bp, 19 predicted proteins | sample SalMarWE160320MG_FD_202157 | JGI IMG/M metagenome (GOLD analysis project Ga0307424, IMG submission 202157) | Salt marsh sediment microbial communities from the Plum Island Ecosystem LTER, Massachusetts, United States - WE1603-20 | ecosystem: Environmental > Aquatic > Marine > Intertidal zone >... | reverse complement strand
TGCACATAAACCGTTTTGAACTCCATCAATTTGATCTGTTAAGTCATCAATTTGATCTTGAATTTGTGAAATACTAGATGATATTTCAGTAGATTCATCCGGAGCATTATTAAGCATTTGTCGTAATATATCAGAAGCACTCATTAGAAGAATCCTCCTGTTTTTATTAACGATTTAGCTTTCTCAACTGAACCGCTAACTGAATCTCTAGCAGCAGATTTTACACCACCTATTCCATCAATTACCGAGTTCATTTTTACTTGATCTCCAGAAGATATTCCAGCATTACTATAAAATGTGTCATAATCAAACTTAAGATAATTTGAACTCCCTGAATCGCTAACTATGCTAAAACTATCATATAAGTTATCAAGAGTGCTTGCTGCAGTTATAATCCAACTAGTATGATCTGCACTTCCGCAAAGATTAGTAACACACTCAATAATTTGATCGTTTTGTCTGAACACATTTCCAAAGTTTGAATCAATAAGATTGTTTATAGCATCTGCAATATTTCCAACTCCAAACTCTGGTAATGATGCTGCTATACTATCAATCAAACTATCAATTTTATCATATATTCCAAGAAGGCTTCCAATAATACTACCTATTGGATTTGCTCCACTAAAGAATGAACAAGAGTTTATGAATGTTTTTAAATCATCCATATCATTTATAGTATTACTTGGTGTTATTGCTGCAGATTGATTTTGTAATGTAGATATAGCATTGTTTATATCTGTTTGTGAACCAAATGTTAAAGCTCTAATTTGCGAATCAAAGTCAGCAACTCTTGATCTAAAAGTACTTTTTGCAATGTCTAAAGCATTAATATTCGGATCAAACTTTTGTTGTAGTTGATTGCAAAGAGCTTCTTGCATAGCTGATAATGCCATTATGTATTCCTCTCTCCTTTCGGTTCAGCATCTTCAGCACCAGTAGCACTTGATGCAGTAGTAGATGCTCCATTTTGTTCGTTTAATATTTCAGCATCGTGATTCATATTTTTTCCAGCTTGGCCGCTTATATTTTCACTTGATGAATATTTTAGATCTTTTTGAGAAGAAATATTCATATCTGCATCTGATTGAATATACATAGAATCAGCTGATTTAACATCTGCTTTACCACTTTCAGCTTCAATATGAACATCACCAGTTTTTGATTTAATATCAATATTATCGTCAGCAGTCATTTGAAATTTGCCCTTGGTTTTAATTATAATATCACTTTCAAATTGTGCTTGTAATTTTTGATTCTTAATATCTATATTAAGAAAATCTCCTTTATAAGTTCTAATGAGAATCTTTTGTTTTCCATCTCTTTCATCTAGAAGGATTGTAGTTTGATTTTCATCAATTGTATATACTGAAGCTGTATCTCCAGATGGTGGATTTTTTAGTTTTCTTTTTTTACCAGTTATTTCAACTCGAGCATCATCCGGATCATCAGAGATTACTATTGTTCTTCCATCATGACTCTTAAAGATTGTCCATTTATCTTGATAGTTTGAACCTGATTGATTTTCTGGCAAAACTTTTGCTTGTTCAATATCTAAACCAGCAAAATAATATGGTCTGTTGATATTGCCCATCTCGAAAAAGATCCATACCCAAGCACCTTTTCTTGGAATATAACAAGAACCCATATAATGGTTATCAGAATCATATTGAGTATTTCGACCACCAATTGGATTGTTTGCTGGTCTTGCCCATATTCCTTTATTTTCAGGAATATTAGTCATGAGATCGGGAATCCACACCAACACTCTTCCAAACATATGTTGATCTTTATTTTCAACAACTTTTGCTCGGTAAAATCCAAATAGTTTATTAGTTACTCCTCTATCCATTATTCTTAAATTCTACTCCTAGAAAATTTTTAATTTTTTGAAGATTTCTAGATTTTAATATTTTATTTAATTGTTCTGTTTTTTGTAATATTGTTTCAATACGTTTTTTAATTGGAGGATGTTCATCAATAGCATCACTAACTTTTCTTTCAAGCTGACAAAACTTTCCACATTTTTTTGATGCATACATACGATCAATTATTTTATCAACCTTTTTTAAACCAGAGGCCAAATCTTTTCCATACCCATATCTTATTGCATTATCATCAGCTCTAATTTCAGCTCTTCTACCAATAATTCGTGCTTCCGCAATAGAACTGCTGTTTATTAAAAGAATGAAAGCTAGAAAACCAAGCGGAAATGAAGCTGTAGCCATAGCAATACTAAAACCAACAAAAGTAATTAGATAAAATAAAGAATGTCTAAATGCCATACTTTTATATGTATCTTTATTTTTATTGTGAGAAATTTCATGTAATAGAACTGCCTCAACTTCTCGTTGGTTTAGTAAACGTCGCAATCCAGTTGTCATAAAAATATGTCTTCCAAAACCAAAAGCAAATGCATTTGGAGATTGGTCTGGAAATTCATGAACTATCCATCTATTTCCACTATCCATAATTTTATTCATTTGTCGACTAAGTTTTTTATCAACTTTTAATGACGATGACATAGTTGCAGCAGTAAATAATAACGTAGCGAAAGAAGCTAAAAGATATGCAGTTCCAACAACACCAGCAACTGTTATGGGGTCCTCTTGAATCCTTTCTAAATGTTTATTTAAATCCGTCATTAAAAAATCCTCTTGGTAATATCAATTATATTGTAATATTCTTTTTCATTATACTTATATAAGAAACGTGGTATAATTCTTGAACCTGGTACACTTGAAGTCAACATAACTGAAAAGAACCTTGAACAATCTTCAAGGGCTGGCAAAATATTGATTCCAAAGTGCCTATAAAGTTTTGATGTAAAGGTGGTTAAATTTAAACCAGGCATAACTTTTACGTCAGAAAGAGCTTTTATAAATTGTTCAATATGTGAAAAATCATATTTTCGTAGTTGGTCAAATTCATTAGCATAAAGATATGGTGCTATTGAAGATGCTTTGCTGAACATCCTTTTATCAGAACCATAACCAAAAAAAGAAGAAAGAATATAGCAAGCTATAATAAATTTTAACTTGGGAATTCCGCTAGCATAAATACCTACCAATCCAAATTCCTTTCCAAATACTTGAACAAAAAATGACAATAAATAATTCACAATAGTTTTTGTGTATGACTCAGTTATTTTGAATTTTTTAGTTACTAATTTTTTAAATGCGTATGCATATACTAATGCAGCATAAAGATCATTTGGATTTAGGCTGGAAATCTCACTAACTTCAAATGGTTTTAGATTAATTATCATCCCATCAGTTGGTTTGTTATATGAGACTGGTAGTGGATAGTTATCAATATTAACTACTTGTATATCTTCTCTTTTTTTAACATCTTTTATATAATTAAAAATTGTTGAAGTTGTAAAATGTTTTATACTAAGTTTTTTAAGCTCTAAGATAACAAAAACATGGCGAGGGCTATTTTCCTCTTTTTGGTAACTTCTTACAACAGACCCAGATACTTTAAATACATTTGGTACACCACTAACTAATCTAAAAGTATCTTTAATAACCATTATTATCTCCTTACCATGCAACTGATTCTAAATCTTCAGGATCAGGAATTGGATATGTGTCTTGTAAAATAAATGTAATAGCCTCTAATGATGGAATAACTACTTTTTCAAGATCAAAATCTTCAAGAGAAAAAACACTGTTTACATACATAATTAGATTTGCTAGTATAGTGGTGCCATAATAATCATAACTTAAATAATCTGGACGATACTTATATTTAGTTTCAAATTTTACTTCTTCTGAATTTCTAAGAAGATAAAATAAATTTTTTTCAATTGTTTCTAAACTTGGATCAGGAAACGAATAGTATCCATTTTCTGTTTTAAATCTTTTTCCAAAATCTTCAAAATCTAATGGAGACCGAAGTTGTCGTTTTGCTTCATTATCAATTGTTATAGTCATTATTTAAATTTATGAGTAAGTATTTTACTCATCCTTTGTTTCATTATTGCTGCTTTTCTTTTATCTTTAGATTCAAATTTTTTAATCCATTTTAAAACATTTATTTGTGCTTTTTTAACTTTTTCTTTATCTCGAAGATTTTTTGTTGATTGATATTTACATACTCTTTTGCATAGTGTTTGTAATGAAATAGAAGGACTGCTGACACCATATTTTTTGCTTTGTCCAAGAATAGGCCCTCCAATTGTACTAGCAATTGAACCAGAAGTAACCCATTTTATATCTGTTCCCATACCAAGAATTTTTATACATTGATTTCCACAAGAGCCAAAATCTGTAATGCTTTCATGTAAATTTTCTAGCATATACTCAGTAATTGGATCTAGTTTCATTTAATTTACTCCTGTAGCAGCTGGATAATCATCTCTACTCCAGCTAACATTTGTTTCATTTATAGCCAATCTTGCTTGAAGTTTATCTAAATCAGGTTCATCTAAATATCTTGAATAGGTTTCAAGAAAGTGATTATAATTTCCTCTTACAAAAGAAATCGGAATATCCAAATGCCCATTGTGGAACTTTTCATGCATTGATCTCAAAAGCATTACATACCCAATCCTATTTTCATAATGAAGTTGTATTGCTTGTTGAGCAATATCAAAACTACAAAATTCTTTTTCATCATCTAATTGTTTATTAATTAAAGAAGTAACTAATATATATAATGACGGAACATGGTGATGAATTTCTACTGTAACCTGGTTATTGCTTTCATTTGTTATCATACAATGATCTGCTTGCAGAACGTCTAGAATATATTTTCTCCATAACCCATACTCATTACAACGTCTAACAAGCATTTCACAATTTTTTATAAACTTTTTATATGCTGCTTCATTTTCAAAATTACTAATCCTTAATGCTAATCTAAACGGATGTAAATCAGTATATAACTCTAAGTTTGAAACATTACTTTGTATGTCAGTATTTTCCATTTTATCCTCATTATCCTTTAATGATTCTAACTATTGCTCCTATTACAGCACCAGCAATCAAAAAGAAAGCAGCTGTAATTATGACGATATGTGCTGAAATAGCACTAGCAACCACAACAATACCAGTTCCAATTCCTGCTGCTAAACCAGCAGTCATCACTACAATTACCCATGCGACTGCTAAATCTGGAAGATCTTCTTTTGAAAATCTTGCATCTTGTTCTTTTTCATGCTCATCCATAAACTTTCTTACTTTAAAAACAAAAGTTTTAATATTCTTTTTAAGATTTTGATCTGGCGAATCTTTACTATCTTTTGGTATAACAAAAGCTGTAAGTGCTAAGAAAGAGGAAGCAAAATTACGAACTGTATCATTAACGCCTGTAATTGAGTTTGCTAAAACTGTATCTGCTGTTCTTTTAAATTTCGTATAATCAGAACTTTTTTTCTTCATATAAGAATCCACTTTTGTAATATTCATGGTTGGTAAAAATGTTAGCAACTTTTGTATACGTTGTAAAGATTTTATTGGATCTCTTTTATTTAAAGATTTTCCCATATTTTGGATTAAAGCTTTAGTTTTTGCTTCAGGAGTTAACTTTGCAACAACATCTTTTAATTCAAACTCATTAAGAGATGTTAACTCATCTTGTAACTCTAGAATTTCAAGATATTCTTGTACAGATTTCATTTATTTGTCCTCTTTAATATATTTAGCAAGTCTATATTCTGTAACCCATTCAGAAAATACTTTACTTGCCCTTGTAGATATTTTAAATAATGAACTATTTTGTCTTTTTGCATCTTCTAATGAATCATAGACTTTTAATTGTCCTAATTGATTATACATCATTGCATAGCTTATAGCATTACAAACACCTTTATATGCTTGCATACAAAAGTATGCAGTTCTTGTGACGTCATCAGTAACAATTATATTATTCCATCCCATTTTAAATAATCTATTTAATTTACTAAAATTTTGTAAGAATCTCTCATCGATGTCCTCATTTTTATCTAGTACTATAATACCCATACCACGCTGTCCAGTACGAGCCATAACAATATCTCTTCTTGGATCACCAGAAACAGTTAATCCGCCCTTTAATAGTCTTCCAGTCCATTTATCATATAAAGACCAAAACCATCTAGTTATCTTGCGACCAAATGAAACCATTGCGGCATTTATAGATTTTAATTGAACATCATGAAGAATTAATCTAGATAATTTTATTCTTGATTTAACTCTGTATGGAATCACTTTAATACCTACAAATTCTCTTCTGACTCCGCCACTTTTCTCAATAATATCAACATACATATATGTTGGTTCTAATGATATACTTTTAAAATCACTTGTAGTTATTTTGGCAGTTGCTTTTGTTTCTTGTTGTTTTAATTCTTCTTCTTTTCGTTTTTCTAGATCCATCTGAAATTTAATATCAGATTGTCTTTGTTTTTTAGCATCTAATTCTTGTTTTTGTATTTTTTCTATTTGTTTTCTCTTATCATTTATAAGTTGATCTATTTCACGTTTTCTATCGCTATTAGATTGTGTAGTCATTTGTCCTTTTAACTGAGATATATCTTTAGATAGATCTATCATAGTTTGATTCATTTGATTTATAGTATTTTTAAATTCTTCATCGCTTTGAGGTTTATTGCCTTTGTTGCCACCTTTTCCAGTTAACTCATCACGTTTATTAGGATTTACTTCCAATAGAGATTCGCTTTCTACTTTTACTTCTATTCCATGCTTTGTATATTTCACTCCCTTGAAATTAGCAGCAGCCATGATATAATTAGTTGCATTTACTATAAGATAATTTTCAACTGTCTTAGCAATTCCAGGAATGACATTCTCAGAAACTGATTGCGAAACTAGCATTGGGAAAATTACGATCATTAATCATTCCTCCAATTACAACAAGAATGCTGTTTTAGTATTTTTATTTTCTTTGTTCTTTTTCTTTCTATTAAATGGTTGCATAATCTCTTTTGGTTTATCCTCTTTACATTGCTTTTTAAATAAGCAATATTTACAAGTATCATTTGTTGCTCCAAAAGGATCAGGAATTTGGTAAGTTTCTAAGGCAGATTTAAGAATTGGTGCTCTACTTAGGAGGGATTCAGCACGTTTATTATCTACAGGTAGATCAAACGGAATTATATTTCTAAGATCTCTTTTAACATATATAATTGTAATCGTATCGATTTTATACTCATATTCAATATTAAGAATGTATGCATATATGAGTCCCTGTAGGTAGTGCTCTGCTACATATGAGTTCATTAATTTGTTTGAATCAATTGTTTTAATTTCAAACAAGAAGCTGTCATGAATCCCATCAACTCTACCCTTAACTTTATACCTTTCACTCACTACTGTTTTCTCACTTTCAGAGAAACCATAAATATCTTGAACTAGTGAATGAACATGGTTACCAATTTTCTGAATTAAATATAAATATGAGAAGTTGTACATCTCATTTAGATTGACAGGATATCTCATCCTATTATAGTAACATTGTCGTAAACATGTAATTAGCTCAGAAACTGAAATATAAGGTCTTTCATAACTTTGGCTTTTCTTATGTTCCTCAATAAGTTTACTCCGCATCATTGATTCGAATCTTTTAACATCAAAACCTTTTGATTCTGGTATGCGTCTAACTCGCTCTCTTGGTGGAACATAACCAGGTATTTTTGAGTCTTCCAGTAACTTATCAATTTCACTTGTTTTCTGTTCGATCTTTTTCGTTGGGGGTTCCTTAGAAGGCGACTTCTTTTTTTCTTGTGTAACTAAATAATTTAATAAGTCTTTATATTCATTATTCAGTTGAGTCATCTTCTAAGATCATGATAGCTGTTTCACAAAGATTATCTCTAAGAATCTTGTAAGAATCTTCAATAATTCTTCCTGTCCAACTATTCATAGCCTTTACATCTTTCGCCTCTTGTAGTGCTTTAGCAACTAGTAGGTTATCAACAGCTAGTCTAAAAGCTTTTTCCCTGATCTTAGTTTCAACAAGCTTTGAAACATTGATATTTTTATCTTCCTTTAGAGCTTCTTGTAATTCATGTTTAATATCTTTTCGTGCAAGTTCAGTTGTTACAACTTGTTGTGAAGCATATCTAGAAGCTTTTGCGCTTTCTCTTGCCATCTTAGAAAGTTTCTTAGAATCAATTTTTTCTTCAAGAACAGCTGGTTCGTGTTTCATTAACTTTAGCATTTCAATATAAACTGAAAGTAAAGCTCCTTTAACTGAAACGTACTCTTCTTTTATAACTGGACAGCAATTTGAAACTTTTTTAATAGGTTTACCAAATAGAGCATAATCTATTCCATAAAAAGCTTCCAATACTTTTATTTTGCTTTCTTTATTTAACATTTTGAGAGTCCTCCGTTATTTATAGCTAAACCCAGAATCTTCGTCTTCAAGAACTTCTAAGATAACTCGTCTTGAATCATCTGGAAAATTTGTGTTTTTTATAGCCAGACATAAAACTTTTACTGCATCTACAGTTCTACCACCCTTACCAATAATCTTACCAATATCTGGCTTTGAAACTTTTATCTGTAAAATTATTGCTTTTGTTGAGACTGAAACCGAAACATGAACTTCTTTTGGGTTATCAACAATCTGTTTAGTAGTTTCTTCAACATATTCTTTAAGTTGATCTGACATTCCAACTCGAAGCTGATCTGACATTCCGTTCATAGTATTTCTCCTTCTAGTTCTTAGATGTAACTTTTCATTTATTTTTTGTTCTAAATGTGTTCTGGTATTAGTTACTTTCTTAAGCTACATCTGGATTATATTTCTTAATAATATCTACTTCTATTGATTCCTTTACAGATTCATCAAATTTTTCTTTAAATGTTTTATCAGTGTTATATAGTTCAGGAGCATCTTTAGTTCTAAATTTTTTCTCTGGGTATGAAACCAAGTAATTCCATGCTCCGGAATTTAATCTTTTAGTAGTTTTTAAGAAGTTATAATTGGTCCAAAAATTTGAAAATCCAGTTACAAATGAACCAACAACTGGTACTTCAACATTTGGAGGAAACAATTTATTCTTGACACATTTAACATTAACTATAACACCTTCAAAACCATAATTTTCAGATTTTTCAGCACTAGTTGGAGTTATTGCTGATTTAACTTTCATCTCAACTAGTTGATTTGCATTATATTTTAAGATTTGACCTCCCGGCATATCTTTACTGGCACTCATAAATTTTAGATCTTTTGGTGCAGTAAATTGACCAATATTAAGAACCTCTCTCAATTGATTAACTGCTAGAAAACAAATATTATGTTTTGTACATTCTGCTACATATTTTGGAATAAGTATGGAAAGCAATCTTGCTTTATATCCAATAACTGTATTCGGATCATCTGTTTCAATTTCTTTTTGAGAAAGAGTATTAGCGATACTGTCCCATACTACTACAGATGGAATATCTAACATCTTTTTCTCTCTTTTGAACACAGATAGCCCTTCAACAAATTTGAAAACTTTTTCAACTGTTACATCAGAGTAAGGTCTTAGTTTTGGATATCTAACTCCGAGATTCCAAAGACGTAGTGATGTTGTAGCTTTTTCAGAATCAAGAAAACCTCCAAGCAATTTCCCTTTAAATTTCTTTTGAGCTTCCCCTAATGTTTGCATTGCCAACATTGATTTTCCACAACCTGGAGAACCAACAATAATTCCCAATGCACCAATAACAAATCCTCCACCAAGAATAGCATCTATTAAATCTATACCTGTTGGTATTGTTTCTTTTGTTCCTTTGTCTTCTACTAGATCAGCTTTTGTTTCTAAAAATGAAGCAAACTCAGCATACAGTTCTTTAGTTAGTGCTTCATCTTCAACAACTATTTCTTCGGTTTTCTCAATAACAACTTCATCACTTTTACTTTCAATTTCTTTCTTGTCAACATCTTTGTCATTAAGTTTGATACTTTCTAAAACTTCTTTTGTATCAACTTTAATCTCTTGTGTTTCTTCTTGAACTTCTTCATTCTTCTTTATCTCTACCATTAGTTTCTCCTTGATCACTTAATCCTGGAATTACAATAGATTCATCTATTGGTTCATCAGATGATTTTGAAAATCTATCACCTCTCATTTTATCTGCGTGACCTTTGAATATATCAATTTTTCTAGCCATCTTTCTTACATCAAGCAAATCTTCAAAATCCAAATTATCAGATTTTTCTTTAATTCTTCTTCGTATATCAATTTCATCTTTAACGCTTTTCGCAATCTCTTTTCTCATCTCCAAAAGGGAATTAAAAAGAGCAGTGAGAGTTTTTATCTTTTCTTCAAACTGCCATCTATATCTTGAATCATATTTCTCAGGAAACATTTTCTCAATATTTTGTTTTAAACCTTCTAAATCTGTAACCATCACTTTAATTGCTGTTCTGTGGCTTTCAAATTCAATTAGAAGCTTTTCTATTCTTTCCTGTTGTAAATCTTCCTGTTGTAAATCTTGATCTTCCATAATTACCCCGTTATGACTTTCATCTTACCAGTTTTATCTTGAGAAAGCCTTGTTCCAGCATTTTCAACTATTTTACCATTAACTACAAATTCACAAATAAATTCAGTATCTCTATCTGACCTTGCTCCATAACAATTATTTGATGAAGAAGTAGTTTCATTATACGGGCATCTTCCCGCATAGGGACAAACTTTATTTTTTTCTAGTATCATTACCATTTTTAAGTCTCCTGAATATCTGGAATAGGTTTTTGATATTTGGATAATTTTACCAATTCATATTTAATAATTCCTTTTAAAATTTGATTCCAAGTTTCTTTATTTATTTTTCCATCTGGTAGATCATTTCCTCTAGTCCAATCTTCTCCAGCTCTTGGTTTTCTACAACTAGCAACACAACCCAAATAATCATGACCATTGCCACTATGAGCGCGTATATAATAAACATGATTATTAGTATAAATACACACTCTTAACATTTTTGAATTTTGTTCTTCTATATCATCTAGAACTTGAATTACATTATCTTTTTCTGCTGGAAATACTAGTTCATTTAACCATTTCTTTACTTGTTCAATTTTGTCCATAATATTTCTCCTTTTAATCTATTCCACACCCTCCAATAGAGCATTCTCTTATTTCTTGGATTTCATCAATTTCTTTATTGTTATCTAAATACTCTCTTACTTTATTTTCATCATTAACTTTATTTAAAATTTGGCCGTCTCTAGATCCATCTCGATAAACAGTAACACCCTTTAGATCATAAATATATTCTAATAGAAGAGAATTTAGTTGTTCTGCTGTAGTTTCTTTTGGAAGGTTAATAGTTTTACTAACTGAAGCATCACAGAATTTTTGGCATGCTACTTGCATTTCAAAATGATCTTTTGGTTCTAAATCAAATGCATCAACAAACCATTCTGGTATTTCCTCGCTTCTTTGTAGTAATTCTTTATATTTTGGATGAATATACATTCGTTCGCTAACTCTGTCTTTTCTCATAAATGCTTTAGCAAACAATGGTTCAATTGCACTAGTATAATTTGTAAGCAATGATATTGTTCCAGTTGGAGCTAATGCCATTGATGTACAATTTCGTATACCAAATTTCTTTATATCCATACGTAAAGAAGCAGGGAGTTTTCTAATGAATGATGCCTTTCCATATTGCATAGCATCAAATTTTGGGAATGAACCTTTTTCAATTGCTAATTCAACTGATGCTTTATAAACAGAGTTACGAATAAACTGCATTAATCTTTCAGTTTCATTAACTGCTCTTTCAGATCCATAACGAACTTTTTTAGCAAATAAATATTCAGCCAATCCAATTACTCCAAGACCAATTCTTCTTGAACTGTGGGCACTAATATCAATTTCTTTTAATACATATTTATTTACTTCAATTACATTGTCCAAAAATCTCACAGCCCATTTTATGATTGATTCTAACTTTTTCCAGTTAGTATTAATATTACCAGTAATAAAATTAGGTAATACCAATGAACCAAGATCACAAACCCCGTAAGGCCCCAGAACAGTTTCACCACATGGATTAGTTCCTAATACTGGTTCAAAATAATATGAATTATTTTTAGCAAAATTAGTCCAGTTTATAAGACCTGGCTCTGCGCATTGAACCATATTTTCAACTATCTTATTCCATATACTTCTAGCCTTAACTGTTCCATAAGATTTTTGTTTAAATTTAAATGTCCAATCACCATCTACTTCGACTCGTTCAAGAAAATCATTACCAACAGCTACTGAAATATTAAAATGACTTAATCTTCCATGAACTAATTTAGCATCAATGAAATCTAATAACTCTGGATGAGAAACATCAATATGCCCAATTGCTGCAGCTCGTCTACTTCCTCCGCTTTCAATCAATCTAGATATAAAATCAGCTCCTTCCATAAAACTTACTAATCCAGATGAATTTCCGCCTTTTCCAAAGATTGGATCATTTCTGGGTCGTAGCGGAGTAAAGTTGATTCCTACTCCACCACCTTCACTCCATAAAGTAAGAGCATCTTTATATAGCTGTCCAATCTCTTCAATACTATCACCAATAGGAAGATGATAGCAATTAAACAAAGATCCTCTGGGTCTTCCACAATTTCTTAGAATTCTTCCAGCTGGAAGAAAATCCATATTATAAATCATATTTATAAACTGTTCCTGAACATGTGTTCGGTTTGATGTTTCTGGAGCTACAACTGTATTTGCTACTCTTTCAACACACTTTTGCCAGTTTTCGCCTTCCATAAAATACCTACTTGAAGCTACCTCTAGTGCATTATTAGTTAACGTCATAACTTATTAATCTCCTTAATAATCAGTAGTAATTGTTAAATGAAATGCTGATGATACTTGTTTTCTTCTAAGCCATAGATAACCATCAACTTGAGCAATATTCCAACCAGTTGCTTTGCAAAGCTCTCTACAAGATATAATTGTAGCTGATCGTATTTCACATTCCTCTTTTGAGCCTTTTGGAATTAAAACATTATTTTGAATTTTTTCTTTTAAGTTATCTGAATATTTAATACAAAATAGATGCTCAAGAACCTTTGGTACCTGATAATCTGCAGCAACTGGCATTGTTTTTAATGCACGTTTAAACCATCCAAATCTTCTATTCATTTGCATAAAAAATAGGAATGCTCTTTTTAGAAATAAATCTGAACCAAATCCTGGAAATAATTCTATCATTTCTAGAAGTGCTGGATTTAAATCTGGAGCTGTGCTGAATTGCATAGTTTTATCAGCAAAATATTCGCCAACTAAACGAAGTTGATTCAGATGATACATTCGTTCTTCGATAAGGGGAAATCTATTAATTATTAATAGACCTGTTAAACGGGTAAGACATTCATTAAATTTGTCATGGTTTTTACCCTCATAATCAAAGAAGGAGTTTGCTAAACATTCATATAAAAATGATGAACTAGCATGGTTTGGTCTAATATCATGTCTCCCATACCAATAACAATAATTAACGGATGATGCTACAAGTTCAAGTAGCACATCTTTAAATTGATCTTGACTAGAGGGGGCGGGAAATGTGGTAGGGCCATCTTTCAACATTGCTTGCGATAATTGATATATTCCATCGTAATCTACTTTAACTTCAGTTGCTTTCTTCATAAAACTTTCTGCTAATTCGTATACGGACTGTATTAAATTCATTCTTCCTCCTTCACTTTTTATATTAATTTGTTCTAAATTAATATAATTTTTTCTAAATTCCTAGTAGGTCGTCTGCTTCTTTTTCACCTTCATCTTCGGTTTTTTCAAAGTCTGGGTCTATTTCTTCAAGTAATGTTTTAAACTCTCCAGCATGGACTTTTTCTTCACGAGATACATCCAACATAAGTTTAGATACTCGTTTATCAGAAGCTAACTCTGCTAATTTATTGTATAGATTTACAGCGTCTAATTCAGCAATCATTCCAAGACGTAAAATTTGTGTATCTCTTTCTTTACCAGCTGGCATTGCAGCTATTTCAGAAGATTGAACAAAGATTTCAAACAACTTTGATTCTTTAACTCCAGCTTCTGATTCCATCTTTTTAAGCCTTGTATAATAATCTGGAATTTCAGCAAGATGATCCCAAGCAATTTTTTCTGCAATCAAAGGATTAGTAGTATGTTCTTTTTCTACTTCAATCCCCATTTTAGATTGTTCTGGATCATAAGTCCCCTTAAAATCTTTAGATTTACCTTCTGATAGTATTTCGCTAAGAATCATATAGATATGATCTTCTAATTCTGGCTCTTCCATGCCCCAACTCTTTGCTAGCTCTCCAATTTGAGAATCTTTTGGATATGGATTAGCCATAAACCACTTGATAATTTTATTGTGGATATCTTCCATTTTATTATCTTGTTCCATAAGAACTTTTGGAGCATGCTCTTTTACTTTTACTCTACCTGGTCTTAAATCTGTTTTCTTTAATGTACTTAGATAATCTTTTTTATCCATTTTCTAATAACCCCCATAAAATTAAAACAAAAAAAATTGGG
>Ga0307424_1001071_pt1 | contig 14538 bp, 11 predicted proteins | sample SalMarWE160320MG_FD_202157 | JGI IMG/M metagenome (GOLD analysis project Ga0307424, IMG submission 202157) | Salt marsh sediment microbial communities from the Plum Island Ecosystem LTER, Massachusetts, United States - WE1603-20 | ecosystem: Environmental > Aquatic > Marine > Intertidal zone >... | reverse complement strand
GCGGCGAGGAGGCCTGAGATGGCGCCGCGGGCGGGTCGGAAGCACGACGACTCCCGGCCGGCCCGGGGGCCGGATGGCCGGGCCCCCGAGCAGGTCCTCTACCTGCCCGATCCCCCCGGGGTGGGGGAACGGGCCCGGGTGGAAGGGGGTGAGGCCGACCACGCACGGCGAAGCCTGCGGGTCCGCAGCGGCGACCCGGTGTTCCTCATGGACGGCCGGGGCTGCCGCTACGAGGCGCGGGTCACCGGCCTGGGGAAGGGGCACCTGGAGGTCCAGGTCCTGGGCCGGACCCCGGTTCCGGTCTGGCCGGAGCGTCGGGTCACCCTGGCCGCGGGGGTGCTCCGCTCCACCCGGATGGACGTGGTGGTGGAGAAGGCGAGCGAACTCGGGGTGAGCCGCTTCGTCCCCCTGGTCCTGCACCGGTCCATGGCCCGGCCCGGGGAGGAGGGGGCCAAGACCGCGCGCTGGCGACGCCTGGCCGTGGAATCGCTCAAGCAGTGCCAGCGGGCCCGTCTCATGGAGGTGGAGGCCCCCCAGGCCCTGGAGGCCTTCCTGGAGGCCCGCGCGGCCTCCGGGAGGCTCTGGGTGGCCGATCCGGGGGGTCTGGACCCCAGGGAGGCGGCGGCGGCCGGGGACGCCCCCGGGGAGGCCGGGCCATTCGCCCCACCCGGCCCGGAATCCTCCTCCGCCCCCCAGGACGCGGGGAAGGGATCCCTGACCCTGGTGGTAGGTCCGGAAGGAGGCCTGACCCCCGGGGAGCTGGAGCTTCTGGCGTCCCGGGGAGCGGTTCGGGTGGGTCTGGGAGGCCATCGCCTGCGGGCGGAGACGGCCGGCCTGGCCCTCCTGGTGGCGGCCCTGGCCGCCCTGGGGGAGCTGGGCGGGGGTCGTTGACACAAGCCCAACCCTGATATATCCTTACTGTTGCTCTTGGTGTGCCCAAAGCGTCCCCATCCGAGTCCCATCGGGCGGCCGAGGAGCCTGGCATCCACCGAACCGGTTTACCTGGGACCCGGCCGAACCCTTCGGCTTGTCGTTCCCATTCACGACCACTGACCACAGTTAGGGGTGATCAACTTCCATGGCAGGTATTCGCGTCAAGGAGGGTGAGTCCTTCGAGGGGGCCCTCAAGCGCTTCAAGAAGAAATGTGAAAAGGCGGGCATCCTCTCCGATCTTCGTCGCCACCAGTACTTCGAGAAACCCAGCGAGCGGCGGAAGCGGAAGGTGGCGGCGGCCCGCCGCAAGATGGCCAAGAACCAGGCGTTGCAGAAGGACTAGGCGTTCCGGCGGCACCGGAGCGTGACGGCGATTCCGCACCCCAGCGCAGTTTCCGAACTCCATCCGATGACCCGAACCGGGGAAGCACCGTCCGGGGACGCACTGTCCCGACTCGAGTATCCCCGGCTCGGGGAACTCCTGGGGGGTCTCGTCACCTCGGTTCCGGGGCGGCGGGTCCTGGAGGATCTCCGGCCTTTCACCGACCGGGACGAGGCCGCTCTGACCCTGGTCCGGGTGGAGGCGCTCCAGCGGCGTCACGAGTCCGGGAAGGGCCTGGCCCCCTTCGACGTCGGGGACCTCGACTCCCCCCTGGCCCGGCTGCGCGTGCCGGGGAGCGTGCTCTCGGCGGAGGAATTCCTGGCCTTGGCCCCCCTGCTCCGGGCCGTCCGGGTCACCCGGCGCATCCTGGAGGGGGCGGAACCGGAACTGGCGGCGCTCGCATCCCCGCTCACACCCACCCCGCACCTGGAACGCGCCATCGACGAGACGGTGACCCCGGAAGGGGCCATCCGAGATTCGGCCAGCCCGCGGCTGCGCAGCCTGCGGCGGGAACGGGAACAGCGGCGGGACCGGTTGCGGGACCGGATGGAGCGCCTGGCCTCCACCCTGACCACCCACGACGCGGCCACGCTGGTGACCTTGCGGGACGGACGCTACGTCCTGGCCGTGGCCCAGGAGCAGCGGGGAAAGATCCGGGGACTGGTCCAGGATCGTTCGGCTTCGGGAAGCACGTTCTTCATGGAGCCGCTGGACGTGGTGGAGGACAACAACGCCCTCCGGGAAATGGACGTCGAGGAGCGGGCGGAGATCCAGCGGGTCCTGGCCGCGTTGACCGACCGCTTTCGCGCGGTCCGGGAGGAACTGCAGCAGGGATACGAGGCGGTGGGGGAACTCGACGCCCTGAGGGCGCGGGTGCTCCTGGCCGTGCGCTGGGGCGCGGTGCGTCCCGAACTCCTGACCGAGCCCCGGATCCACGTGAGGGGAGCGCGGCACCCGCTGCTCCTGGAGGCGCGCGGGGTGCGGGGGGACGCGGCGGGGGCCGCCGATGCCGTGGTGCCGCTGGACCTGGAACTGGACCGGGACACCCGGCTGCTGCTGATCACCGGGCCCAACATGGGAGGAAAGACGGTGGCGCTCAAGGCCCTCGGGTTCCTGAGCGCCCTGGCCCAGACCGGCTGCCTGGTGCCGGCCGCCCCGGGATGCGAACTCCCCTGGGTGGACCGGTGGCTGGTGAGCCTGGGGGACGAGCAGAGTCTGGAACACGATCTGAGCACCTTCGCCGCCCACCTGCAGGTGTGGGGCGAGGCGGTGGCCCAGGCCGGGCCGGCGTCGCTGGTGCTGCTGGACGAACTGGGTTCGGGGACGGACCCCGCGGAGGGATCGGCCCTGGCCCGGAGCATTCTGGAGCGACTGGTGGAGAGCGGAACCCTGGGACTGGTGAGCACACATCTGGGCGGCCTCAAGGGGTTTGCCTCGGCCACCGCGGGCATCCGGAACGCCTCGATGGCCTTCGATCCGGCCACCCGGCGGCCAACCTACCGCTTGGCGGTGGGGATTCCCGGGGAGAGCCACGCCATCGACATGGCCCGGCGCCTCGGCTTCCCGGAGGACCGGGTGGCCCGGGCCGAGGAACTGCTGCCGGTGGAGGAGCGGGAGGTCAAGGACCTCTTGGCCGAACTCGGCGAAGCGCGGGCCCGGCTGGCCGAGCAAGAGCAGGAGCTGGCGGACCGGGTGGCCGGGGCCGAACGGCTGGAGAGCGACCGCCGGGAGAAACTGGAGCGCCTCCTGGCCGACCGGGCCGCGCTCCGCACCCGGGCGGCCCGGCAGGCCCGGGACATGGTGCAGCGGGCGGAGGGACTCCTGCGCCAGGCGGAGAAGGCGGCCCGGGAAACGCGCCCGGCCCGGGAGGCGACCCGGTCCTCCCTGTCCCGGGAGCGGGCGCACCTGGCCCGGCTGGAAACGCCGCGCCGGGCGGCGCCGGCGGGGAAGGTGCCGGAGCGGGTGGAGGTGGGCCGGAAATACTTCGCCGAAGCGCTGGGCATGGAGGTGGAGGTGGTGCGGGTCGCGGATGGTGCGGGTCGCGTGCAGGTAATACGTGAAGGGATGCGGGTGAACCTTCCCCGGTCCGGGTTGAGGGAACTCGCCCCGGACGCCGGCGCACCGGTGCCCGGGGTGGCCCCATCGCCGGAGCCGGTCCGGGCTCGGGTGGGGATCCCGGAGGTGACCGAGGCCCCGGGCGAGGTGCACCTGCGGGGGCTCCGGGTGGACGAGGCCATGACCCGGCTGGAGCGGGCGCTGGACCAGGCGCTGCTGGCCGGGTTGCCGGCGTTCCGGGTGGTGCACGGCAAGGGGACGGGAACCCTGCGCCGGGCGGTGGAGGAATTCTGCCGGAACCACCCCGCGGTCAAGGGGATCCGGATCGCGGAGCAGTGGGAGGGGGGGACGGGGGCCACGGTGATCGAGCTGGAGGGCTGATGCGCATTCCGCCGGAGACGATCGATCGCATCCGCGAGGCCACGGACATCGTGGCCGTGGTGAGCGAGCACGTCCAGCTCAAGCGCTCGGGGAAGACCTGGAAGGCGCTCTGTCCCTTCCACCAGGAGAAGACCCCGTCCTTCATCGTCAATCCCGACCGGCAGATCTTCAAGTGCTTCGGCTGCGGCGAGGGGGGCGACGTCTTCCACTTCCTGATGGAGGTGGAGAAGCTGAGTTTCCGGGAGGTGGCGGAGACCCTGGCCAACGCGGCCGGGGTGCCGATCCCCAAGTCCAGCTGGTCCGGCCCCGAGGAGCAGAGCGTCTACCCGGTTCTGGAATGGGCCTCCGGGTTCTACCGGAAGGAACTCCAGGGCCGGACCGGCGGCGCGGCCCGGGCCTACCTGGAGCGGCGCGGCCTGGCCGCGGAGACGGTGGAGCGCTTCGGGTTGGGCTGGGCCCCGGCCGGGTGGTCGAACCTCCTGAACGCGGCCGGGAACCGCTACGGGGTGCCGCTCCTCCTGCGGGCCGGGCTGGTGCTGCAGAGCGATCGCGGGAGCCACTACGACCGCTTCCGGGAACGGCTGATCATCCCCATCCGCAGCGCCCTGGGCCGCACGGTGGGGTTCGGCGCCCGCACTCTCGGGGACGAGGAGCCGAAGTACCTGAACAGCCCCGAGACCGAGGTGTTCAACAAGGGGAAGCTCCTGTACGGCCTGTCCGAGGCCCGGTCGGTGCTGAAGACCGCGGACCACGTGATCGTGGTGGAGGGGTACCTGGATGCCATGGCCCTGGCCCAGGCCGGGATCGCCAACGTGGTCGCCTCCTGCGGGACGGCGTTCACCGAGGACCAAGCTCGGATCCTCCGGCGCTACGTGGACCGGGCGGTGCTCGTCTTCGACGGCGACACCGCGGGACTCCGCGCGGCCTGGAAGAGCGCCGGCGTGTTCCTGGGCGAGGGCCTGGAGGTGCGGATCGCCGCCCTGCCCGGGGCGCACGATCCGGACTCCTTCGTGCGGGCGGAGGGAGCGGCCGCCATGCAGGCGGTCCTGGACCGGGCCCCCGGCGTGGTCGGTTTCGCCCGGGACTCGCTCCTGGATCGTCTGGAGAAGCGGGAGGATCTGATCAAGGCCTTCGCCTACCTGGCCGCCCGCATCGAGGACCCGATCCGGCGGCGGATCCTGGTCCAGGAGGCCTCGGAGCGGTTCCGGTTCGACGAGGAGACCCTGGCCCGGGAGGCGGCCCGCCTGCGCGGGGAGACCCGGGCCCGGACCCCGGCCCGGCCCGCGGTCCCGGAACGGAAGGACGTCCTGGGGCGGATCTACCTGGCCGGCCTCCTGGCCGCGGAGCGGGTGCACGATTCGGAACTCGTTCCCCCGGACGCCCTCCGGGAGAGCGGGCTCCGGCGGGTCTACGCCCGCTGGCTGGAACTGCGCGAGAGTGGGGAAAGCAACCCGCAGGGGCGTCTCCTGGAAGACGGGGACCTGCGGTCCCTGACCGCGGAATTCCTGGCCGAGGAGGCGGCGGGGACCACGTTCCCGGAAGCGGCGGCCCGGCTGGGGGAACGGGTGCGGGCGGCCCGGGGACGGGAACTCAAGGAAGCGATCCAGGAAGCCGAATCGCAAGGCAAGGTGAGCGAGGTGGACCGGCTCCTGCGGGAACTCCACTCGCTCAAGGAGGCGCGGTGATCGGGGCGCGCCGGCGGGGCGAAGGGCATGGACATCCGGTGAGGAGGATTCGTTGGTAACGACAAAGGCGGCGAAGAAGAACAGCGGCAAGGGTGCCGGCCGGCTCAAGGAACTGAAGGCGCTGGCCCTGCGGCAGGGTTTCGTGACCCACGACCAGGTCGACCAGTTCCTGAGCGCGGAGACCGACGGCGAGGACCTGGTGGAGCAGATGGAAGCCTCGTACCTGACCCTCTCGGAGATGAAGATCGAGGTCTTCGACTCCAAGGAGGAGGCGGAGGCCAAGATCAAGAAGAGCCGGCGGCGGGAGGAACGGGCCACCGACGAACGCACGCCGGGGGTCGCCCCCGTCCGCTACGACGATCCGGTGCGCATGTACCTGCGCGAGATGGGGAAGGTGCCGCTCCTGGACCGGGCCGGGGAGGTGGAGATCGCCAAGCGGATCGAGAGCGCGGAGATCCGCATCATGACCTCGATCTTTCGGGCTCCGCCCGCGGTGCGGGAACTCCTGGATCTGGGGGGCGTGCTCAAGGCCGACGAGATGCGCCTGGACGACTTCATCCAGGTCGAAGTGGGGAGCGGGGGCGAGGCGGGGACCAAGAAGCTGAAGGCCCACGTCCAGAAGACCCTGACCAAGGTGGCCCGCTTCCAGACCGAGGCCGTCCGGCTCAAGGAACAGCGCATCGGGAACCTGTCCCAGAAGGCCCAGGCCGCGCACCTGGACAAGATCAAGCGGCGCCAGGAGAAGATCATCGAGGAGATCCGCGGCCTGGGGCTCAACCCCAAGCTCGTGGAGCGCCTCTCCCTGCACCTGAAGAAGCAGCGGTCCGAGCTGCTGGAGCTGGAGCGGGACCTGAGCGACCTGGAGCGCAAGGCCAAGTACTCCCTGGATGAGCTGACCGCGGTGTCCCGCCGGATCAAACGCAGCCGGAAGGAACGGTTGGCCGTGGAGGAGGAGACCGGCCTCACCGGCAAGGATATCGCCGACACCCTCAAGGAGATGCGGGCGGCCCAGCGCCGGGTTCGCAAGTTCGAGACCGACAACCGCCTGTCCAGCGCCGAGCTGATGGAGGTGGTGGACGCCATCGAGCGGGGGGAGCGGGACCGGGAGAAGGCCAAGAGCGAGATGATCGAGGCCAACGTGCGCCTGGTCATCTCCATCGCCAAGCGCTACACCAACCGCGGGCTGGAGTTCCTGGACCTGATCCAGGAGGGGAACTCCGGGCTCATGCGGGCGGTGGACAAGTTCGACTACCGGAAGGGCTACAAGTTCTCGACCTACGCCACCTGGTGGATCCGCCAGGCCATCACCCGGGCCATCGCCGACCAGGCCCGGACCATCCGGGTGCCGGTGCACATGATCGAGGCCATCAACAAGGTGGTGCGGACCTCGCGGCGCCTGGTCCAGGAACTGGGCCGGGAACCCCTGCCCGAGGAGATGGCCGAGCGGCTGGACATGCCGGTGGACAAGATCAAGAGCGTGCTCAAGGCGGCCCAGGAGCCGATCAGCCTGGACCGTCCCATCGGCGAGGACGACGACTCCAACCTGGGCGACTTCATCGAGGACACCTCGGTGGTGAACCCGGCCGCGGCCGCCACCAAGTCGATGCTCAAGGAGGACGTGGAGCGGGTGCTGTCCACCCTGACCAAGCGGGAGGCGCTGGTCATCAAGCTCCGCTTCGGCCTGACCGAGGACGGCTGCCCGCGTACCCTGGAGGAGGTGGGCGCCTTCTTCAAGGTCACCCGGGAGCGCATCCGCCAGATCGAGGCCAAGGCGCTGCGGAAGCTGCGGCACCCCACCCGGCGGCGCCGGCTCAAGGCCTTCCTGGACCTCCAGGGCTGAGCAGGCCCCACCCGGAGGATGGAGGGGCCGCTCGCGGCGTCCTGGCAAGGACGCCGTGCCCGCTCCGGGTGACGAGGGTGCTGCGGATTGCCGCGGGCAACCCCTTCATCCTCCGGGCGGGGTCCGGGGGCCGTCCTCCCTCTAGTCGAAGGCTCTCTTCAGGCGGCCCCAGGTGGTGGGGCGGACCGGGACCGGGGCGTTGATCCCGCCCAGGATGGCCCCGGCGAAGGTGGCCAGGTCCGGGATCTCGGTGGCCTCGGGATCGCCCTCGGTGATGGTCAAGGTGGCGGTGGCGCTGTCGCTGCACTCCCCGGCCTCGACGTCCATCGTCACCCCCAGCACCCCGGCCGGCACCGCGTGGGGCACCGCCGGCGAGACCGTGACTTGGAACTCCTTCCCGGCCGGGAAGTAGACCTTCCCCTCGAACGGGCCGACGCTGGCGTCATTCCAGGACAGGGTGACCGCCACCGACACCCATCCCCCCTCGTTCCCCGGATTGGCCAGGGTCAGGGAGAGATCGACGTGCTCCAGCACGCTCACCGAATCGGGCTCGAAGCCCAGGTCCACGGTGGCGCAGGGTTGGGCCAGGGCCGGCGACGCGGCCAGGACGGCCAGCGCAATGGCCAAGGCCGGCAGGCGCAGAGTCATGATCGGAACCTCCTCGGGGGTCGTTCCCCGTGCTAGCCTGTGCCCTCGGTCTTTGGAAGAGTATACCATCCGTCGCGGGGCTCCCCAGCTGGCCGCCGCGACATCGCCGAGGTGCTCCTTCGTGATCCCGCTCCAGGACATCCGGGCCGCGGCCGCCCTCGTGGCCGGACGGGTGTACCGCACCCCGCTCCTGGAGTGCCCGGTGGCCGGGGAGGCCGGCCCGCCCCTCTTCCTCAAGTGTGAGAACCTCCAGCAGACCGGCTCCTTCAAGGCCCGGGGGGCACTCCACAAGGCGCTTCGCCTGACCGCCGGGGAGCGCAAGCGCGGCCTCATCACCGTCTCCGCCGGGAACCACGCCCAGGCGGTGGCCTGGGCCGGGGCCGAGGTCGGGGCCCCCTGCACGGTGGTCATGCCCGAGGGCGCCCCGCGGACCAAGGTGGAGGCGGTGCGGGGCTACGGGGCGGCGATCGTCTTCCATCCCGACCGGGCCACGCTCTTCGACCGGCTGCACCGGGAACGGGAGCGGCTCGGGGCCGTCTTCATCCACCCCTTCGACGATCCGGTGGTCCTGGCCGGCGCGGGCACGGCCGGGCTGGAGATCGCCGAAGACCTGCCCGACCTGGACGCGGTGGTGGTGCCGGTAGGGGGCGGTGGCCTGATGGCCGGGGTGGTCTCGGCGGTGCGGGCCCTGTGCCCGGACGCGGTCACGGTGGCGGTGGAACTGGAGGCCGGCCCCGGCCTCGGCCCGGCGCTCCGGGCCGGGAAGCCGGTTCCGGTGCCGCGGCCTGTGGAAACCCTGGCCGACGGCATGACCCCGCCCTTCGTGGGCGGCCTCCCCCTGGCCGTGGCCCGGGAGGCGGTGGACGCGGTGGTCACGGTGACCGAGGCGGAGATCCTGGATGCCATGCGGCTTCTGCTGCACCGGGCCCGGCTGGTGGTGGAGGGTGCGGGGGCGGCGGCTACGGCGGCGGTGTTCGCGGGAAAGGCCCCGCTCCCCCCGGGGGCGCGGACGGCGGTGCTGGTCTCCGGCGGCAACCTGGATCCCGAGACCATCCGGGACCGGGTGCTAGGGAGCGATCCCCCGGCCGGGACGCCGGAGGGAGCGAAAGGAAAACGGTGATGCGGGTTCTGTCCGACCGCGACGTGGAGCGGCTCCTGACCATGGAACGGTGCGTGGAGGTCATGGCCGGGGTGCTGGCCGCCACCGCCGGGGAGGGGGTGGTGAACCCGCTCCGGGCCATGCTCCGGTTCCCGGCGGGAGACGGCGTCCTGGGCTGGATGCCGGCCTACCTGGACCCGCCGCGCGCGACCGGCATCAAGGTGGTGACGGTGATGCCGGGAAACCACGGCACGCCCTTCGACTCCCACCAGGGGGCGGTGCTCCTGTTCGAGGCGGAGCACGGCGCGCTCCTGGCGGTGATCGACGGGAGTTCGGTAACCGCCATCCGCACCGCGGCGGTGAGCGCGGTGGCCACCCGCGCCCTGGCCCGGGAGGACGCCCGGTGCCTGGCCCTGATCGGGTCCGGGGTGCAGGCCCGCACTCATCTGGAGGCCATGCTGCTGGTGCGCCCCCTGGAGCGGATCGTGGTCTGGAGCCGGGACCGCGCCCGGGCCGAGGCCTTCGCGGCCCGGGAGGGGGCGCGGTGGAAGCGTCCGGTGGAGGTGGCGGCTTCGGCCCGGGAGGCGGCGGCCGGGGCGGACATCCTCTGCACCACCACCGGGGCGGTCGAGCCGGTGCTGGCCGGCGACTGGATCGCCGCCGGCGCCCACCTGAACGCGGTGGGGGCCTGCTTCGCCTCGGCCCGGGAACTGGACACCGCGGCCGTAGTCCGGTCGCGGCTCTTCGTGGACCGGCGGGAGTCCGCGCTGCACGAGGCCGGTGACCTGCTCATCCCCATGGCCGAGGGCGCGCTCACCGAGGCCCACATCGTGGGCGAACTCGGCGAGGTGCTGACCGGGACGGTTCCCGGGCGGCGGTCCCCGGAGGAGGTCACCCTGTTCAAGTCCCTGGGGATCGGGGCCGAGGACGTGGCCGCGGCGCAGTACCTGCTCGGCGAGGCCGAGGCCAGGAACGCCGGGGTCGAGGTGGATCTGGGCGGGCGGCGCGCGTGATCGCCGGCCCGGTCCTCGAAAACGGTCGAGGTCACCGGTCTTGTTACCGGCATCACAAGGAGTTAAAGGAGTCGTCATGAGTCGCATCGGGCTGGGATTGATCGGGGTGGGACGCCATGGCGAGCGCTACGCCCGGCACATGGTCCAGGACCTGCCGGAGGTGGAGCTGGTGGGTCTGGCCCGGCGGAACCGGGCCGAGGCCGAGCGCCAGGCCGCCGCCTTCGGCTGCCGGGCCTTTCCGGACGTGGAGGCACTCCTGGCCGACCCCGCGGTCCAGGGGGTGGCCGTGGTGGTGCCCCCGATCCACCATCCGGATCTGGTGGAGCGTGCGGCGGCCCACCGCAAGCCGGTGCTCCTGGAAAAGCCGGCCGCGGTCAGCGTGGCCGACGGGCGCCGCATGCAGGCCGCGGTGCGGGCGGCCGGCATCCCGGTCATGACCGCCCAGACCATGCGCTACAACGGCGTGGTGCGGGCGCTTTTGGCCGAGCGGGAGGGGCTGGGCCCGATCCACGCCGTCCGCCTGGGCCAGCGCTTCGAGCCCTCGCCGCTCTCCTGGGTGGACGATCCCGAGCTGGCCGGGGGCGGGATCCTCCTCCACACCGGGGTCCACAGCTTCGACCTGGTCCGCCACCTGACCGGGCTGGAACCCCGGGACGTCTTCTGCCGTACGTCCCGGGTGGGGGACGTGCGTCTGGGCAACAACTTCGCCGCGCTGTTCACCCTGGCCGACGGCGCCGCCCTGGCCTCGGTCTCCGGCTGCCGGGCCACCCGGAGCCGGAGCGGGGCGATCGAGATCGCCGGGGAGCGGGCCCAGCTGGTGGGGGATCACGTGGCCAACACCGCGTTCCGGGTGGAGGGACGGACCTGGACGCCGCTGGCCCTGCCCGAGGATCTGCCCACGGTGCGGGAGATCCTGCGGGACTTCGTGGCGGTGGTGGAGGGGAGCGCGTCCCCTCCCATCACCCTGGAGGACGGTCTGCAGGCCGCGGCCATGGCCGAGGCCGCCGCCCGTTCGGCGGCTACCGGCCGGCCCGAGCCGGTGGAGCGTATGCTGTAGTTGCGGCGGGTCCGCAAGCGGACCCGGGAGGGGAGTTTCAAGATGAACAGGACCGTGATACCGCTCCTGGTGGCGGCCTTTCTGGCCGGGGGGGCGTCCGCCGCCCACGGCGGCACCATCGATCGCGACTACTCCAGGCAGTTCCCGGCCCCGCCGGGCACGCGGCTCGTGCTGCACCACGGGGACGGCGACGTCTCGGTGAGCGCCTGGGACCGGTCGGAGATCGACATCCACATCGTCTACCGGGGCACGGTCAAGCAGGTCGGCTTCGGCACCGCTCCCGACTTCCACGCGGAGTTCCGCACCAAGGGGAAGACGGTCACCGTCATCGGGAAGGAATCCTCGAGCGTGAACTTCGGCATGCGCTTCGTGCACATCGAGGAGTACAGCTACACCGTGCGGGCTCCCCGCGAGGTGGCCCTGGAACTCCGCGGGGAGGACGGCGACGTCGCCGTCCAGGACTGGCGGGGAGAGATCGATTGCCGCCTGGACGACGGGGACGTGCGCCTGGAGCGGGTGGAGAGTGCGGTCTCGGTCCACCTGGAGGACGGGGACCTGGAGGTCACCGGGTTCGCCGGGGACCTGACCGTGAACACCGAGGACGGGGACGTCCGGCTGGAGGAGAGCCGGCTGGGCAAGTTCCAGGCCCGCCTGGAGGACGGGAACCTCCATCTGGCCGGGTGCTCCGGGAATCTGGACGCCGAACTCGAGGACGGCGACGTGGTGCTGGACGGGGTGCGCCTGGAGCGGTGCCGCGTCCGCACCGAGGACGGCGACGTGACTGCGGTCTTCCGGGACCCGGCCGCGATCGATCTGGACCTGGCCAGCGCTGACGGCAACGTGGACGTCACCCTGGACGAGGGCGCCCGGGCGGCCCTCTCCTTGCACAGCGACGACGGGACCATCGAGGTCGATCTGGGCGGGGTCTCGGATCTGAAGCGGGAGCGGGGCGGGGTGACCGGCCGGTTGGGGGACGGCTCCGGCCGGATCCGCATCCGGACCGAGAGCGGAGACATCGGTCTCCGGGACGTGCCTCGGGGAGGCGCCCGATGAGCCGCATCCGGGTCCGCGCCGGGCGGCTCACCGGGACGGCCGGGGCGGTGGGGATCGCGGTGGCCACGCTGGCCGCGGCGGGGGCGGCCGCGCCTCCGGTCCCCCCGGTGGCCAAGGTAGAGCCCCACCGGTTCGAGGAGCACGGCCACGTCCGGATCGACAACTACTACTGGCTCAAGGAGCGGGAGAACCCGGAGGTGCTGGCCTACCTCCAGGCCGAAAACCGCTACACCGATGCGGTGCTGGCCCCGCTTCAGGACCTTCGCCAGACCCTCTTCCGGGAGATCACCGGCCGCATCGCGCCGGACGACGCCTCGGCCCCGGTCACCGCGCGCGGCTACGTCTACCGGACCCGCTACACGAAGGAGGGGGAGTACCCGATCTACTGCCGCCACCGGGGATCCCTGGACGCCCCGGAAGAGGTGATGCTGGACGGGAACGAGGTGGCCCGGGGCCACGATTACTTCGCGGTCCGCGGAGTCTCGGTGAGTTCCGGCAACGACATCCTGGCCTTCGCCGTGGACACGGTGGGGCGCCGGTTCTACACCATCCGCTTCCGGAACCTGACCACCGGCGCGTTCCTGCCGGACAGTATCTCCGACGTGACCAGCAACCTGGTCTGGGCCGAGGACAACCGGACCCTGTTCTACACCCGCCAGGATCCGGAGACCCTGCGCTGGGCGCGGATCTACCGGCACACCCTGGGCACGGATCCCGCGGAGGACGTCCTGGTCTACGAGGAGCCCGACGAGACCTACGACGCCTACGTGGAGAAGACCAAGTCCCGGAAGTACATCCTGGTCACCAGCGAGCAGACCCTGGCCACCGAGGTGCGGTACCTCGACGCGACCCATCCCGACGGGGAGCTGCGGGTGTTCGAGCCCAGGGCCCGGGACCACGAGTACTCGGTGGACCACCTGGACGGCGCCTTCTACATCCGCACCAACTGGAAGGCCCGGAACTTCCGTCTCATGAAGACGGCGGAGGGGCACACCGGGAAGGAGCACTGGGAGGAGGTGGTCCCCGGCCGCCAGGACGTTTTCCTGGAGGGGTACGAACTCTTCCGGGACTACCTGGTGGTCCAGGAGCGCCGGGACGGCCTGAACCGGATCCGCTACCGGCCCGCCGCCGGAGGCGACTGGCGGAGCCTGGATTTCGAGGAGCCGGCCTACGTGGCGGCCATCGACCGGAACCCGGAGGCGGACACCCGGCTCCTGCGGTACAGCTACTCCTCCATGACCACGCCGGAGAGCTACTACGACCTGGACATGGACGCGGGGACGAAGACCCTGGTCAAGCGGGACCCGGTCCTGGGCGGCTACGATCCGGCCGGCTACGTGACCGAGCGGCTCGTGGCCCCGGCCCGGGACGGAGTCGGGGTGCCGATCTCCCTGGTCTACCGGAAGGGGATACGCCGGGAGGGGGGGAACCCGCTCCTCCTCTACGGCTACGGCTCCTACGGGCTCAACGAGGACGCCGACTTCCGGTCCTCGCGGATCTCGCTTCTGGACCGGGGATTCGTCTACGCCATCGCCCACGTCCGGGGCGGCCAGGAGATGGGCCGGCAGTGGTACGAGGACGGGAAGCTCCTGCACAAGAAGAACACCTTCACCGACTTCATCGACTGCGCCCAGTTCCTGGTCGACCGGGGCTATGCCGATCCGCAACGGCTCTTCGCCTCCGGGGGGAGCGCCGGCGGCCTCCTCATGGGGGCGGTGGTCAACATGCGGCCGGACCTCTGGAAGGGAGTGGTGGCCGACGTGCCCTTCGTGGACGTCATGACCACCATGCTGGATCCCTCCATCCCCCTGACCACCGCGGAGTACGACGAGTGGGGGAATCCCAACGACCCGGTCTACTACGACTACATGCTGAGCTACTCGCCGGTGGACAACGTCCAGGCCAAGGCCTATCCGGCCATGCTGGTCACCACCGGGCTCCACGACTCCCAGGTCCAGTACTGGGAGCCGGCCAAGTGGGTAGCCAAGCTCCGGGCGCTGAAGACCGATTCCAACCCCTTGCTGCTCGAGGTGAACATGGAGGCCGGACACAGCGGCCGCTCCGGCCGGTACACCCGGTACCGGGAGACCGCCCTGGAGTACGCTTTCTTCCTGGACCGGGCCGGGATCCGGAAATGAGCCGGGGAAGCCCGCCCGTCCGGCCGGGGTAGGGGGGGAGGACGGCCCGGGCCCTCCCCGGCTTGCCCCGGGACCGCGGGGTGGTCTAAAGTAGTCGGCCCGCAACCGGAGGAGACCGATGCAACGTCGCATGTTCCTGGCCAAGATCCACCGCGCCACGGTGACCGACGCCGACCTCGACTACGAAGGGAGCGTGACCCTGGACGCGGCCCTCATGGAGGCCGCGGGCATCCTGGACCACGAGGAACTCCACG
>Ga0307424_1001070_pt1 | contig 14549 bp, 15 predicted proteins | sample SalMarWE160320MG_FD_202157 | JGI IMG/M metagenome (GOLD analysis project Ga0307424, IMG submission 202157) | Salt marsh sediment microbial communities from the Plum Island Ecosystem LTER, Massachusetts, United States - WE1603-20 | ecosystem: Environmental > Aquatic > Marine > Intertidal zone >... | reverse complement strand
CATCGAATGCAAGAAGGATGAGGAAACAGCCATAGAGGCGGCTGAGCTCCAGTCCGATTACGTTATTGTTGGCACTCCAAACTGGAAAATTATTCCCTTAGAGAACCTGATTGCCAAGACCCGAGGAAAAACTAAGCTGCTCGCAGAAGTCTCCAGCACAAAAGAGGCGAAGGTTGCCTTGGAAACGTTGGAGCTTGGATCAGACGGAGTCGTATTGAAGACTGCTAGCCTAAAAGAACTCAAGCAAACTGCAGAGTTTGCCAAGAAGGAGGCTCATGGGCTTGAGTTGGTTGCTGTTGAGGTTGTTGTGGTGAAGGAGATTGGAACCGGCGCCCGAGCATGCATCGACACGTGTGAGCTTATGAAGCCGGGAGAGGGTATTCTTTTGGGTTGCCAGTCTAGTGGGCTGTTTCTGGTTCAGGCTGAGGTTCATGAAAGCCCATACGTTGAAATGCGCCCCTTCAGGGTAAACGCTGGACCGCTCTCGTTGTATGCTCTTACGTCCCCTGACAGAACTAGATACTTGTCAGAGCTAAAGTCTGGGGAAGAGGTTCTTGTTGTAGACCGTGAAGGAAAAGTTAGAGTAACCAATGTTGCACGATCAAAGATTGAGTGGCGTCCCATGCTTCTTATCGAGGCAGAATATGGCGGCAAAACGTTGAAGTTGATTGCCCAGAACGCCGAAACAATACGGGTTGTGACTCCCAAAGGCTCCAAGGCGGTAACGGACCTGAAGAAGGGCGACAAGATTCTGGCTCGCGTGGAAGAGGGCGGCAGGCACTTCGGCACGTTAGTGAAAGAAGAAGCCGTGATAGAGCGTTGACGATAAGAGTCTGCGTTTCAGTTCCTCCCAAAACCGTTGATGAAGCCTTTGAGTTAATACGGAAAGCGGAGGCTCAGCACGCAGACCTCATCGAAGTAAGACTCGACAGCCTATTAAACCATGACCGCATAGCAGACATTCCATCATGCAGCAAGACGCCCATGATAGCCACAAACAAATCAACAGAACAGCACGGCAAGTTTTCTGGAACCGAAACTGAACGCCAAAAAATTTTGGTTGCCGCCGCAAAAAACGGTTTCACGTACGTGGACGTAGACTTGGGTACACCCAACCCAACAGAATTGATAAGTAGTCTGCATGAAGCGGGAGCAAAAGTAATAGTTTCGTTCCATGATTTTGAGCAAACCCCTCCCATGGGTGAACTGGGCAAGATTCTCGATGAGGAGGTTGCTTTGGGAGCTGACGTCTGCAAGATCATAACCACAGCCAATAGTGTGAAAGACAACCTGACGACATTAAATTTGGTTTCCGAGGCTTCCAAGAAAGCCAAGGTAGTCTGTTTTGCCATGGGGGACCTCGGCAAGCAGTCTAGGTTGGTGTCCCCTGTTTTTGGCGCCTTCTTCACGTTTGCTTCTCTTGACAAAAAAAGAAAAACGGCAAAAGGACAATTAACCATACAGGAAATGAACAGCGCATACGAGGCATTGGGGCTAACATAGAATGACAGTCAACGGAAAAACTAGGGTTTGTGCCATCATCGGCGACCCCGTAGAGCACTCCCTAAGCCCCGTGATGCACAACGCCGCCTTCAAAGAGTTGGGGCTAAACCTTGTTTACGTGGCTTTCACGGTAACATCCACAGAATTGAAGGACGCAGTTCTGGGCGCAAAAAGTTTGGGTCTGCGAGGACTAAACGTGACAATGCCCCACAAAAACGCTGTCATGAGCCACCTAGATGCTGTTGATTCGACGGCAAAGTCCATCGGCGCAGTCAACACAGTCCTCAACAACCAAGGAAAACTGATCGGATACAACACAGACGGCAGCGGCGCCATGATTGCCCTCCAAGAAAACGGCGTAGACCTAGAAGAAAAGAAACTAGTTCTTCTCGGAGCCGGAGGCGCAGCAAAAGCCATAGCCTATCAGGCAGCCCAAGATGTGGAGGAGCTTGTTATCCTAAACAGAACCCCAGAGAAGGCAAAAAAATTAGCTGAAGCGTTAAAGAGTTTTGGCGCCAAAGTGAAGGGCGGAACGCTCTCATCCGAGGTTCTGAAGCAGGAACTGCCAACAACGGATATTCTGGTTAACGCCACCTCAGTGGGAATGCATCCGGACGTTGACAGCAGCCCCGTTCCGTCGGATTTGCTGCACTCTAACTTGTCCGTGATGGACATAATCTACAACCCCCTAGAAACAAGGCTTCTGAAAGACGCAAAATCTGCTGGCGCCAAAGTTGGTTCGGGTATCGAGATGCTCCTCTATCAGGGAGCGGTCGCCTTCGAAATCTGGACTAACTGTCCTGCCCCCGTTGAAGTGATGCGGGAGGCGGCATTGAATGAGCTGAAAAAACAGGGTGTATGTCTTTGACTGGAAGAGCTGCGGCAATATCTCACGGCGCAGCCACAATAATTAATGCAATAGCAACAGGTAAGGGCGCAGCCGTGGGCGTGGACCTGTGGACAAAAGCAGCCGTAGCCCTCACAGACGAACAGGGACACGTGGACGTTACTATCCGCTCCGACTCTTCAGAGAACCCTGCTCTGGCACAAAAAACAGTTGAACGTATCCTCAAACATTTCGGTTTAGACGGGGAGTTTGGCGCTAAAGTCGAAACACACTCTAACATTCCCGTTGCAAGGGGACTAAAGAGCAGCAGCGCCGCAGCGAACGCCATCGCCTTGGCGACCACAGCCGCCCTAGAACGCAGCTTGGATGACGTTACCGTGGTGAAGCTGGGCGTTGACGGAGCATTAGACGCCAAGGTCACGATAACCGGAGCCTTTGACGATGCCTGTGCCTCATATTTTGGCGGAATCATAATCACAGACAACACGGAACGGAGAATCGTTAAGCGCTTCGAACTGACGGAATCTCCCTCTCCCTCAGTTCTGTTTTATGTTCCGCCCAAAAAAACCTACACTGTGGGCTCGAATGTGAAGCGCATGAGGAGCATGGCTTCCGCCGTCAAGATAGCCTACAAGGAAGCCTTGAATGGCAACTACTGGGCAGCCCTGACCCTGAACGGCTTAATCTACTCTTCAGCACTAGGATATGACCCGTCCCCAGTCGTAGACGCCCTCACGGCAGGAGCGTTTGCTTCTGGATTATCCGGAACTGGACCCGCAGTTACTGCCATCGTTCCTGAAGAAAAAGTAGATGACATAAAGGAGGTTTGGCGGAAACGTGACGGAGAAATCTTGGAGGCTCATATTAATCTGGAGAAAGCTAGGGTGGTATGCTAAAAAATGGATGTCACAGTCGGGAACACGGACCATCTGGAGGGTGCGGTTTCAGCTCCTCCATCAAAAGCTTACACTCACCGCATGCTCATAGCCGCATCACTGTCAAACGGAGCCTCAAAAATTTTCAACCCACTAGTCTCGGATGACACACAAGCTACCCTAGAGGCAGTGAAGGCGCTTGGAGCAGAAACCGAACTACAAGAAAATTTTTGGACGATTCATGGACAAGAGTCACTCAAGACGCCCAGTCATCCAATAGATTGCAGAGAGTCGGGGTCGACGCTCCGGTTTATGATTCCAGTTGCAGCCCTTGCACCCGGACCTTCAACATTCCTTTTCGGAGCATCCTTTGAACGTAGACCAGTGGCGCCTCTTCTTGAAAGCCTCAATGAACTGGGCGCCGAATCTGCTGTTCAAAGAAACGGTTCCTCTGTCATGGTTCATGGAGGAGGAATCAGGGGCGGAAAAACTTCGATAAAGGGCGACGTAAGCTCCCAGTTCATCTCTGGATTACTATTTGCTTCTCCAAAGGCAAAAGAAGACACAGAAATTACGGTTACTACTCCACTGGAGTCTAAGGGCTACGTTGAGATGACCCTTGAAGTTATCGTCAAGCATGGACTGGAAGGTGCCGTGAACCCTGATCTTTCGCGCCTGTGGATTCCCTCAAACCAAAACTATATTCCATCTGATCATACTGTGCCGGGAGACTTTTCGTCTGCCGCTTTTCTTTTGGCAGCCGCGGCGGTAACTTCATCAAAAGTGACAGTGAAGAATCTTACGTATCAAACTTCTCAGGGCGACAGGGAAATACTGGGCATACTGCAGGAGATGGGTGCATCCGTTAAGGTAGGAGACGATTCTGTGGAGGTTGAATGCGGCAAGCTTGTCGGTGTTGATATTGACGCGAAGGATATTCCAGATTTAGTTCCTGTCTGTGCTGTGCTTGCGTGCTACGCTGAGGGGCATTCGGAGATATATAATGCGAAGCGGCTTAGATACAAGGAATCGGACAGGCTAGATTCGATAAGTACAGAACTGAGGAAGATGGGGGCAAACATCATAGTGAACGAGGATGGCTTAACCATAAACGATGGATGTCCATTGCATGGGGCAACCATCGATCCCCACAATGACCACAGAATCGCCATGGCCTGTGCCGTAGCAGCTCTTGGAGCCAAAGGAGAAACTAAACTTCAAGATGTTGAATGTATAAATAAGTCGTATCCGCAGTTCTTCAGTGATTTGCGCGTGTTAGGAGCGAATGTCGATGGGATCTAATTCGATAGGAAAAGATTTCGTTGTAACATGCTTCGGCGAGAGCCACGGCAGATGCGTCGGAGCAGTCATAGACGGGTGCCCAGCGGGTCTTCCCCTCGCAGTAGAAGACATTCAGAAGGAAGTGGACAAGCGGTTACCCCAAAAAGAGGAGATTGTTTCTGCCCGAAGAGAAGAAGACGCCGTTGAGCTTCTGTCTGGAACTTATGAGGGCTTCACAACTGGCGCCCCAATCTGCATTCTGGTGAGGAACAAGGAGGTTATTTCTGACGATTACGACGCGATAAGGCACACCCCCAGACCCGGACACGCAGACTACCCCGCCAGAATCAAGTATCTGGGCTTCAATGACAACCGGGGCGGAGGACGATTCTCGGGCAGACTCACGGTTGCTTTTGTTATGGCTGGTGCGGTAGCCAAGAAACTGCTGGAACTCGCAGGCATAGAAGTTCTGGCATACGCCACCGAGATTGGAGGCGTAAAAACTCTTTCTACTCCATCCATTGAGGATGTTAAGAAGAAGACTTACGAGAGTTCGGTTAGGTGTCCTGACCCGAAGGTTGCCTTGGAGATGGAGGAGGCGATTCTGAAGGCGAAGAGTGAGGGCGACAGCGTTGGAGGAATCGTTGAGTGTGTGGCTTCTAATGTTTTGGCTGGGGTCGGTGAGCCCATCTTTGACTCGTTGGATGCTGAGCTTGCGAAGATGCTTTTTGATGTTCCCGCCGTTAAAGGCGTAGAATTCGGCGTTGGATTTGAGGCTGCGCGGCTTAAGGGTTCACAGAATAACGATCCGTATGTTATGCGGGATGGAGAAGTCGAGACCGTAACCAACAATGCTGGCGGCCTCCTTGGAGGTTTGTCTTCTGGGATGCCCCTTGTGGTTAGGGTGGCTGTGAAGCCGACGCCCTCTATTGCTAAGGAACAGAAAACTGTGGACCTGATGGAGATGAAGGAGGCAACCGTGCATGTGAATGGCAGGCATGATGCGTGTATTGTTCCGAAGGCCGTTCCTGTTGTTGAGGCTTCAGTTGCACTGGTTTTGGTTGATCAGCTGCTTCGGGCAGGTTTGATACCTAAAGTGTTGGGAGTTGAGGCTGTTGGAGAATATAGTGACGTTACGGAAGAAGATTGACACAATTGATGAAAAGGTTGTCCTTCTGTTGAAGGAACGGATGGACCTCTGCAAAAGTATCGGCGCATTCAAAGTAAAGAATGGTTTAGCCGTAAAGAATCATCGGAGAGAGGATGAAGTTTACTTGCATGTTATGGCGAAGGCGCTTGAGCTGGGGCTTGATCCTCAGAAAGTTGAGGCAGTATTCAAGGACATTGTTGCTTTGGGCGTTTTTGTTCAAGGTGCTGAATAAGAATGTTTAAAGAGTCATTACACAATTCTTCTTTAAAAAACAGTCAGTTCTATGTCCTCTGGATGTTGAGCAAATATGCTGTATGAAATAAGCGAAAAAGCGATGCAACTTGAGAACCAAGGAAAAGAGATAATCAAATTTAATCTGGGAGACCCAGACCTGCCGACACCGCCTGAAATAATTGAAGCAGCTTACGAGGCTATGAAGCAGGGAAAAACGAAGTATTCTTCTTCTGCTGGCGAGAATGAGCTGCGGGAGGAGTTGGCTAGGATTCATGGTGTGTCCGCAGATAATGTTGTTGTGACTACTGGTTCGAAGTGGGCTGTTTTTTCTTTGATGTTTCTTTTGTTGAAGAGGGGAGAGAATGTTGTTGTTCCGTCTCCTCATTGGACCAGTTACGAGTTAGCGGCGAAAAAGCTTGGGGCTGAAATACGGTTTTTGAGGAGCGACCTCGAGTCCGACTGGAAGGTTGACCCTGAAAAGCTTGAGGCTTTGATTGATGAAGACACGCGGATGATAATACTGAACAGCCCTAACAACCCGACAAGCAAGGTTATTGACGACAAAACTTTCGGCGAGATTATTCAGATATCAAACAGTAAGGGCGTGACTGTTCTGTCAGATGAGGTTTACTCGGACATCAGCTTCGTTAAAGCCAAATCTATCCTAGATTTTGGGAAAAATAACATTATGGTTAGCGGGTTTTCGAAATCGTTTTTGATGACTGGCTGGCGAATCGGGTACGCCGTTGTTGAGAATGAGCTGGCTAAGCGGATGATTAATCTGAATCAGATAACCACGACGTGTGTTCCAGCGTTTATCCAGTATGGCGCTTTGAAGGGTTTGGAGTCTAGGAAACGGATTGCAGATGACATACGGAGACAGTTTAAGGTACGGGCGGACGCGGCATACAGTGTGCTTTCGAAGTCTGGGATGCGGTTTTCTCGTCCTGATGCGCCGTTTTATCTGTTTCCTAAGGTTGATGGCTTGGATTCTGAACGTTTCGCCCTAGACCTCCTGGACAGGGGGGTTGCTGTGGCTCCCGGAACCGCCTTCGGAGATTACCGTGAATACTTTAGGATAGCCTTAACTGTTGGCGAAGACAAGATTAGAGAGGGCTTGGAGAAGCTCTGTGAGGCTCTACCTTGAGAGTAGCGGTTATTGGCGCGGGGAAGATGGGTCGATGGTTCACGCGGCTCTTTAAGAATGAAGGCTTTTCTGTAGTTGTTTCTAGCCGAACCCGAAGCAAGGCAGATGCTCTGGGAGCAGAATTTGGGGTTGAAGTAGCCCGCAGCAACGCGCAAGCTCTTGATGGAGCTGACTGGATTCTGCTATGCGTTTCATTGGACAGCCTAGAACCTGTATTACATGAGATTGGTTCTCATGTTCGTCCCGATCAGGTTGTAATGGACATCGGCTCTATCAAGGAGATTCCCGTGAATCTGCTGCATGCGTATGTGGAGCATGGCGTAACTTTGGGTACGCATCCTGTGTTTGGTCCAGGCGCAAAAAGCCTTAAAGGACAAAATTTTGTTCTTACTCCAGTAGGCGATGAGGAAGAAAGGTTTGCTGGGGAGTTCGGGGGCTGGCTGGAGGCGCGGGGCGCAGCAGTGTCTGTTCTGTCTCCTAAAAAGCATGACCTGTTGATGTCTTTGGTTTTGGGTTTTCCCCATTTTGTGGGTTTGGTTGCCGGCGACACTCTGATGGATGATGCAGATTTTGTTGGTGCTAAGGCGGTGGGCGGAGCCACGTACAAGCTGTTGTTGACTTTGGCTGAAGCCGTCTCTTCTGAGGAGCCCGTTTTCTATTCAAATCTTCACATGAGCTTGCCTGAGATGCAAAAGATTGAGGGCTTGTTCTTGAGTAAGGTGGAGGAGTGGCTCAAGTTAGTTAAAAAGAAGGACTGTGCTGGCTTCTCAGGTAAGATGCAGCAGGTTAAAAAGCGGTTGAAGGAACTGGACCCCGAGTATGAGCGGGCTTATCGGGCTATGTACAGGCTTTTGGACGATGGTTCCTAGAGTTTGAAGTTGGTTTTGTTGGCTGCCTTGTATGAGCCAAGAATTTTTATGAATAACGTTTTGTCTCTGATGCTTTCCAGTGCTTGCTGGCACATCTTTTCTGTTCTGTGCCCCTCAAAATCTAGGTAGAAATGGTATTCCCATGGAGTCTGCTTGGTTGGTCTAGACTCTATTTTTGTCAGGTTTATGCCTCTGTCAGCAAACTCCTTCAAAACTTTGTGTAGCGCTCCGGGGATCGATTTGGCTGCAAAAATTATCGAGGTTTTGTCCTCGCCAGAATATGGTGAATCCTGTTTGTCTAGGACAAAGAATCTGGTAGAGTTGTTTTTTGTGTCCTCTATTTCTCTTTCGAGTATGGTCATGTCGTAGATTTGGGAGGCTCTTTCGCTGGCTATGGCTGCGGCGTCCATCATCTGTTCTTCTTTAATCATCTTCACGCTGCCTGCGGTGTCAAATGTGGAGATTGCTTTGAGTTTGTGCTGCTCCAGAAATTTTCGGCATTGCGCTAACGCTTGGGGGTGACTGTAAACTGTTTTGATTTGGTTGATGCTGGTGCCTTCATGCGCTATGAGGCAGTGGCTGACTCGGATAATTATCTCCCCGCAGACTTTGAGGTCGTACTCCAGAAACAGGTCATAAGTGCGGTTTACGCTGCCCTCGATAGAGTTTTCGACGGGAACAACCCCATAGTCCACGTCCCCAGTTTTTACGCTCTCGAAGACATCATCAAAGCTTTTGTAGGGCTTCACTTCTACATCCTGACCAAAAAAGCTGTAAACAGCCATCTCACTATAAGCGCCAAGCTCACCCTGAAAAGCAACCCTCAACGCAGATTCACCGCTTACCAATCTACTATTTGACTGGGAAGCCAGAATAAAATGCTTTACCTTGTGATGTTTTTATGAACGCGTGGTGACTAAAAGATTTTGAACTGGAATACGTTGTTTGTGCGATAGTGATAAATGGTTTCTAGTTAATGTTTAGTGTGTGGTGTTCTTGGATATTCAGTTGGATGACAAAGACCGAAGAATCTTGAATTTGCTTCAGGAGAATTCAAGAACTTCTTACATGCACATAGCCGACGAGTTGGGCGTCAGCGAGGCTACTGTAAGATATCGCGTCAAAAACTTGATTGAAAACGGGGTCATCAGCCGATTCACTGTTTTGCTTAATCCAAGAAAAATCGGTTATCCTATAACAGGCATATTACTGGTTAAGATAGCTCCTGACCATTTTGATGAGGCATCTAAACAGATAAGCGATTTAGATGAAACGCGTCATGTTCTGCAGAGCACTGGCGAATACAACATCGTAGCGGTAGTCAAAGCACGAGATTTAGAGCATCTGGGCGACCTTAGAAAAAGGGTGGAAGCGATAGAGGGCGTTAGAGAGTTGTCTCTTTCTGCTGCAACCCGACTGATAAAAATCGACCCATCCTTTATTCTGTAACAAACCCCAATTTTTGCGAAATTCGTAAATTAAATAGCATTTTTTCCTGAAAACAGTAAACACTTTAATATCATCACACCATCCGTTATGGATATGCAACAAGAACCCAAAACAAACAACAAAACCAGCAACAGCAAACTTGTTCGGGCACTCTTCTTTATAGCAGGTACAATCACGCTTGTTCTTGGAGCCGTCGGAATTGTGTTGCCTGTTTTGCCTACCACGCCCTTCCTGCTGCTTGCTTTAGCCTGCTACTGCAGAAGCTCCGAGCGGATGACCCGCTGGATGCTAAACAACAGGTACTTCGGAAAATACATCCGAAACTACACGGAAGGAAAAGGAATCCCGCTTAAAACAAAACTGTTTGCACTAGTCATCCTATGGACTACAATAGTTATCTCCGCAATCTTCGTAATACCCATACTTCCGGCACAGATAGTCCTGTTCGTGGTTGCAGCTGCAGTAACATTACATCTGGTTAGGCTGCCAACATATCGTAACTAAACCCAAACAGTTCTAAACTCTATTTTCTTGCTCTACGCTTCGCAAGCTCCGGCAACTTCGCTAACGTCTTTTTCAACACTTCTATGCTGTCCAAGTATTCTTGGATGTCTATGTGCTCGTTGGGTGTGTGGTCCAGCGTTGAGTCTCCGGGTCCATAAGTGACCACCGGAATCTTCAAGGCGTTACCCAGAACATTCATGTCGCCTGTACCCGTTTTCCTTGAGAAAGAAGCATAATTCAAGGTGGTCTTTCTTATGCCCCAAGCCAAAGCACGGACAATAACGGATCTGCGGTCAGCCTCAAAAGCTTTGGCAACATCCACCTGCTCCACAGCCACCGTAACCTTCGGGTTAGTCGACTTGTAACGGTCAATCTTCCGTGTTACTTCATCAAACACCTGCTCAGGAGATAGCTGAGGCGGAATACGCAACTGAATAAGAATCTCGCAATGTGACGGAATAAACGAGGCAGAACTGTTGCCGCCCTTAATTCCAGTCAAACAGGAAGTAATCGAGTAGAAGCGGCTCTTCAGTTTCTCCTCACGCATATGAAGCCTGTTGATTTGCTTCCAAAAATCCATAGCCTTCTCAATTGCGTTATCAAAAAGCCAAGGAGCAGCAGAATGACCAGAAGGCGTCTCAACAGTAACCTTCACAGTCAAGATGCCCTTATAGCCGAAAACAACCTTCTCCAAGCCGCTTGGCTCACCAAAAATGGCGTACTCGGGCTGGATTCCTTCTTCAACAAAATGCTGAATCCCTGTTCCTCCCTTCTCCTCGTCCACTACGCCAACAATAAGAATCTTGCCCGGAAAACCCCCATCAACAAAGTTGGAGGCAGCCACAATCATTGCAGCCAATGGGCCCTTCGCATCCACCGAGCCCCTGCCAAAAAGTTGTCCATCCTCAACACGGACAGGAATCTTTCCCTCAACAGTGTCCATGTGCCCACACAACAAAACAACCGGAGAGCCCTCGCCGATTTCTCCGATAACGTTTCCAACCTCGTCCCTGTGAACACGGAAACCAAGCTTCTTCATCTCGTCAGCCAAGAACAGGGAAATCTCTTCTTCGTTGCCTGATGGACTGTAAATCTTTATCATGCGTGTCAGCAGATCAACCGCGTAGTCGTTGCTCATCTGTTCTCCTTCTCCAGAGCCGAATCCAGAACCTCAACAACCTTGTCAATTTGCCCCTTCTCGATGACCAAAGGCGGCAGAAACCGGACAACGTTTCTTCCAGCATCCAAAACAAGGACGCCCTGTTCCATGCAATCAAGCAGTATGTTGTAAACGTCAAACCGCAGCTCCATACCAATCATGAGACCTAAACCGCGAACCTCCCTGACAATCTTGTATTTTTCTGCTAAACCGTTCAGCTTACCCTTGAAGTAACCTCCAAGAGTCGCAGCACGCTCAGGCAACCGCTCCTCAACAAGCACATCTATTGCAGCAGAAGCCGCGGCACAAACCAACGGATTACCACTAAACGTGCTAGAATGTTCTCCACGCTGAAAAGCCGCCATAACCTCTTCCTTCGCAAAGGTTGCACCCATTGGCAAGCCGCCAGCAACAGACTTTGCCAGACACATGATGTCAGGAACCACGTTCCAGTGCTCGCAGGCGAAAACTTTTCCTGTGCGACCAAAACCAGTCTGCACCTCATCAAGGATTAGTAAGACACCTTTTTCGTCACAGATTTCTCGTAGTCCGAGAAGAAAATCGTCTGAATTAAGCAGAATTCCGCCTTCTCCCCTGACAGGCTCCACAAGAACCGCAGCCGTCTCGTCAGTAATCGCAGCCTTCACTTTCTCTAGGTTGTTTGGCGGAACATGCTTGAAGCCCGGAACCAGAGGCATGAACGGATCACGGTACTTCTTTTTCCAAGTTGCAGAAAGCGCACCCATAGTCTTGCCGTGAAATGCGCCCATCATCGAGATTATCTCAGGCTTACCCGAATATTTTCGGGCTAACTTGATGGCGCACTCGACTGATTCGGCACCGCTGTTCGAAAGAAACACCCTGTCCATTCCTTTAGGTGCTAAGCCAATAAGTTTCTGTAGAAGTTCTGATCGGGCATCGTTATAGAATGATGCATGGCAGGCAATCAGTTTCTCCGCCTGCTTCTGTATCGCCTCAACAACTTTTGGGTGGCAGTGACCGACAACAGCGACTCCGTAGCTGCCTGTGCAGTCTATATACTCGTTGCCGTTGATGTCCCAAACTAGGGCTCCCTTGCCACGTGTTATAACTCGGTCTCGTTTGGCAAAAGTCTGTGCCATAATCTTTTCTTCAAGTTCAACTACTTCTTTTTCATTCACGGGTTATCACCGTACCACCATCATGCTTCAACGCAGAAGAAATCGGAGCCTTCTTAATGCCTGAACAGATAACAACTTCTCCGACACCATTTTTGAGAGCTTCCTGAGCCGCATAAACTTTCGTTATCATTCCGCCTCCAATCTTTTTCAGTTTACTCTCAACATCCTCAGCAGACAGCTCCGAAACCAGTTTGCCATCCAACATTAAGCCTTCCACGTCCGTCAACAGAACCAGCTTGTCTGCCTTCAAAGCGCCGGCAATGTTGGCTGCGGTTCGGTCAGCGTCAACGTTTAGTGGCTCAAACTCTTCGCTTACGGCAACAGGGGAAACCAGCGGCACGTAGCCGTTATCAAGTAGTAATTTTAGCAATGAGGCGTTGACTTGGTTAACCTTTCCGGTGTATCCGCCGTCGATAACCTGTTTTCTTCCCTGTTCATTAACTATAATTAGCCGTTTCTTTCGTTCTGCACGTAAAAGGTAACCGTCCAAGCCTGAAAGCCCCACAACTGGTATCTCCTGCTTCTGTAGGGCGGAAACGAGTTTCTTGTTGATTCGTCCAGCCATAACCATTGTGAAGATTTCCATGGTCTCCTTATCGGTGTATCTGCTGCGGAAGCCTGTTGGCGAAAAAACGAACTGCTGTTCCTTGCCCAGTTTTGAGGCTACTTCTGTGACGCCTTTTCCTCCACCATGAACCAGAACCAGCTGGTGCTCGGAAAGAACATTCTTTATGTCTGCTACTATTTCGGGTGGCACCTCTTTGAGGATGCTCCCTCCAACCTTCACTACAATCAGCATTTTTCTATCACATCGGATGGTAACCTTGACATTCTAGCCCGGTTGTTTCTTCATAACCGAACATAACGTTCATGCACTGTACGCCCTGACCAGAAGCTCCCCTCATGAGGTTGTCAATTGCTGAGAACGCGATTATCCTGTTGGTGCGTGGGTCCAGCTCGAAGCCGATGTCTACAAAGTTTGTTCCCATGGTAATTTTGGGGTCAGGCAGCTGGTACGGGCCCTTCTTGAATTTCACAAACCGTATGAAGTGCTCGTTCTGGTACATGGAGCGGTAAAGCTTCCAAACATCCTTTGTTTCTAGGGGAGTCTTGAGGAAAGCATGAATTGTGGAGAGTATGCCCCTGATCATGTTTACTGCGTGGGGCGTGAAACAGACCGTTACTTTTTCATCTGTTAGCAGGTTCAGTTCCTGCTCAACCTCTGCAACATGCCTGTGATCATTTACTTTGTATGGTCTTACGCCTCCAGCCCTTTCAGGATGATGAGAAGCAACTGTGGGTTTTTGTCCTGCACCCGAAGAGCCAATCTTCACGTCAGCAACTATCCTGTTCTTTTCTATGGCTCCAGCCTTTACGAGCGGCGCCAACCCCAGAATCGTGGCAGTGGACATGCAGCCTGGACAACCGATTAAGCGGGCTTTCTTGATTTCTTCGCGGTGAAGCTCAGGGCAACCATAAACTGCCTCCTGCAGCAGCTCTGGGTGAGTGTGTTTCCATTTGTACCACTTGTCGTAGTCTGCCGGGTTTTTGAGGCGGTAGTCTGCACTCATGTCGATAACTTTTACTCCAGTTTCAAGCAGTTGCGGAACTAGCTCCACTGATTTGCCGTGGGGCATCGCAGCAAAAACTAAGTCGCAGCTGTCTGCTACTTGGGAGATGTTTGGGGGCGTGAATTTCAGTTGTGTTGCGCCTCTGAGGTTCGGGTGAACCGTGAAGACGAATTCTCCTGCGTTTGCGCGTGATGTTACTGTAGTTAATTCAACTTTTGGGTGGGGAATCAACAGTCTTACGAGTTCTCCGCCCACGTATCCTGAACCGCCAATTACTCCAACCTTCATTTTTTATTCCTCTTCTATTCGGAATCGATTATGCTTTGGGCTCCCTTAAGTAGTGCCTCTGCGATGTTTATGCCCGCAGCTAATCGGGTTTGTTCCCAGAATTCGGGACAAGCGTTAGTTTCATGGAACATGATGTTGTGCTTGTTTTGTTCCATGTTTTCTTCGATGACTTTTTGGATGTTCAAGTAAGCGTCTTGGCTCTTGTAGTTTTCAAAAGCCGCTTCCAGCTTCTTGTTCCATGCTGGAAAGTTTGTCCGCTTAGTCTTGTCACTTTTAACGTTTTTTACAGCACCAAAGGACGGTTCAAGTTTGTCGAACTCTTCTTTAAGGTACTCGTCGTCAATGGCCTTGTTGTCGCCAACCTCGACCATGGCATCAAAAGCTAACAGGTATGCTTTGCTGTCTCCTCCCATGGCTGCTCCGGCTCTGGCTGAAACGTCTCTGATGTGCTGAGGCAATGTTACTCCGATAACCATGTTGCCCAAGAAAGTGTTTGTCCTGAAATCCTTGAA
>Ga0307424_1001068_pt1 | contig 14567 bp, 29 predicted proteins | sample SalMarWE160320MG_FD_202157 | JGI IMG/M metagenome (GOLD analysis project Ga0307424, IMG submission 202157) | Salt marsh sediment microbial communities from the Plum Island Ecosystem LTER, Massachusetts, United States - WE1603-20 | ecosystem: Environmental > Aquatic > Marine > Intertidal zone >... | reverse complement strand
TCTTTCTTCAATATTATTTGCTTGTTTTACAAGCTTTTTTTCTCCTAGAATACTTATAGCTCTAATAATATTAGGTGTTATAACAGCTTGTATAGTTTCTCCTGTTTCAGAATTTATAGTATTAACTTTTATACTATCCCAGTTATCAAAACAAATCATTTCAAGAGACCACAAGTTATCCTGGCATTTATCAATCCAGTCAAGCTTATCATCTGTTGATAAATTATCCCATTCTTCTTTACCCTTTAAAAGAATACAATCCTTAACTATCAAAATGGTTACTCCTTGTTCTTTCTAAACTTATAGATAGAATAATCTTCAACTACTAGATAATATTATCTTTGAATGTATTTGTCAATACTATTTTTTAATTTTCTTCATAATATTGGGGTACATTCTATTCATATGTGCTTCTGTTTCCTTTCTTATTTCATAATATCTAGAAGACTCGCAAAAAAAGAATCCTTGGTCTTCTGCATCCCTTTTTCTATTTAAGTATAAACCCAACAAAATAATAAAATAAGAAATTGGGTAAGTTATTAGTATAAGCAACTGCATAACTATAATAGGGATTGTAATTATCTTTTCGACTAAAGCATGAATGTTGTTTTTTGTTTCAGAAAAGACACCTTTGAAGATTCTTTTAAAAGAATTTTTCTTTGTAATTTTCCACATTTTATCAACTTGTTCTTCAAAATCTTTTTTATTTTTGTATGCTTTCATTTTCTTTATTCCTTTTTAGCTAAAGTCTTCAATATCAGGTCTTTTATTTATAGCTTCATAACTTAGAACTGTTGGATTCTTTCTAATCCATCTGTTTAACTTTTCAATTTGTTCTTTTAACTCTGGAAAATCATCTATAGTTTGATCCTCTGCAAAGTCATCATAATACAAGTCACTAGTTTCTATTTCTTTTGCATAGACTGGTTCTGTAAGATATAACTCTAAAGTATTAGGTTGACATTCCATGTCTTTACAAAAATCATGAAGAGATTCTATATCATAAAAAGTCATATCTTCTAGCATAAGAGGACATTTTCCATCCCATTCAATTTTTGGAAGTTTTAAGTAGTTTTCTCGACATTCCTTTTCATGACATTTTGGACAATATGCATAAGTTTTATCATATACTTCACCGCAAACAGGACATTTTATGTGTGTACAACTAGAGTATCTTGCATTATGCTCAGCATTATATCCTGCAAAAAATGTTCCATTACTTGAAATCCATCCTTCTAGTGTTCTTGTTTCTTTGTGAGCTGACTCATCTGAATCATACAAAATTATTTTTTTCATTCTTTATTTTTTACATCCTTTTTTACCCATTCTGGAGTATCTTGAAATATTCCTTCACTATCATGATGACTACAGTCTTTATTAGAGCAATAATACCACCAGTCCCACTTGCTAGCATCTTTAAAATTATTAAATTCATCATTACAGCAACAATTAATAATTGGTCAACCACAGTCTTTACAATGAAATCCATTTAAAATGGAAGCTGTATAGCTAATGTTTCTTTTTTTATTCAAAATAGTCTCCTTAAAATGCAACGTTTATAAGATTTATAATTTCTTGAATACTCTTGTTTTCATAGCTGGTAGAAAAATAAATTTTGTTCTTTGTATATTTTAATATAACAATTGAACTTTTATAATTTGCATTATTAAAGTAAATTTCTATAAAAGTATATGCATTAAATCTTGGTTTTGTTCTTATTATAACTGTATTTTTTAGAGTGAATTGTATAGATAAATTCAAGTTTTTTCTTGTAGATAGTAATATGCATAAACTATAATAACAATAATTCATTTCTTTTTCTATATTGAAGGAAACATTATAATTTTTGTACCTTTCGCACTCTTTGTTGTATTCTTTTTTAAAATTTTTCAAATTATTCATTTATACCTTCATGTTCATTTCCAATAACTTTTAAGTATTTGCTTCGGGCAGGAGTTAATTTAGAAATAGAATAATTTCCTTCTTTTGATATAAGCGTATACCCCAATTCTACAGGATTAAATTCTACTGTTGCTATATCTCCCTTTTTGCTTTGATAGCTTAAAGAACGTGTTAATTTCACAATATCTTTTCTATAGATTTTTTTATTATCTATATCTTCTGTTTCTGTGTATTCTTCAAAAGGTCTATGATTAATATTAAAGCAGGTCATGGGTCTATTAACATCAGGATGTATAAAAACATGATTACCTGCGCAATATACATCATACAAGTCAAAATAATAATACTGTTTTAAGTCTGGTTCCCAGCCCCTAAAACTTAGAGTATAATAATTATCTCTTTTCATTTTTTGCCTCTTTCTTTTAAATATTGCATTGAACACTTTGATTATAAAGTGTTTATTGTATTTATTAAAACTTTCCTTCCAAAAAAGCATTACATTTTACTTCAGGATATTCTTCCCATTTTTTTAAAAAGGTGAAAGATTCTTTTTCTACATCAATTAATACATAATTGTAATTTTTAAAATTTATAGAATAACTTGGTTTTTTTATAAATGTATTCTTTCTAGTTTCTATAAAAAATTCATAATTGTGTTCATAATGATACCTTACTGTATCTAAAATTATGTCTTTTGCTGTTCCTGTAATCCATGAAAAGTCTACTATGAATTTAGTTTCTTTCTTAAAAGTATTAAACTTGCGTAGATCATAGAAATCTTCTATAGCCAATTCTTTATATTCCTCTCCTTCGATTTTTTTATTAGTAACAAAGCCATACTTGTTTAGATACCATATTTCATTATACTTAAAATTTTTAGAAAACTTGTAATTTAAATCTTTTATTTTATTTTTTGCTGTAGTTAAAATAATATCTTTAAAACTACAAATTTCTGATTTTTTAAAAAAATCTAAACTAAATTGTAGCCTATTTTCATCTTTACGATCTTCAAACATCCAATCTTGATAATTAAGATTATAAGTATCATTTTTTAGACAATAACTTTTTAAGTCTTCATTAATTTTTTTTATTTCTATTACTTTTCCACAATTATTTTGCATATAAGTAGTAAAATAAAAATTATTACTTTCTTCTAAATAAAAATTATTGATTATATTTTTTTTACAGTTTAGTTCAAACCATTCTAGAGTATGAATTTTAACTTTATCACCAACTTTATATTTCATCTGTTTCTCCTTCAACTATACAATTATCCCCGTCAGGGTATAAACAAAAGTATATATAATCCAAGTCTTTTTTACAGCGTAAAACTGGATTGTTGTTTTCCTGTACATAGTAATTGTCATATGCAAAAAATTTTAAATGATTCAAGTAGTATAAAACTGTTGCCCAATCATCATTTTCACAGTCTACAACTATACAGTAGGGAATGTTTGCTTTTACCCTGTATTTTTTATGCTGGAAACAATCTCTTCTTTACTGGTGTAAGCGTAGTTCCAGTCAAATTCATCAAATAAAAATAATCTAAAATTAGTAGACATATAACACCTCATTAAATTTATTATAACATGTACTTTGTTTTTGTTCAAGCTTTTTATGAAAAAACATCAACTTATTTAGTTTTTAAATTCTAACAAGCCTACACTTTGTTTAAATTCTATTTTTGCATTAGAAGACCATGCTCTTTCTACATCTGCGCGACTGTATTCAAATTCAGCAGAGGCTTCTTCTTTATCATTAATCCAGCCAAGTATTCGAGAAGCTTCTATATTAAATTTCATCATAAAGTATTGATCAAACTTGATATGAATATTTCCATTCTGATAAAATTTTAAATCAGCAAAATTACTTCCATCTTTATAATACAAAATATAATTTTTAATTCCACAATTTTCTTTAGGCCATGTATCTTTTATAAAAACGTTTTCATTAAAATTAAAGCCAAGGTTTTCTGCTATGTGTATTGTATCCCATACAAAATTAAAAGCTGAATCTGACAATCTACCATAATCTTCATAATTAGAGTATCCTTTTCTAATCAAACGGTATTCATACATAAAGTTTTTTACTGTAGATTTTTTATCCCAGCTATCTACATCTTTTTTAATATATCTCCAAGCATCGTCTGAGAATTTTTTATTTGATTTATACATTTTAATATTTTCGGAGTTTGCAAAGTCCAAATAGTAGTGTTTTAACTGTTCATCAAACAAGTTATTACTATTTTTAATTATCCAAAGTGTTACTGCAAAAATATTATTTAAAGTAAAATCAATATCAGCATTTTTGTGTAGTTTATCCAAAAATTTTTCTTTTGAAAAACTTGTAAGTCTACTTGTTATTTTATTATAACGATCAAATAGCATATTCCAGTATAGGTGTTTTAAACCGCTTATTCTTTCTTTTAAAGAGTCTTTTAATTTGTTAATATCAACATTCAATTCTTTCAAAATTTCATAGTCTAGTTGTTCAAGAGACTTGTAATTATTAAAAAGTTTATTCATATCTTTCTGATAAAAAGAAACAAGTTGCTCTGCTACATTATCAGCCTGAACTAATTCATTTTTTATATCTTTTTTTGAGGATGCTTCTGATTTATAAGTTGACTCTTTACAAATATCTGCTTTAATTTTAAATGTTCTATCAAACCATAAGCTAAAAGCATCATGTGCTTTATCTAACCTATTATGTCTTGTATCTATAACTACAATATCAACTTTTGCACGAGCTTTTCTTTCCGCATTTAAAAAATCAAAAGAGTCTATCACCTTGGAATTTAAATGTCTTTCTTTTAGAGCATTTTCAATTTTATCAGAATTTTTCCATCTTTCAGGAATAACAAAAATAATAAAACTATCAGCATTTCCTTCTGTTATTATTCTACTTGTCCAGTCTTCATATTGAGTATAAGGTGGATTACAGAATATAATATCCATTTGCTTGTCAATTAAAGTTTGTTCATTAAAGTCTGTTCCCAGAAGAATAACATCCTTATTCAAGTTTTCTATCAAAATGGGTGATTTTTCTATTCCAAACTTGTTTATTCCTTGAAACCGAAAAAACATTTTATTATCTTCTACAATAGAATCCCATTTTTCAAAAAAAGATCCATTTCCGCATCCAATATCTAGTACTCTAAGAGTAGATCCATAATCCAAATCTCTATTTAAATAGCATAATACTGATTTTATCATAGATTCAGTAGTTGAATACCATTCAAAATCTTGATTATTTTCTTTTAGTTGTTCAATTAAGTTGTTCACTGTCATGTTCTATTCCTTATATATTTTCATGAAATTGATGTCAACTAATTATTTGCTATTTTTTCAAGAAATTCTGTCCAATGAGTTAAACACTTTTCTTTATTATCATCTTGATTGCATTTTTTATTAATTTTGTCAGGACATTGATAACACAAGGTATTTTCTGAAAAATACTTTGCTAATTTATTAATATAATCTTTCTCCATGAAAAAACCTCTCGAATGGCAATAGTCCTACTTAGCTGTAGGACTAATTAAATTATTAAGCAGTAATTCTTTTAGATTTTATACTTTTATTTGATGTAATTCTTTCAGTTCTAGGTACTATATCCCAATACCCATTTTTTCTTGTATAAGATCCTAAATTAAAACTTGTATAAAAGTTTGTATCAAAATAGTCAACCATACTGTCTGAGTCATCATAGTTATAGGAAGCTATAAGGTTTTTTACATCTTCTACAACTTTAGCCGCTGAATCTTTTAAAATATCACAATGGGCTCCAATATTTTGAAAATCTTCTTTATTTTCAAATCTGCGTTTAAAAGAAGAAACTACTTCTTCCGGTTTTTTATTACTCCAGATACTTGACTTTTTGGAAAATTTTTCTAATTTATCATAATCAAGTATTTGATATGGAACTTCTGTTATAGACACTACAATACTCATGTAGTGTTCAATCTTTACAGAAAATTTCCAGGTGGGGTAGACATCCTTTATATACGCTCTTATAAAACCTGCAATATCCTTGAGTGTATATTCTGTTTTATATCGACTACCGACCCAACCATTAGCTGTATAGAAACTATTACGGAATTCTTTTGAAGTTGTATTTTCGCTTTTTGGCATACTTTTGAAAAGCATGTCAAACTCAGCATTTATTAGCTGCATTACTTCAATTTTTCCACCCATATCAGGGTGATTTCTAAAAGCCAACTCTTTATATTCTTTTTTCAGATCTGCCAAGTCTTTACAATTGTTAAAATATTTCATACCAATCCTCCATAGTTTGTTTTTTAACCTGTATACAGTATACTATTTTGATAAAGTTGTGTCAAGTACTAATTTATACTAGATTAGTTATACAAGTTTTTCAAAAAATTCGGTAATATCTTCATCGACATCCATCTTATTTTTAGTGAAAACTTTACCACTGTCAGTTCTGCTTCCAAACTGTCCATCAGGATACATGACAACATGTCGATAGGGGTATTGTCTTTCATCTAATCCTATATATACAAAAATAGTTCCGTGGATAGATACCAGGGTTTATCACCTATCTTACATTTATTCATATCAAACATAATGTATTTCTCCTTAGTCAATTATAGGGATTCCCTTTCAGTAATTTCAGCCGATATAAGCATACTTTTTAACCAGTCAATCCCAAGGTTCTCATCATCAAAGCATTCAAGATTGTCTCCAAGCTTATCACACATGCAAAGTTTTTCTTCTGGGGTTTCTTTAATCTTATTAAAAATATTTTCAATTGCTTCTTCTATTACAAAAAAACCATCCTCGTTTCCATCAATTATAGTTTTTACATTTGCTCTATAATCCCAAAGTCCAAAAGTAAGCAACACTGTTTGCCTACATATCCTTCCACATCTGGTCATGTTTGGCTCATTGTTAAACATTCGTATTTCTCCTATATTTTCTTTCAAGGTCTTTATACCAATCTGGTTTTTCGCTTCCTTTGTTCCATAAAGCAAATCTATTCTTATCTCTATAATAAAAATAGCAATATTCAGTAATTACATCATCCCATGTATTTATTTTTTCAAGAAAATGAACATCTTTTGTAGAGCATAGAGGAATTGTTGATCCTTCAAGAAGTCTGCTTGGTATTTTTTCTAATTCTGCAAATAACTCTGCATTTCCTGATTTATGACTTTTGCCATATCGTTTAGTATACTCTTTTAGTAAAGCACAATAATGCTTAAAAAGCCAGAGATAATTATCTTGTCCCTGCATCACCCAATTTATAGGAACTTTATTTCCTGTAGGTGTTTTATAGAGAGAGGGAGAATTATTTCCACAGAGTCGTTGAACTCCTGACAGTATTTGAGCACTTTCTACTATCATTTTAATAACATGTTTATCACACAACATATGAGCCGCTATTGATGGGTCTTTGTCTACAAAAAATATATTCATTTTCTATGCCTATAACAATATTTTACAACTGATTTTTCTGTCCACAGTAAAGGATGATAGAAAATCATGCTATAATAACTGGGCAGATACTTACAAAAGTGAGAACAGCTATGTATAATGAGCATATACACGTTGTATATAATAAAGGTTCTAATAATAAGTAAAACAAAAAAACACAATAGTGGGCATAATAGAATAAGCATAAGAATTCCTCCAAAAAAGTATAATTTATACTAACATATATAAATAAAAGTCAACTACTCTTTTTTATTTAACAGCATTACCTGTGCATCATAAATACTTTATTATAAAGCTCTATCTTAAAACTGTTTATTTTAGAAATACCATTTTTAAATATCTGCTAAAGGTAGTGATATTTCTACCACTACCAAAAATATTATTTGTTTAAACTTTCTCCAAGGTGATTTATACAAGAAATTAAATCTTTTTTGCTTGCCAAATTAAATTCTGGCTTAGCAAGACCATATCTTGCTCGTGTGGTATAAATGGTATACTTACTTTCTTCATATGCACAGTCGATAACTACATAAAAATATAGTTTATTCCTTTTTGAGAGATCCTTAGACTCAAAATGAATAATATCATAAGGAGAATAGCCACTAGGATGGCTATTTGTAAACCACATATAATAATTATTTAAAATAAAATCATTAGTAATATTCTTAATAATATTACCAAGTTTTTTTGTTTTATTTACAAGTAAAGAATCCTTACAGGACCAATCAGACCAACCAGCATATCTCTGGTTACCAATACTATCTTTATCATCAAAATCCCCGCTATTGAACTGTGAAATCCATTCCCTAATTGTAAGTTCTTCTTTCATTTTTTAGCCTTCTTAGTTAGAATAGTTTTCCTAACTAAGAATAGTATAATCTATTTTCAAAGAAGTGTCAAACGAAAAAGTTATTTAATTTATTAATAGTCTATATGCCTATTAAAAAAATATTCTAGGTCTCTAACATTTAGGTGATCTTCCACAACTATTTTTTTCTGTACAGTAACCTAATACATCACATTTTGGTGCAAAATAATTGTCAACTATATAAGCCCACTCATCTGATACTTTTTGTAAAGCAATACATAAATCTTCAAATAGATATCTATATTCCCAAAAAGCACGATTGCACATTCTTTGATGACTCATATCAATAAGATTTCTAAGGTTCCTTTTATCTACAATTTTTGTTGTCATTCCAAGGGGAAGAAGCATTGAAGCATCCTCTTTTGGAATTCCCAAATCAATTAATTCCTTGTATGCGTCCTTAATTTTTGTCATAGCAGTTTGGTACTTAAAATCAGCAAGTTCATCTTTTTTTATCGATGGTGGAGTTATGTATTGAAAATTATCGTAGTTGATGTAACGAGTGCTTGACTGCAAGCGAGTTGGACTTCCTCCAAGATGTGTATACCATTCTCGTATAACTTTTGCAGAATAGCCACTAATGATCATTTCTACATTTACATATTCTAATACACGGCCATGATTAGACCTTAAGCAGTCTAAGCCTCGTTTATAATTTTTTTGATCATCATCTATATTTGCACTGTAGCAAATTCCTGAACGTTTACCCATTAGCGTAATTGGATTTTTTGTTGTTTCTTCAAGTATTTCTATCAAAATTTAAACTCCTATTTTATATAATAGCTTGAAAAGTACTATTTACACATTAACTATCTTTTTTAGATCAGTCATAAAAATTAAGAATAAAACTTTTTGGTATATGTAAAAAAACTTCTGTTTGTGTCTTTGATGGATTTTTAAATCTGTAAATCATTGAAGTGCCAGAAGTCCAAAAAATAAATCCAAGGAAAACAAAAGTCAAAATAGTGTGTTTACGCTGTTTTCTCATTTTAGGTATTTTACAATCTAATTCCATTTTATTTTTACTCTCTTTCTATGGGTTTTTTATCAGTAAACCTTATATAACTTGCATTATAGTAGAGATGTCTTGTAGAAAACAAATCTCTACTTCTAGTTTTTATACTAAAAGTTACAAAAAAATTATTTTTATCATTTAAAATACTATTTTGTTTATCAATAAGATAATTGTGATAACTGTTATCTAAAGGAGCTAAATCTCTATCAACTTGTTCAAAAGAAAAATTAATTTTATATCTATCTTTTTTATCTTCTGTTAAAATATCAAAATTTTTTACATATTTTTCACAATATTTAATTTCTCCATTTTTCTGTTCAACATCTTTATCACTATTTTGTGAAGTATATATATGATTAGATCCATAAAAACCTATATGAGTATAGTTATCACAAAAAGTTTTGTACATAAAGCCATTTCTGCGATTGCAGTAGACATAGAAAAATTCATTAAGTGTTAATAATGTAGCATGTTTCTTGTTTTTTGTAAAATTGCATTCATCACTTTCAACGAAGTAAACATTACTTTTTCCTCTGGGAACAATATAGAATTTTTTATTTTTCAAGAAAGAAAAATCTTCTAAAGAGTATAGACTGTATAAAGAAAATCCTCTTTCTGTATCTTTTGTAAACTCGTAAAACCAATGACAGCCAATTTTTGTTTGTTGACGAAAATTTAAATAATTGTTTTGTATAAGATACAAAAAAGTTTCTTTGGAAATTTGTTTTACATATTCAGAATAGGAATGAACAATAGTGTATGTTGTTTCATCAAATTTTTCACGTAAAATGCCTACATTCTTTTTTCCTTTATTTAAATTTTCTTTTAATAAGCTTAAGGATTCTTTAACTTCGTTAGTCATGTTATACTTCCTTAATAACATCAATCAGAATAAAATTATTAATAAGTACTGTAGAAATTTTTATATCAGCATTACGTTGTTTCTTTATGCTTTCTTGTAATTCTAAAATATCTTTAAAAGATGAAATTTTATGTGATATGTTGTAGCTACAATTACCATCCCCACAGTCTCCATCTTTTATCTGAAAACGATAACTTATAAAATAGTTGTATATCATTGATTTACTCCTCAAAATAGTTTATTTAGTATATAGAAGGCACTCTTCCCTTATTTTAAAAATCCGCTTATCTAAATTTTCTATATATTTTTCTTTAAAAGATAAAAGATCCTGTATTATTTCCTGTCCTATAGCTGAATAGTATCTAAATGATTCTTCCTCAGATAAGAATACCTGAACTGCTATTCCAGGAAAACTACGATATCCAGTATTATCATAGAGTTTTATAATTTTATTACCTTTAATGGACATAAAGAAAATATCTGTATAATATAGTTTTTCGTTTTTAGGTAATATACCTTTTGAGCATACTTTAACTTTTGTGGGTTTTAAATGTCGTATAGGTTTTTTCGAATAGTCATTATAACGATAATCGCAAACCCAAACTATATTTCCATCATGACATTCGTCAATTGTTATAAACTCTTCAAATTTCATATTTGTTGTCCTTTTATATATTCTTTATAGTCAACAAGTGTTTGTATAATGGACAAGACTTGTCTTCGAAAGCATTCAACATATGATTCATATTCTTCAGTATCATCTTTCCATATACGAGTTTCGTCATTCGTGCTCCATAGGTTAATCCCCATGAAGGATACATATTCAGAATAACCAACAGCAGAATACTTAAATCCTAAAAACTCAGGAGATTCTCCTTCTGGTAACATTTCATAGAATTGGTCATTGAGGTACACTGTTGCTTCATAAGCTTCTTTTTTCATTATTTCAACTCCATTTTAATCTACGTTGTTTTCAATACAATCTGCTAATAATTTAACGAATTCTTCAAACTTCCATTCAGAATCGCTGTAACCAAATGTCATGTCTGTTTTTGAGTTTTTTATTATATCATATAACTTTTTAGTACCTGCCACAGATAAACTTCCGTTAGTATCTGCCTGATAAAGAAACGTAAGAACATATTACGGTATTTTATTATAGAAGTCAAACAATCTCATATTTATCTCCGTTTTTAATTTTATTTACAAGAAGTTCCCATTTATATACAGGAATACCTGTTTTGCTGTTCCACCTTTGTGCACTCTTTATACTTGAACATGTTAGTTCACTTACATCGCGAGTGGTTAGATTGTTTTTATTCATAAAAAGATTAAGTTTTATTGGTGATATCATTTCCAGTTTTGTCATATTTTTCTCCTTAATATAAAAAATACTTATTTATATATCATTCATTTTCTTTCATGTGCTTGAGTAGTTCTAAACTTTTTTTGTTCCTTTTTATAACAGAAGGAAAAGGTTTTTTCATAGCTTCTAAAACTATTTCTTGCCAAATCTCTTTGTCTTTTATGATTGTAGAGTGTGTAATTTTTATTTTTAAATCCATTTATGCATCTCCATGATACTTATTCTATTGTGTTTTTAAATATTTATTAAGTTATGTTTATTATAAGAATTTTTTTTGCTGTTTAACCCACAGCTGGAGTACTTGCGGTGTATCTACCGGATCACAATACAAACATTTTCACCTGACATTGAAATACTTTCAATTGGATAAAGCCGTTCATGTGTCTAGTACCAGTTCTTGGTTTCAGAGAGAATCGAACTCCCATCTGTCGCTATGACCACTAGAACCTCTGATGAGGACTGCGTCTACCATTCCGCCACGGAACCATGTTTCCCTGTCTTGACTTGCCATCTCCGGAAACTCCGGTACTTGTCCCCTCACAGGGAATAAGGCTCATACAAAGTACAAATGCATTGTATGCATTTAATATATAATATCAACATTGTTTATCTTTGTCAATACTTATAAAAACTATTTTATTATGATATTGTCCGCTTTAGCGGTATACTTGTTTCCTCTTTTGGATATGTACTATCAGACAATGCCATAAGAGGTTCAAAATAATATTGCCATATAGGTTGATTATCAGAAATAGGTTGTTTTCGTTCCTCATCATAAAAGTTTTTAACGTTGTACCACTGTTCAGGAACCTATGACTCTCCATACGCATCATAATGCCATACAACACCCTATTCCAATATAATTTGCATACTCACTCCTTGTTTTATATTTTAATTTAAATACAACTTAATTTTTTATTCTTTAAGAATATTTGCAATTCTTAAAATGTGCTCAGGTTGTAATCCTCCAGGTTCTTTATAATTATTCCATGACTGAGGTACACAAATTTCCATTATTGTATTTCTATTTATAAAAGATTCAAAATAATATTGTGTATCACAACAATCTCCAGTAGCTTTCCATTTATTTAATTCCATTTCATTTTCCCTTATATCCATTTGCATAAGCAGCCTGTCCCTGTTTGTTTGCTTTATTCTTTGCCGCCTGTTTACTCCGGTTATCTCCAGCCTTGAAGTGGTATTTAGCACCACTATCTCCCCACTGGTAATAAGAACCTTTTGCATCGTGTCCTAATTTTGTAGGCATATTATCCTCCTATTGCTGTTCATCAGCTATTTTCTGTACTTCTGAATGTATCTTTCAATATTGAATAGTATACTTATCAAGCATTTCAAGTGTTTGGCTTGCGCTTTGACCGTCTGCTATGGTTGCAGTCAATCCTATGTCCATTGTTTCATAATTTCCGAGATTGAACTTTCTAGTAAAGGAAACTTCCTTTATGTCCGGTTTAAAATTATCCATACCAAACCTCCTATTCTGATCTTCTTTCTGCAAGATAATCTTTTACGTCTTTCATAGAGTATACTCTTTCTCTTCCCCAGTGATAATAGGACATTCCTTTAGGTATAAAGTCCATATGTACAAACTTCTTTAATTCTTCTTCGTTCATATATATCTGTCCTTCATATATAATTTTAAGAAGAAGTTCAAGATCGTGCATAGATGATGCAATTTGTTGTTTTGTCCTTTCTATTTCCTGTTCTATATCCTCTTTTCTAGGATAATCACTTAATTCAATACTTCCTACAAGCATATACTACTCCTTGTTATTAAAATAACTTATTACATATAGACTTAATAATTATTCCTTTTTCTGTCATATAGCAGATATTCTTTACCCCAATATCCCTTTTTGGTTGCATATCTTCCAAATTTATGACCAAGTTTTGTCATTTCTTTCAAGTTGTCTTCATTTAAATTATTCCAAATATCAAACCACGCATAATCATAATGAATTGTTGGTTTAAAATCAAATATAGACATTTGATGCAGAGTAACCTTATCCCCAAACTTTAATTTATATGTTTGCCACACTAGACTTACAACATCTGGAGAAAGTTCTACTAAATCAATATGAGTTACTTCTGGATTAAGAGCAATTGCATTTAATACCATACCAATTCCAAGTCCGGCAATTAATACATTTCCGGTTGCATTTATAACAGCTTCATAATGGTCACTTTTCTCATCAGGAGTGTCTGACATTATCACTTCGCAGTTTCGATATAAAAATGTATATGTCCCTTCTGGAACATATCTTCCGTTTCCATGAAGCATACTCTGAAGTTGAGATATTTTGCTAGGAACAATATGCTTTGTTTCAACTTTCCACTCCCCAGAAATTCCATCTGGTATATTTACATTTGGTATATCATACATATGTCACTCCTTGTTTATACCTTTTTCGAGGATATCTTTAATTTCACTAATCATGTCATACTCTTCCATGCTAGGCAAATTATATCCCTTGCACGATTTACATTCTCTCACATCTGCATGTTTATTTTTACATAAACAACATGGAAAATCACATTCACCATCTGGAACGTCAAACTCAAATTTATTCATTTTTAACCTCCTTTATTACACTTCTAGGATATAACCATCCCCATTGATCATATCCTTTATTAGGATTTAATTTTTGATTATATTGTTCATGTTCAGACCAGCCACATTCAGGACATCCATATGGCCCATAAATAATACCCACTCCATTATCAACTGAATATCTATCGCATTCGCATCCACAGTCAGGACATTTCATTTTTTATTCTCCTTTGAATAACTCAAAACTTTCAATAGAACTTCTTTTGTAGCGTCACTGGAATTATTTATTTTATCAACGAGTTCTACTATGCCTTTAAGTGCATACATATTTATACTTCCCATCTTTCCTTCTATAGTATCAAGTGTTGTACATACATTGTTCAATTTAGGAAATACTTCATCAAGCCCAGATATAAGTTTTTCGGCTTTTTCTTTCATGTTTGGCAAATGTCCGTCTATATCATCCCATAATTTGTATACAGCATCATTATGAGCTTCAAGAGCTTCCTTATAAGCCTTTTTGTATGAA
>Ga0307424_1001065_pt1 | contig 14576 bp, 19 predicted proteins | sample SalMarWE160320MG_FD_202157 | JGI IMG/M metagenome (GOLD analysis project Ga0307424, IMG submission 202157) | Salt marsh sediment microbial communities from the Plum Island Ecosystem LTER, Massachusetts, United States - WE1603-20 | ecosystem: Environmental > Aquatic > Marine > Intertidal zone >... | reverse complement strand
CCGTGCGGGTCGTACCTGTCGCCATTTCGCTCCTCCCGTCTCCTTTGCTGAGACACCAACCAGGAGCTGGACAGGTGCGGCCCGTCTCTGCTTTCAAGCAACCCGCCTACATAGCATCTCACTCCTCGCGCATCGCCACCACCGGATCCACCTCCGCGGCGCGGCGGGCGGGGACGGCGCACGCCCCGAGGCCCACCACCGCCATCACGACCGACACGGACGCGATGGTCACCGGGTCTCCGGCACCGACGCCGAACAGGAGGCCCTGGAGGAGGCGGGCCACGGCCACGGAGCCCATCAATCCGAGAGCGATGCCGACCCCCAGGAGCCTGCCGCCGTCGGCGAGCACCATGCCGAGCACGCGCCCGGGGTGCGCGCCCAGGCTCATGCGGATTCCGATTTCGCTGGTGCGTCGGGCGACGAAGAACGCCATGACGCCGCCGATCCCCACCGCGGCGATGATCAAGGCCAGCAGGCCGAATGCGCCTACCAGGTAGGCGTTGAGGCGCTGCGAGGCGACCGTCTCCTCCCGGATCTGCTCCAGGGTGGCCACCCGCGTGATGGGGTTTTCAGGCGCCATCTCCCGGGCGACCCGCTCGGCCTGGGGGGCCAGGGCAGCCGCCCCCTGGGCGCGGATCACAAACGCCCCGGGAAAGTAGCCCAACTCATTCTGGGCGAGAGGCTGGTACAGGACCGGGGGAGGCGCCGCGTCCGGCCCCTTGTCCCGGGTGTCGTTCACGACCCCGACGACGGTCTGCCACCGACCCGACATTCCGATGAATTGAAGCACCTCGCCGGTCCAGGCGACCTGGCGCCCGAGAGGGTCCTCCGTGCCGAACAGTCGCTTCGCGAGGGACTCGTTCAGAATCGCCACCGGGGCCGCGTCGGTCATGTCCGTCTCGGAGAAAGCTCGCCCGGCCAGGACCTTCATTCCGGCGGCCCTGAAGTACTCGGGTGTCGTGGCCCGGTACTCCGCCATGGGGACGGGAACGCCCGGCTCCGGCGGGCGACCCTCGGCCTTCACCTCGAGCATGAGCTGCGAGCTGATCAGGGGCACGTTCATACCCACGCCCACCACCTCGACGCCCGGGAGCGCGGCGATCCGGTCCCGCATGCCCTCCTGAAGCTTGAGCGTCTCGGCCGCCGAGCGCCCGTTGCCGTTCGCAGGGACCTGCATGGTAAGGGTATTCTCGATCTCCACGCCCGTGTCCACGGCGTTGAGCCGCAGGAGGGTGCGGGCCAACAGTCCGCCTGCCGTCAGCACCGTCACCGCGGCGGCGACCTGCGCGACGATCAGGCCGCGCTGCAGACGCTGGCCCGACCCGGACGCCCGCGACCCGGTCCGCAGGATCGCCAGACCCGCCTGATCGGGTGCCCGGAGCGACGGGGCGAACGCGAAGGCGAAAGCGGCCCCGGTGGCCGTCAACAACGTGAAGGCCAGCACGTCGCCGTCAATGCGGATCTCGGTGGCCCGGGGCGTGAAGCGCGCCGCGAAACCCACCAGCAGATCCAGGCCGAAGTAGGCCAGCAGCAGACCCAGGACCGCGCCGGCGGCGGCGAGGATGGCGGTCTCCCCCAGAAGGAGAAAGCGGATGCGCGCCCGGCCCGAACCCAGCGCCCACCGCAGCATCAGCTCGCGCTCGCGCTGGAGCGCCCGGGCCACCACCAGGTTCCCCACGTTGGCGATCGTCACAAGCAGGACGAGCACCGCCGTCGCCATGAGGAGTGCCAACGTCTGACGGGCTTTCGCGGTCAGCGCCTGTCGGAGCGGCGTGACCGAGATGTGGTACCCCGCCGCGGGGTCGTACGCGTCAGGGTGGTCGGCATGCACGCGCGACGCGATGGCGTCCAGTTCGACCTGGGCCTGCGCCACCGTCGCTCCGGGCGCGAGCCGCGCGAAGACCTCCGTCATGCGGTGGCTACGCCCATGCACCATGGTCGCGTCGAGATGGTGCGGGCTGGTCACCATGTTGACCAGGATGTCCGTCGCGCCCGGAAAGGGCGGCGCCGGCTCCGCGACCCCGACCACCGTGGCAGAGCGGCCGTTGATCCGGTAGACCTTTCCCAGGACGTCGGGGTCGGCGCCGAAGGCGCTCAGCCAGTAGTCGTAGGTGAGCATCATGACCGGGGCCGCGGCAGGCCCGTCGTCCCCGGCGTTCAGCGTGCGTCCGAGCACCGCGTCGAGGCCCATGACGTCGAAGTAATTGCCGGTGATGATGCCCGCCTGCACCTCCACGGGCTCCTCTCCCCCGAGCATGTTGAACGGCATGGCCGAGTACTCGGCGAAGCCTGTCAGGGAGGTGGTCGCCTCCCGGTAGTCCGTGATCTCCGGAACCGAGAACGTCGCGTTGTCGATGCCCGCGAGCTCGGCGGACTGGCGCAGGTACATCAGCCGGTCGCCGTCCTCGTGGGGGAGGGGACGGAGCAGCACCCCGCGAAGGACACTGAAAACGGCGGTGTTCGCGCCGATTCCCAGAGCCAGCGTCAAGACCACGAGAACGGCGAAACCAGGTGACCTGGCCAGGGACCTCAGGGCGTAGCGCATGGGACCTCCGCATCGTCAGGGTCGGACCGCCCGTGATCGGTCAGGCCGGGCAGACTGTCTAGTAACGGACAAGGAAGTGCAACCGCACCGAGGGACTGGAAGGCACGGTTGGGACGCGGGCGGAGCTGGGGGTCGGCGTCGGCGGGGCCTTCGTGGGCCGTTGGGCGACGCACAGGGCTATGCGCCGCAGAGGGTCTCTCCTGACGATGGTTATACCGGCACATCTGCCGGGAGGTACGTCTCTCCGAGGAGGGAGGACCCGTGCTTCCACACGCTTCTGGGGATTCTCCCGGGGTCTGTCGGGTGAGCCCGTTCAGGCATAGATCCCCACCCTCGCGGTCGGCGCACCACTCGCCGTCGGTCCAAGCCAAGCTCTCGCCGACGTGGGTGTCGTCGTCGAGCTTCCGCGTGCGGTGCTTCGTTCGCTCGTGGACGCCGTTCGACCACCAGAACTCCTGGACCATCTCGGTCGTGTCGCCCTCACTGGCGGTCTGGTGACCCATGCCGGTTCCCAGGCCCGTGGCGTGGCTCTGATAGAAGAACGGTTGTCCTTCTGCGCCGTCCCAACCCGGGTGGAAGATCCACATGATCGCGTCCTGCCGACCTTCCCTGATCGTCCAGAAGCAGCCCGTGGCCGAGATGCCGCCCGGGTCCATCCACGTCCGCATACCGAAGGCGGAGCCCGGCCCATGTGTATGGGACACTCTCAACTCGCACCGGCCAGGGATGTCCTGTAGAGGTCGAGCACGCCGACCCATCCCTGGGCATACCCGTCGCGCACGGCTGGTGCTTCCTCCCCCAGGGCCTCCCAGCCCCGGTGTTCGAGTCGGACAACCGTCTCCCCACCGTCGGCAGTGAACGTCACCTCCACCTCCTGAGCCTGGCTCTCGGGGCGGCCCGGGTGCCAGCTGAAGACCAATCGCGTGGGCGGCGTCCAGACACGCACGCGTCCCCAGGGATGGAACATCCCGTCCTCGTCGACCTCATTGATGGCGTCACCCTCGGTCCTGCCAAAACGCACCTCCCGGCAACGCGAGAGAGAAACGGAGTAGCGGTCCCTTGGCCACCAGGATTGGATCTCGTTCGTGAAGCGGTTGAACGCCACATTGGCGTCAACAGGCACCCGGACTTCCCGCACGACCGATGCGATGGTCATCTTCCCTCCCCTCCTCTTGGATCAAAAGACCTCCGGAACGCCTCCAAAGCGGCGTCCCAGAACGACTCCATGTATGCGCGCAGGGGGTCGAGCCCCTCAGGCCGCAGTTGATAGATCCGTCGTCGGCCGTCCTCCCTGGCTTCTACGAGCCCTGCTTCACGAAGGACCCGGAGGTGTTGCGACACCGCGGGTTGCGTCACCGGCAGCGCCTCGGCGAGTTCCCCAACCGCCCGCGGATGGTCCCGGAGCAATCGAATGATGGCGCGGCGGGTGCCGTGACCAAGAGCATCCAGGATCTGATCGGTTTCCATACACCATATTAGTTGTAACGAATGAATGTGTCAAGATACCAAAGCTCACAGGCGGTATTATGCGATGATGCTTGTTTTAACATTAGACATGATTTATGGATTGGTCTCACGTTGGTGGCGTCTGTGGGCGTTGTTGCATGCTCTGAACTGAGGACAGATTCCCCGTCCCCCGAGCGAAGGTCAGGCCACTCGGTGGCTGTCGGGCCTCCCCAGACCGATCATCGAATTGAGGATCTTGCGCGCCGGACGGTACTTCAACGCGCTGCTCAGCGAAGGTTCGATTTGTCACACTTCGACCGATGATCGTCCTGTACCGGTAGACAGTCTTTTCCATCATGCTGTGTGGGCCGAAAGGCATTATCCGCACGCACAGGCAATGGCCCTATTCGGTCCATTTCTGAGTTGGCCCGACACCTGCCGGGGCAAGAAGCGACTCAAGGTGACAGTACCCGACGAACTCATGGCGCGGCGCGGCCGCTACTACGAGCTGAATACGGTGCAGGCGCGGATCTCACCGGGACGGGTCAGGGACCGGGGCCGCGCGCCATCCCGTCCTCGCACTCGGGGCAGATGCTGTGGGTGGCGCGATTACCCTCTGCCTCGATGTACTGTTCGAGCGTCTTCCATTCGCCGTCGCGGCCCCGGAGCCTCTTTCCGCACCACGCGCACAGAGGGACGAGCTCGTGGAGGCCCTCCACCTCGCGGTCGGCGCGGATCCGGGCCGTGACGTTCGCGGACACGATGGTCACGAAGGCGACACGGTCCTCTCGGACGATGGGCAGGAGCGAGCCCGAGTACCACTGGCTCTCGCCGTCCGGCCCGACCACCTCGGTGACATGCTGGACGGGCTCTTTCGTCTCGAAGACGCGATCGACGGCTGCCGCCGCGTTTGCCCGATCCTCCGGCGGGATGCCATGGGTCGCGTCCTTCCCGACGACATCCTCCACAGCCTCGCCCGCCTCCAATCGATTGATGAAGTGGATCTTGCGGTCCTCGCCGATGACCAGGATGACGTAGGGGAGCACGCCGAGCAGTTCCCGGAGGAGCTCTTCGCTCACAGTCGGATCCGTCATTGCTGAACGATTCCTGTCTGTGGAGGAATGGGGATTTCAAACGCCATGGAGAGGTCTGGGGCAAGGTAGGGAGGGGACCCTGCCTGTCCCGTGCGGGTCCGTATCTCGAGCGGTTCATCGACCATCCCTCCCCGCGTAGTCGGCCAGCGCCGAAAGGACCACGGGCCAGGCGTTCCGGACAGCATCGTGGTACCAGTCCCAGTTGGGACCCTCGCGGTACCCGCCCTGGACCACGGTGAGATCGCACCCCCCCGCAATTGTTTTGGCGGTGACGGCGAGGGTCATCGGTCCCAGGATGGGACGCCTGGGATTCAGGTACACCACAGATCCGATCCTGAGAATGCCGGCGCCGACCTCCTCGATGATGCCGCTGGTCACGTAGCCAAGGCCCTCGGGCGTGACCTCCCAGGCCAGGGTATAGACCCCGCCGGCCCGGGGCTCGACAAGGCAACCTTCAACTCTCCACCATCCTTGGAGGTGGTTCTCGTCAAGGAAGAGGCCGATGGCAGATTCCGGGTCCATTGGCAAGTGGATGGAATTCGAGACAGCCCGCATGGAAGACCTTTCAGGTACCGAAGGTGATCTGAGAGAACGGCGTCATGTCCATCACGAAATGGACGCACCAGAACCAGAGCACATTTCGCGAAAACTGCAGCACGGCCACTACGGCCGCGCCGAGGGCTGCGTCACGCGACGAGAGGAGTTCCCGCGGGTGCCAGGGCGACAGCCTTTGTGTCGGAGCAGAGCGGGAGGTTGCATGACTTCACAATGCAACCGCCCGCGCCCCACACGCACGTAGAGATGCAGCTCACCTCCGGCCCATCGGGGGACCAAGAACCATGACTACCCGGTCGATTGGAAAAGCACTCGGAGGCCTGCTACTCCGGTTCCCCGCCACGGCCCTGCTCCTGACCCTGGTGACCCTCGCCAGCACCGAGTTGCTCGAGGTGGGGCCGGGAGTCCGCGTCGTACTCCTTGCGGCCCTGCCTGTCTTCTACATGATGGACCTCGTTGGTGCCCTGGCCACTTACCTTGGCCTGCCATGCCCCGGCCCCATCGAGGTGGGCGTGTTGTTCCTCGGATCACTCCTCCTGGACGGGATCCTGAGGCGAGCCTGGGGGTGAATGTGACGGGCAAGGTGGAGGGGGCTCTCCGGACCTCTTGGAGGTTCTCGACGCGTGGTATCCGACCCGATGTGACGGAGAGTGGCAGCGCCCTTTGGGGATTCACATCCAAAACTGGACGATCCCGGCTGGTTGATTCGTATCAGCCTGATCGGAGCCGGAAGAGGGGTGGGTGGATGACCTGCCACGCCGATGGAACAGAAAGGGTCGGCGCTGAGGCACGGGTCAGTCGCGGCGCATCTTAACCGCTTCGTCGAGTGGGCCAACGCAGGGGGCGGGAACCCAGTGCCTTGCCCGACACCGCCAGCCTGGTCCTTTGATCGTTGTTGAACCGGAGTCGCTTCTTTCCGTGGAGCTCCCTCAGGACCCGATTCTCCTCCTGCAGGTAGGCGATGACGGCGCGTTGATGCCCGTTCACCCAGCCTGCGAACATCATGATCAGTATCTGAAAGGACGTCCGAATCTCCTCGCCTCGTCGGCTGAGACCTGTCATCCTTGGATAGTCGCCACCGCACGGTTTCACCGCGAGGCCCGGTACGGACTCCGTGTGGTATCTCCGTGTTGTGGTGCGCCATCCAACAAGGGTTTGCTGCTGGCCGGGTAGGCGCTGGGCGTGCGGAGCACTCGCCTGGCGGCTCGCGCTCCGGGTCGGCATTGTGGTTCTGCAGCAGAGTCCCAGAGTCGATAGACCGTTTCCATGGCGGTGAGGGTGGGAAGTTACGGAAGGGCAGCAGAGCTCTACGACCTCCTCTATTCGGAGGAGAAGGACTATCCGGCCGAGGCCCGTCTCCTTGAGTCGCTGATCCGACACGCATGCCCGTCTGCCGAATCCGTACTCGACGTCGGGTGCGGCACGGGGGCCCACGCCCGGAGCCTCCTCGACCTCGGCTTCAAGGTCGACGGGATCGATCTCGAACCGGGCTTCGTAGAGATCGCCCGTCGCAAATGCCCTGAAGGCTCCTTCGAGGGCGGTGACATGACCACCTTCGCTTTGGAGCGGAGATACGACGTGGTCACCTGCCTGTTCTCGGCGATTGGTTATGTCCTCACGGAGGCCGGGCTCCAAGCCGCCATTCGACGGATGCGCGACCATCTCAATCCGGGCGGCGTCCTCCTCGTCGACCCATGGTTTGAGCCTAGTCAGCTCACGGACGGCTGGATTCCGACAGTGGCCGGGCGGTGGGCCGGACTCTCGGTAACGCGGATGTCGCGGACCGTGGTTGACGGCTCGGTATCCCGTCTGGAGTTCGAGTACCTGATCGGCACGGCCGCTGGAATCGAGCGTCGTTCCGAAGTCCACGAACTCGGCATCTTCACTCAGGAGCAGATGGAGGCCGCGTTCTTGGCCGCAGGCTTCTGGGTAGCACGAGAGCCCGAAGCCCTTCGTACCCGCGGGATCTACGTCGGAACTGTCCCGTAGACACCCAGGCATCTGGCGAAACGGTCCAACAAGGGTTTGCATCTGACAGGGTAGACGCTGAGGTCCGGAGCACTCGCCTGGCGGCTCGCGCTCCGGGTCGTGTGGGTGGCGAAAACCCTATCTGCCCTCGTTCTCGTCCGGCCCGCCACTGTCGTGAAGTGTCACCGCAACGGGGTTCGGACCTATTGGCGTTGAAGAGCCAACCGAAGGGCGGACGTCCGAGAATCGATCCCCAGATCCGGAAGCTCATCGGCAACATGTGGGTCGCGTATCCAGGCCGAATTTTTAGCCACCCACAGGCCGATCTTTGCGTAAGAAGTGATCACACTTCGAGCCGGCGTTCGTAAGGAACGAACTCACCGTTCTCAAGGAATCGACGGAGGATGCGTAGATACATGGCCCAACAAAACGAAGTGGTAGCGTAGTGATCCGTGACCTCTCTCCAGCCGCCGTGGCGGAAGCACACCCGCGTTCCCTCCTCAAATTCCTCCAACGCGAACGAGACAGATGTGCCCACCCAATCGGTGGACGCCTTCGTCAGTTCCAGCGTGAAACGGTAAGGCACCTCGACATCCCCTACCCGAGCGCGCCACTGGTAGTCGGGGCCGAAATCCAGATCGAAACACGTTCCGAGCAACGGCTGGCCCGCAGAGGTGAGCGTCCACCAACGATCGAGCCCTGCGGGCATCGCAATGCTCTTGAAGACGGTGACTATATCCGCGCGGATGGGAAAGGTGTGCACGATGGCGGGCATGATGCCTCCGGGGGGGCTCGCGGGTTCGGGACTCTCGATCGTCCCACGTTGTTGGTGGGGATGGTGCCGCAGTGTTTGCATCGGCCCTCTCTGCCGCAACCCCATGCAACCATGGGCTCAGGTGCACCACCAAGTTGACAATGCCCTCGCGGCGGCACAGGATGTCGCCCGCTTCGGTTCAGCAATACTGGACGACGCACTACTGTCCGAGCCGACGCGCGAGCTGTTCTTCGAGAGTCGTGATCGGGTCAGCGTACAAGGTGTGGTTGCCATAGGGAGTCTCGGGATTGGTGATCTTGATTGGCGGCGCGACTCGATCCGGAAAGAGCATCTTGTCCCGAAGGCTCGCGGCCAATCTGGGCTGGCCGATCCTGTCGTTGGATGTTCTTAAGATGGGGCTGTCTCGTGCCGTTCCGTCCCTGGGCATCGACCCGGCATCACCGTCGGCGGCGGTGGGCCGGGTGATGTGGCCGCTCATCCGGGCCATGCTTGAGAACGCCGTCGAGACGGCCTCGGACTACATCTTCGAGGGTGACATGCTGTTGCCCCATCAGGTCGCAGAGTTACAGGCGACCCGAACCGGCGAGGTCGTGGCCTGCTTCCTTGGATACCGACACCTTCAGCCCGAGCAGAAGCTCGCGGCGATCCGTCGGTACGGAGGCCTGCCCAACGACTGGCTCAACGAGCATGACGACCGCTACATCCTCCACGAGGTTCGCCTTGGTATTGCCGCGAGTGACGAGGTTGCCCTCGATGCGGAGCGACATGGTTTCCTCTACTTCGACGGTTCGGCAGGATTCGAGACGATGGTGGATGAGGCCGTAGCGAACCTCCAGTCGCACCGGGGGCCCACCTAGCTACCAGCCTCTTCGTCCGCCCAAGCGAGGAAGACGGCGAGGATTCGCCGGAGTTGACCGGCACCTCCGGCCCCGACCCAATCGGTTCCGTCGATCTGACACGCGATCCAATCGCCTTCATCGGAACCACGGTCGAGTTGCGGAAAGGACCGCCCGGCAAGTGGCGTTCCCACAAGACTGATCCGGACCAACCAGCCGGGGTTGTCCAGAGTGTGGAGCCGGATGCCCCACCGATGCTCCCACTCACCGTCACATTGCGCTGAGTACCACTCCTCCAGTTGCATCAAGAGGTCGCCGGCCCCTCCTTCTGCGGCACTCACTCCGCAGCCCGTCGCATGGCCCGGTCGAAGCAGAGGGACACGAGAACGAGTAGACCCACCTTGACGGCACCTGAGCAGGGCAGGCCGAAGCGGGTGGCCAGGGCGCCGACAGGGTCGACCACGTACGAAAGAAGCAGGACGGGCAGGAGTACGACGCTGGCTATTGGGCCGACAGAGACCTTCCCGGTCGCGGCCAGGTCGTTGAATATCAGCAGCATCACGAGCAACACAGTAGCGGGGAAGCGGAGGGGGAGGCCTCCCGCGGTTGCGAACCTCTTCATCGGTCATGCGCTCCTGGCTCCGCTGTCGGACGTTCCTTGTTGAGTGCAGACGCCGGGACTACGGTTGCACGGGTCCCATGCAACCTCTTGCCGGAATTCGACACGAAGGTGGGTCGCCAGGACATCCAGTCGCACGCGTGAGAGAAGGAGTAGGTATATCATGGGAAAGTGGCTCGCCGTCGGTACTGTTCTCCAGTTGCTTATGGTGATCACCGGGCATTACGTCACTGCGGTGGCGAACCTGTTCGGGCCCCTTGGTATGGCGATTTCCCTGGCGGCGGGGCTGTTCTGGGCGAGGGACGCCGCCGGGAGCTATGGCGGGGCGGCCGGCGGCGGTGCGGTTTTGGGGGGTGCGTGCGCGCTGCTGGGGATCCTGGTGTCTCTGGCCCTGGGAGACGTCTCCGCCACGATCCTCGCGCTGGGAACGATCTCTTCCGGAGTTACGGGCGCGGTCGGTGGGCTGGTCGGTAGGCGGTTCGCCCCGACCCGATGATCGACGGTCATTACCCTTCGCTGGTCGTGGCCTACGCGGCCGCGCTCCTTGGCTGGCTCGCCTTGGCACGGCTGGAATGGGCGCCCTGGCCGGCCGGGGAAGTCGTGCACCTCGATCGGCCGTGGCGATCCCTGGCGGCCGCCGTGGCCGGCCTCGTCGGGGTGTTGTCCCTGGGTCAACTCTTCGTGCGGGGCTGGCTACTACCCGAGGGTGGGCTGGTCGGGCCGGTGATGGGTGCGGTGAACCAGCTCGTGATCTTCTCGCCGATGCTGGCCGTGTTGGTTCTTCGAGGAGAACCGTGGGGAAGCGCCTGGCTCGCTCCGGGCCGCCGCCCGGCACGCCTGGCCGCCGGAGTAGCGCTGGCGTTGGTCGCGCTCCTCGCCTACACGATGATCCGGGTCGACGCTGACAGTTTCCCGAGGGTACTGGGCCGGATCGTCCGCTACGAGAATCTGTCCTTTGCCGCACAGGTGTTCCTGGAAGACGTCACCATCGCGGTGCTGTTCGTCCGCCTTTCGGCCACTATTGGTCCACAATGGTCCGTGGCGCTCACCGCCACCCTGTTTGCGGCAGGCCACATTCCCGCCATGCTGGCCAGCGGAGATCGGATGTACGAGCTCCTGCTACTGTTCCGGGATGCGGCCTTGGGTGCAGCCGTTGTAGCGGTGCTCCAGCGCTCGCGCGACGTGCTCTGGTTCTGGTGCGTCCACTTCGTGCTGGATCTGACACAGTTCTCGCACATCACCTTCGGGACCTGAAGGAGGCCTCTCGTGCGCGCAGTTGCACGAGGGTCCCGACGGGGACTGGTGCCACGACGCCGTCAGGGTTGCGCCGTTGGGGCTGCGCTTGATAGAATTGATTGAACAATCAACTCAATTTCGGCGTATGGCCCACGACACGAGAGATCGCCTCATCAACGCCGCGCGCGACCTGTTCTGGCGAAAGGGATATCACGTCGCCAGCGTCGCCGAGATCCTGGAGGTCGCGGGCGCGAACAGCGGGAGCCTGTACCACTTCTTTGCGACCAAGCAGGACCTCCTACTCGGGGTCCTGGAGTGGTACATGGAGAACCTCGAGTCGGCGGTGATCGCTCCGGCCCGCCAGCGCTCGGACGACCCACTCGAAGTGGTGTTCTTCGTGTTGGACGGATACCGCGAGCTCCTCCTGGCGACGGACCTGACGTACGGCTGTCCCATCGGGAATCTCGCCCTGGAGTTCAAGGAGCCCGACCCTCCGGTGCGAGATCTTCTGGCCCGGAACTTCGCCCAGTGGTGTGACGCAATCGAGGAGTGCCTACGGCAGGCGCCGGATCGGCTACCCCCCGATGTGGACCTGAGCGAGCTGGCCCAGTTTGTCCTCACCACCATGGAGGGCGCCGTCATGCAGGCGCGCACGCACCGGAGTATAGAGCCGTTCGACGCTTCGGTTCGGCAGTTGAGGCGCTACATGGACGGCCTTCAGAAAGAGGCCCGAGGGGGCGGCGAGGGGGAGGGAGCGTGAGCCCTGACGATCTCGGAGATCGGCGTGCGGTGAATGCCTTCCTGCGCGGGCGGGACGACTCCGCGTTCGATGTTCTCTACGAGAGACATACGCCCAAGCTCATGGGGCTGGCGTTGCGCCTTTCGTCCGGCGACGAGGGCCTGGCGGCCGAGATCGCCCAGGAGGCCTGGGTGCGTGCCCTCCCTCAACTGGATGGGTTCCGATGGCGGTCCAGCCTCTCCACCTGGCTGTGCGCGTTCGTCGTGAACGTGTGGCGTGAGGAGTCCAGGCGCAGGGCTCGCAGCGGAGGTGACTGGGAGGTCGCGGAGCAGTGCACGGCTGGGGTAGCGGAGACGCCTGGTCTGGGTCTGGACGTGACCCGCGCCGTCGACGGGCTCGCGCCGGGGTTCCGGTCCGTTCTGCTGCTGTACGGGGTGTACGGCTACTCCCATGACGAGATCGGGAAGATGCTCGGGATTTCGCCGGGGACTTCGAAGAGCCAATTGTCCCGGGCGCGGGTCGCCCTCCGGCGAGCCCTGGGGAGGTAGCGAACCTGCCTCTACCGGCCCTCCCCGACAATGCGGACCGGTACGAAGTCGGGCACGACGATCACGAGGTTCGCCGTCGGCCTTCCCGGGTCCGACAGCATGGGACCATTGGCCGGTGCCGCGCCCGTCATACCCAGGTCGCCGTCCGTGAGGAAGGGATAGTAGATCATGAGGTGCGGCTTCCACGCTCCCACCCGCATGCCGTCGTCGTTGTACAGGATCTGTTCCGCCGACATCATCCAGGTCATCGCCGGACGAGCGGGGACAACGAAGCGTCCGGTACGATACCCCTCCGCGATGTCCGCTTGGATGGATGCCTTCGAGAGACCCTGCTCCCGAAGCTCCATCTGGCGGGCGTGGACGGGGAGGATGGTGCGGGATCCCTCGGGGTCGAAGCAGTGGGGCTCGATGGCGTCGGGCCACGACCGGTCGACCAGGCAGGTCACACCGTTCGTGCCGGGCTCCGCCCCCACGAACCCCTTGCCCCGTGCCAATACGAGGACTGTGGCGTTGTCGGACACCTCGGGCGGCGCCGCGCTCCGAGCCAGGGCGATCTCCCTCTCCCGGGGAAGGAGCGGTGGACGAAGGGCGCTGCCCGCGTCCGAGCTTTGGCCGGAGAGGTTGGCTGAGGGCCAGCAGGCCAGCAGGGCCATGGCAACGTAGGCTACTTGCTGAGTCATGCGCATTCGGGAGGCTCCGTGCGGAGGATGGCGCTACCTTCTGCGCACTCCGTGAACGGGGGAGCCACTCGGTTGCATCGGGAGCGGTGCAACCTTCGGGACAGCTACGGCACGAACGGTGAACCATACGGTCGATCCGGGGGTGCCGCGATCGAGGAACGGCTATGACGGAAGATGACCTGACTCCGGAGGAAAGGGAGTGGATGGAGAGCGTGCCTCGGGAGGTCGAACCTCCGCCGGGACTGCGTGGGGCGGTGGCCGACCGCTTGAGGACCGCAGGTGTCCTCAGGCCCTACAGGGACCGTCCAACGGCCCTCGGGCTCACCGTGGGCCGCCTCGTGGCCGGCCTGTCCTTCGCTCTCGTCGTTGGGGTCGGCCTGGGATGGTGGGGGGGCAGCAGAAGCACGGAGGCTGGGGTCGGCGAGCCCTTGGCGGCGGGCGGGCAGTCGCGCTTCGTGTTGTTGCTCTACGAGGGGCCCGAGTACCAGGCGCTGGGCTCGAGCCCGGCCGAGATCGGACAGGAGTACGCGGCGTGGGCCCGCCGGTTGGAAGCCTCACGGTCGTTGGTGTTGGCGGACAAGCTTGCCGACGACGCACGAGTGATCGAGCCCGGTGGGACGATGATCGGGGCCGTGCCGGTGAGCTCCCCTCTGGTCTCGGGAAATCTGGGCATGATCACCGGCTTCTTCATTGTGCGGGCGTCGTCCTACGAGGAGGCTCAGCGCATCGCGGCTGCGTCGCCGCACGTGTCGCACGGAGGACGGATCATCGTCAGGAGAATCGATAGCACATGAGACGATGCGGGTTGTGGTGTCCTTGGCCGCATCCTTGATGCACTTCACCGAAGGAGGGCGTTGACATGGCCGTCAGCCCAGATGATCAGCTGCGCACGATGCTGAACAACCTCCCTGAGAAGACCGGCCGTTCGCTGGACGAGTGGATGTCGGTACTGGCAGGAAGGGAGTCGGAGAAGTTCGGAAAGCTCGTGGCATGGCTGAAGTCAGAGCACGGCGTGACCCACGGCTTCGCCAACCTGATCGTTCACTCCTTCCAGAAGGGCGGTGCCAAGCCGTCCGCCGCCGGGGACGTGTCGCTGGTCGACGCCCAGTTCCCTCCGCACAAGGCCCACCTCCGTCCCATCTACGAGTCGGTGATGGAGCAGGTGCGTGTTCTCGGCAAGGACGCCGAGATCGCGCCGAAGAAGAGCTACGTCAGCCTCAGACGGAAGAAGCAGTTCGGACTCGTGCAGGTCTCCACGAAGACACGCGTCGATCTGGGGCTGAACCTTCCGGGAGTCCCCGCCGACGGACGCCTGGAGGATGCCGGGAGCTTCAACGGCATGGTCTCGCATCGAGTGCGCCTGACCGAGCCGGGGGATGTGGACGCGGAGGTCGTGGCCTGGATCCAGGCCGCATACGACCGAGCGGGTTAGCTGACGTTTCGGCGCCTCAATCTCCGGCCCGGGTGAGGTGGAACTCGTTGTCGTGGACGTGCTCTCCGCCCTGGTAGTTCTGCCACACCGCCAGGATGCGATC
>Ga0307424_1001064_pt1 | contig 14581 bp, 12 predicted proteins | sample SalMarWE160320MG_FD_202157 | JGI IMG/M metagenome (GOLD analysis project Ga0307424, IMG submission 202157) | Salt marsh sediment microbial communities from the Plum Island Ecosystem LTER, Massachusetts, United States - WE1603-20 | ecosystem: Environmental > Aquatic > Marine > Intertidal zone >... | reverse complement strand
TACAGCGCCAAGGGTGGGGTGGGCTGCACCACGCTTGCAACCAACCTGGCCATCGGACTGAACACCGAGGAGACGCCAACGGTGTTGGTGGATGGCAACCTGCAATTCGGCGATGTATCGGTGTTCATGAACATGCAGGTTAAGAACAGCATCGTTGATTTGGCTGCTCGGGCCGATGAGCTGGATTCGGACTACGTTGGCGATGTGCTCATGACCCATGAGTGCGGCGTGAAAGTGCTGGCAGCCCCGCCGCGTCCTGAGATGGCAGATGAGGTTCGTGCTGACCAAGTTCGCAAGGTCCTCGAGTATATGAAGGCCCATTTTGCGTACATCGTGGTTGACACGAGCTCAGTCATGGACGATGTGACCCTGGCCATTCTGGACGCAGCCGACATGTTGGTGGCCGTGGCCACTCCGGACATCCCCGCCATCAAGGATGTGCGGCTTTTGTTTGATCTGTTGAGCGTGCTCGAGTATCCTCGAGAACAAGTGTTCTTCGTTCTAAACAAGACCGATCGCAAGACGGGGATCAGTGCCGATGCCGTCTCCGAGAACCTGAAACGGCCTGTTGACGCCGAGATTCCGGCTGAGGAACAGGTGGTCACAGCTTCAATCAACCGGGGAATCCCATTATTGTTAGGTGAAAAGGGTAAGGTACCTGCAAAGAACATCATGGACCTTCTTGGTACAATCAGGCAAAGGTTGGTTGAAGGCACCGGGGAGGAAGAGTCTGAGAAGGAAGCCGAGCGTCCCAGGCTCTTCAGCCGATAGTTGGGGACACGGCCCGTGCTAGGGCGCTGGGAGGTACACGTTGTCTCTACTCAAACGAATTGAACAGGGTCAGGCACCCGAAGACAGTGGCGCCGGCCCGAGCGTGCCATCCCGCAGGGATGGCAGCGGTCGCCTGAGCGGAATCAGCGCCAGAAGGAGCGCACCTCCGGGGACGGCCCAGCGAGACACCTATCACGACCTCAAGACACGTGTGCAGAACAAGCTTCTGTCTGAACTGGATCCGACCATGGACGTCGGCCAGACGGCTGAGGTCCGGCGAACGATTGAAGAGCTGTTCGAAAACATACTTGCCGAAGAGAAGATCGTTCTTTCACGGCCTGAGCGGCGACGACTTTTCGAGCAGATCGTGGCGGAAATATTAGGTTTGGGACCTTTGGAGCCTCTGCTGGCAGATGAGTCCATCACCGAAGTGATGGTCAATGGTTGCAAGAACATCTATATCGAGCGAGCGGGCAAGCTCAAGCGCGAGGCAGCGTCCTTTGAGAGTGACGACCACCTGATGCGGATTATTGACCGCATTGTGGCCCCCCTCGGCAGGCGGATCGACGAGTCGAGCCCGTACGTCGACGCCCGTCTTCCGGATGGCTCACGTGTTAATGCCGTGATCCCGCCCATCTCGCTGGTCGGCCCGGCGCTTACGATCCGAAAATTCTCCAAGATCCCGATCACGATCGAGCAGCTTGTCGAGTACGGGACGGTGACAGCCGAGGTGATCGAATTTCTGAAAGCGGCCGTCGTAGCTCGGGTGAACTTGATAATCTCCGGTGGTACAGGTTCGGGCAAGACCACGTTTCTGAACGTCATATCCCAGTTCATCCCCTCCGACGAGCGCATTGTCACCATCGAAGACGCAGCTGAGCTCCAGCTGCGCCAGGAACACGTGGTGTCGCTGGAAAAGCGCCCTCCGAATATTGAGGGTCGCGGCGAGGTCACCATTCAGCATCTGGTGGTCAACTCATTGCGAATGCGACCCGACCGGATCATCGTCGGGGAGATTCGAGACGCTGCGGCGTTGGACATGCTTCAGGCGATGAACACCGGCCACGATGGATCCATGACGACGGCCCACTCTAACAGCCCCCGGGATACGCTTTCTCGTATTGAGACCATGACATTGATGGCCGGCATGGATCTGCCGCAGCGAGCCATCCGTGAACAGGTCTCTTCCGCTATCCAGCTGGTGGTGCATCTCGAGCGCATGCGCGATGGTGCCCGCAAAGTAACTCACGTCTCCGAAGTCCAGGGCATGGAAGGCGATGTCATCACCATGATGGACCTGTTTGTGTTCGAGCAGACGGCCATCGAGGATGGTCGTGTCATCGGACGGCTGCGGCCAACTGGTCTTCGGCCCAAATTCATGGATCAGATTGAGGCGTCCGGCATTCACCTGCCCCCATCCATCTTCGGCGTCGGCGAGCGCAGGTACTAGATTCGGGGGATATGGTTATGGATCCAACACTACTTCTGTACGTCGGCGGCGGATTGGGGTTGCTCATGTTGGTCGCCGGCGCCTTGATGTCTCTGCTCGGCAGCCAATCGGTGGTCGAGGAGCGGCTGGGGCGGTACTCCGAGACCGGTGGCATGGTGACCACCACCTCAACCGAAGCAGCCGAGAAGAAAGACCGACCCAGCCCTCTCTCCGAGCTTGCCAACCGGATGGGCGAAGGCACCGAAGTCTTCGAGAACATTTCGAAGAATCTCGCCAGGGCCGATCTCAAATTCCGCCCTGCCGAGTACATCGCGGTGATGATCATTGCTGCTTTTGGCGTGGCGCTCGTTTCCCTCGTTCTTACCAGATCGCTGCTGATCGCTGTTCCGCTCGGCATCGGTGGCGCTTTCATCCCAGGCATCTACGTCAAGATGGCCATCGCCGGCCGGCTCAAGAAGTTCGACAACCAGCTGGGTGACATGTTGAACTTGATGGTTAACGGCCTCCGGGCAGGCTTCTCCACGCTTCAGGCCATGGAAGCCGTGAGCCGCGAACTCCCGGCGCCGATTTCGGTTGAATTCCATCGCGTCGTTCAGGAAATCCAGCTCGGCATCCCGATGGAAGAGGCCCTGGACCACATTCTTCGCCGAATTACGAGTGACGACCTGGACATGGTGATCACCGCCATCAACGTACAGCGCGAGGTTGGCGGCAACTTGGCCGAGATTCTGGACACGATTTCTTACACTATCCGAGAGCGCGTGCGCATTCGCGGCGAGATTTCGGCGCTCACGGCCCAGGGGCGAGCGACGGCTTGGGTGATTTCCGCCCTCCCGATCACATTGATGGCTTTGCTATTCTTGGTCAATCGGCCGTACCTGATGCAGTTCTTCAACCCTGAAACCCGCATGTGCGGCATTCCGCTTCTGATTTTGGCGGCGATTATGATTGTCAGCGGTTTCTTGATCACTCAGAAGATTGTGAACATCGACATCTAGTGAAGAATTTCACAAAGGGAGACGCCAAATGTCTGTCCCTCTGATTGCAGGTCTGCTGGCAATTGTCGTTCTGCTGGCCGTCGTCCTGGTCATCGCCGGGATCCGGGCGCCCGCGGCTCAGGATCCGATTTCCGAGCGCCTGGCTGAATTCAGCGTTCGGGACGAGCCCATCAGCCTTGAAGAGATTGAACTCTCCCAGCGCTTCTACGAGCGCGTCATCCTCCCCTTCTTTAACCAAATCGGCCAGCTTGCCCAGAGGTTCACACCCCAGGCGACCCTGGAAAGCACCCGAAGGCGCCTGGACATGGCCGGCAACCCTATGCAGTTGGATCCGGCCTTCTTTCTGGCGATGCGCTTTGTCGCCGCAGCGGTCCTCGGTGGGCTGATCTTCCTCGTCTTCCTATTCAGCGGACGCAACTGGCTGCAAGGCTTGGGGCTTTCGGTGCTCTTTCTGCTTCTTGGATTCTTCTTTCCAGACCTGTGGCTGCGGAGCAAGATCAACGGGCGTCAAAAGGGCGTCTTCCGCGCCATGCCGGATGCCCTCGATTTGTTGACAATCGCTGTCGAGGCCGGCCTGGGCTTTGACGCAGCCATGTCCAAAGTGCACGAGAAGTGGGAAAATGACCTTGCGCTTGAGTTCGGTCGGGTTATCCAGGAAATTCGTCTCGGGAAGCTCCGCCGGGAAGCCCTACGCGACATGGCCGAGCGACTGGGTGTGGCCGAAATGACGAGTTTTGTGGCGGCTGTCATCCAGTCTGAGCAACTTGGTGTCAGCATGGCAAAGGTGTTGCGTATCCAGTCCGACCAGATGCGGGTGCGACGCCGGCAGATGGCTGAAGAGGAAGCTCATCGCGCCCCTATCAAGATGATCTTCCCGATTGGGATCCTGATCTTCCCGTCGCTGCTGATCATTCTTCTGGGACCAGCTGCGATGCTCTTGCTTCGTTCGCCTTTGGGCGGAATCCTGGGCGCAGGCGGCTGATCCAAGGCGCTTGGTCGCCTCAACAATGGAATGCACCTTGACCCTGGAGGGGGGGGAGGGCCGTGGGTGGGTCAGATTTCGGTTCGACCTCGCATTCTTCAGCCTCGCTATTGGCTTGAGGCTGCGCTCGATCTCCTGTTTCCTCCACAATGTGTCGGCTGCTCTTCACCTGGATCAGTATGGTGTCCTTCGTGCGCTACAAGGCTGCACGTATTGAGCCGACCCATGTGTGCACTGTGCGGTCGACCGATACCGAAAGGTGTTCGCGTCTGTCGAGCATGCACCGCGCAACCACCTCGCTTGATCTCGCGATCCTTCGGGTGGTACCGCCCGCCGCTGGACGCGGCGGTTCTGTACCTCAAGTACCGCCCCGACCGGCGGCTGGCAGATCAGATGGGCGGCTGGCTCGACGAGATGTTCAGAACTGCCGGTTGGAAGGCAGATCTCATCTCAGCCGTCCCGCTCAGTTCCAATCGCAGGCGACAGCGCGGATACAATCAAGCTAGCTTGTTGGCTGCCGCTCTCAGCCGGCGGACGGGTCTGCCCTTTCATGACGACGCGTTGGCGAGACGGAGGGAAACGGGCACGCAGGTCGGTCTCGGCCCTGATGAGCGTCGAGAGAACGTCTCCGGAGCATTCGAAGCGAGCCACTCCGAAGTACGAGATAAGGCAGTCATCATTGTCGACGACCTTTACACGACGGGGGCAACATTGGGCGCGTGCGCCTCAAGCTTGTTTGAAGCGGGTGCATCCCGCGTCTATGGCTTGACTGTGGCACGCGCCGGGCACATTGATCCAGGGGCGAACAGACATGGAGGCCAATATCACAATGAGAGTCCAGATCAACGCCCGCCAATTCGAGCTTACGGATCAGATGCATGACTATGTCATCAAGAAGATCTCCAAACTCGAGCGCTTTCTAGATGTTCTGGAAGAAGCGACGGCCGATCTGACGTATGCCAAGACGGCCCGCAACGCCGCCGACAGACAGGTGGCGCAGCTGACAATTCGTGGCAAGGGCGTACTCCTGAGAGCCGAGGAGCGCAGCGACGATATGCAAGCTTCAGTCGACGCTGCACTGGAGAAAATCGTTCGCCAGATCGACCGCTACAAAGGACGTCATTGGAATCCGCGCGGTGATGGTCGGAGCGTGGCCGACGTAGTAGCACCTCCCGGAATGGTCGAAGATGAGTCTGAGGAGGAGCCGGACCCAATCCGTCGCAGGAAGAGGTTCTTGTTGGCGCCAATGGATGAGGCGGAAGCTCTGGAGCAAATGGCCCTGCTTGGGCACGAGAACTTCTTTGTTTACTTGGACGCACACACCGGCCAGGTCAATGTCCTCTACCGCCGGCGGGACGACTCATTTGGATTGATCGAAACCGAGGTCGGCTAATCCCACGGCCGCGGTCCAGCATTGGCTGGATCGCGGCCCGTACAATCCCATGGCCTTTTCTTACCCTCTCCTGATCATGCTCTCGCCGGGCGGAGAACAACCGGCGCCGCGGTGGATGGCCGATGCTCGCACGGCAGCCGCCATGGACCTATGGTCTCGACTCTCGAACGTCGATAGCATCGACGTCGTCGTTGATGCGGCCGACCCGGTGGACCGTGAGGCCTTCCAAGAGCTGGGCGCGCAAGTGGCTGGGCCTCTCAATGGGCGGTTCCATTTTGGCAGCAGGATCGATCAGCTTTGCTCCGAGTACGGGTGGAAGCGCCTGGCCTATTTCGGTGGCGCCAGCGCGCCGCTGCTCACGGAAGATGCATTGTCGGCCATCTTTGAGCAGGCCTTCGAGTTGGACTCACGGGCGGGTCTGGTCAACAACCTGCATTCTTCTGACTGGCTGGTGATAAACGATACCAGCCCGCTTTCCGGTCTCATCGAGCGTTTGCCTAAAGACAACATGCTCGGTTGGGTCCTTGCCCAGGAAGCGGGTTTTCACATACGTGCCATGCCCCCTGAAACTGCCTTTCGCGCAGATCTGGACACCCCTGCCGATGTGCTGATGATCGGCAAACACCCCTATGCTGGCGATCGCTTGAGCGAATTCGCCAGGAGGTCAGGTGGGCGCTTGATGAGTCGAATCGAGACCCTTGAGAGCGCGCTACTTGTCCCGGGGAACGGCCTGGCCGTGATCGGGCGTGGGTCGTCGCAGCTGTGGTCTCGCCTTGAATCTGAACTCCCCATCTGGGTTCGCAGCTATGTCGAAGAGCGCGGCATGGTGTCCAGTGGGCGGCTGGCTGATGGCAGTGTGAAATCGCTGGTGGCGGCGGCCGTCGAAGCGTGGGGCGCCGAGAAGTTCGTTGGGCTCTTGAGCGAGCTTGTTCAAGCGGTTGTCTGGGATACACGAGTGTGGATGGCGCACCGGGGCGGGTGGCCGAGTGAATCGGACAGGTGGTCTGCCGATCTGGGCTGGTTGGATCAAATTGAGGACGGGGCGCTCTCGGAATTCACCCGCGTGATCCTGTCAGCGCCGATCCCGATCGTGACCGGGGGGCAGGGAGTCGTCGGTGGATCAATGATGGCGCTGCTTGACGGATCGGGCTCTGGAAACGGGGAGGACTACCAGCCTTCCAGATAAGGCTCCCAAGACTCGTTCTCCGCCAGATGGGTTCCAAACCTGTAGCTGGCCGTCGGACGGGGCTCACGTGGCACATGGCGCAGATGCATTTGGGCCTTCTGCAGCGTCCGGCCACCCTTCTTGAGATTGCAGTGGGCGCAGGCGGTCACCAGGTTTTTCCAGGAGTGTTCGCCGCCGAGATGGCGCGGGATCACGTGATCCAGTGTCAGATGACCTCCCTGAACTCCACAGTACTGACACGTATAGTGATCCCGTCGAAAGATCTCCCGTTTGCTGAGCCGAACGCGCGGTCGCGGGCGTTTAATCATGTATTCCAGGCGGATGATTGAGGGCCGTGGATAGGCTTTGCGAACGGTTTGAATGGTCCCGCGTCCGTTCAAGAGCATTTCAGCTTTCCCGGAGAGGAGCAGCCCCAAGGCCCTACGGGTCGAGCACACGTTGAGTGGCTCGAAGTTGGCATTCAGGACGAGGACGGGCGATTCAACGGTAAACATAGGCTTAAACTTGGGCGGGATTATATCACCGGCCGTTGGGTGTGGCGAGGAGCGACATAGGCGAGCCAGAGCGGGTTGCAAGGCGGATGGAGGAGGTCCGGCCCGATTTGGGAATTGTGTCCTACGTATAGCGCTTTCGGATTTCAGCGCTCAGGAAATCCATTGCCCACACGACGATCACGATCGCCCAAATGGCTGTGCCAGCTTTTCGGTATTCGAGCACGTTGATGCGTTGGCTGAGATAGAAACCGATACCCCCGCCGCCAACGAAACCCAGAATGGTGCTGATGCGGACATTGATGTCCCAATGGTAGATGATGTATGAGATGAAGTCCGGGACCACCTGAGGAACCACAGCGAACCGGACCACTTCCATGGTGGTCGCTCCCGTGGCAGCGACTGCCTCGATGGGCCCGGGATCGATGTTTTCGACCGCCTCGGAGAAAAGTTTCCCCAGGGAAGCCACCGTGATCACGGTCAAAGCCATCACACCGGCGAAGGCCCCAAAGCCGACCCACAGTGCGAACACGGTCGCCAGCACCAGCGAGTCATACGAGCGCGTGATATTCAAAGCAGCTCGGACAAAGGTATAGACAGTTGTGCCGACCCAATTGCGGGCCATGATGTTTCGCGCCGCCAAGAAGCTGATGGGCGCGGCGACAATCGTCCCGGCAGTCGTGGCCAGCAACGCCATGAAAATGGTCACAATGATGTTGTCGAAAACATCCTTCATGGACTGGCTGGGGATCAGATTGCCTTTTGGAACGAAAGTCAGAGCTTGGAGATGACTAGGTGTTCCATCCGTCGTGGTGTTTACGGGACGTACTTCGACCTCGGCAGTGAAACTGCCGTTTGCATCGGTTGTCGCCAGCTTTGTAAATAGGGTTTTTCCAGTTGGCAGGAGCCACTGAAGCTTGACAGGATTATTGGGCGCCATGTTGGTTCCCTGGATGGTCACGATGTCACCAGGGTTGGCACAGGAGGGGTTGGCAACGATGCTCGGACCACCTCCGGAGATGTCGGTAGGTTGAGCCGATCCGCAGGGCACTGGGAAGACAATTTCAATGGTCGTGTCGGTGGTCTCGCGTGTGAAGAGATCGGGGTGAATCAACGCACCGAGGATCTTCTGGCTATTCGGCAGCGATGACAGCAGTTTGCCTGGATTGATCTCGGTGACTCGATAGCCAATCACATACGCGCCGATCGCCAGAATGACCAAGAAACCCGTAATGAACGACCGGCGGATGTTGAACTCGTGGGGTTCCATGCTATACCAACCTGGCCCTGACTTTGGCGCTGACGAAATCGAGGACGATGACGATCACTGCGATGGCAATGAAGGACGAGCTCACGGCGCGGTAGTCACCTTTTATGATCCATTGATACAAGTAAAATCCGATTCCCCCGCCGCCGACAAACCCGATAATGGTCGAGGTTCGAACGTTGATATCCCACCGGAACAATGTGAACGATGCGAACGGTGGAACAATCTGCGGGATGACTGCGTAGCGAACCATCTGCAACCAAGTCCCGCCTGTGGCCCGAATGGCTTCCAAGGGGCCCGGGTCGATCCCTTCAATCACTTCCGAATACAGTTTGCCCAGGGCGGCAATGGTATGCAAGGTCATTGCGATCACACCTGCAAATGGACCCAATCCAACAATGACCACGAATATGATGGCGATGATCAAGGGCTCAATGGAACGCACGATGTTTAGAATCGTGCGAGTCAGCGTGTACAGGATCAGGGTGATAGGGTTCACCCCCATCAGATTCCTGGCGGCCAGGAAACTGACCGGGACCGCGCCCAATGTCCCGAAGGTCGTTGCCATCAGGGCCAGGAACAACGTCTCGATGATGCCCTTCACAACATAGACACCGTTCTTCGAAAGCTTGTAGCCTGGTTGTGGCTGCGTTTGTGTCACGTACACGCGGTGTTCGAGCGGAATCGTCGGGTCGGGTGCGGCGGAAAGAGCATCCGGGGGGACTTGAATTGCGAGATCGAGATTTCCTTCCCCATCTGACTTGGCATTGAGATTCGTGATGAAGCCTTCACCCAGAGGGAGACGGTCGCCAATCGGCGTTGCCCATTGGATTAGCGTATTGGCATTCGGCCACAAACCACCGGCGTGCACCGTCAGAGCATCCTTGAGAGCGCCGCAGTTTGGGGATATCTCGACTGTGATCCCGTTGACTGTATTGGTAGAGGCTGGGGGATTGGGTCCGCAAGGAACCTGCACAGGCGCCCAGCCTTGTTGCTTGATCTCCTCGCGGGCAAGGAAATCCGGCCGCAGCATGGGGGCTAGGATAGATTTGGCCCGGTCGATGTTCTGGGTTAGGGCTGAAGGATCGATCTCGGTAATCTGCCAGCCGATTCCATAACCCATGACCAGGAGGGCCGCGATCGGCAGGAACGGAGAGCGCAGTCTGCCGCCCACGGCTCCGACCGCATCCCAGATGTTCCAGATCCAGGCGACGGCTGGGGCCGCGTACCAGGCGGGCACCTTGTACCAGATAGCCACCACGAGCATGATGGCCGTGCTAAGGAAGATCGTTGCGCCGCGATAGCCTTGGCGCGCATAGAATTGCCCTGCGCCAGGCAGGATGAGCGAGATCAGGGCAGCGATCCACGGGTTTCGCCGCGACTGATCAGAGGCTGATTTCCCCTCCATACCTAGTCCGCCTCAACGACTTCTGTGGCGCGTACTTCCTGGGCTTCCTCGCCGTAGATCTCTTTGAATTTGGCGCGATTGATCTCCTTCGGGAGACCCTCGAAAACCAAGACACCGTCCTTGAGGGCGATCACACGAGTGGCGTAGCGGTGCACCAGGTCAAGAAAGTGAAGGCTGCAGAGCACGGTGATGCCCTCTTGGTTGAGTTGTTCGAGATACTTGAGTATGGAATGAGAAAGCACAGGATCGAGAGATGCGACCGGCTCGTCAGCCAGCATCAGTTTGGGCTCCTGCATCAGGGAACGAGCAATTCCCACTCGCTGCTGCTGCCCCCCCGAGAGCGTATCGGCGCGAGCGCGTGCCTTGTCGGCGATCCCGACCCGGTCGAGGGCCTGGATCGCCATTTCGCGATCCGACCTCGGCCAGATTCCCAACAAGCTCATCACAGGGTTCGCATAGCCCAATCTGCCCGAGAGGACATTGGTCATCACGCTGCTGCGCTTGACCAGGTTGAACTGCTGGAAAACCATGCCGATGTGACGACGCAGATGCCGCAGTTCAGCTGGCGAGGCCGCCGTGACATCCATGTCGTCGAAGTAGATACGGCCTTCGGTGGGCTCGATCAGGCGGTTGATGCATCGAAGCAATGTGGACTTTCCGGAGCCTGAGAGGCCGATGATGACCAAGAACTCGCGGTCTTCGACAGTGAAGCTAACGTCCTTGAGGGCCTCTGTCCCACTTGGATAGACCTTGGTGAGATGTTCAACGCGAAGCAATTAGGCACCTCCAACTCAGACAAGAATCGAGGGGAGAAAGGGATGGCCCTTCTCCCCTCGATATTCATCGGCCAGAGCTTATTGAACGTACTGGCTGAGGTCGAGGCCCGAAGCTTCCAGGTAGGACCGGAAGGTATCGTAGGCCGTATCGTCAACCTTGACGAGCCCGCCGATCTGGTACAGGTCGTTGAGAGCTGTCTTGCCTTCTTCGGTGTCAGCAAGCTTCAGCATGGCAGCCGTGATCTGGTCGCGCAGATTCTGCGGCATGTCCGGTGCGTAGGACATGTTGTCGTTCGGGATGATCGCCTCGGTCTGGAAGACCACCACGACCTTGTCGTTCACGTCTGGGTGATCCGTGGCGATGTTGGAGCGCGCGTCCACGAAAGTGGTGCCATAGTCGCAGATGCCGCCATCATAGATGGCCTGCACGACTTGAGTATGGCCGCCAGCATAGATGGGGTCTGGCATGTCGGCATCGGTCAGGCCGGCCTTCTTCATGAAGATGACCGGGATCACGTGACCGGAGGTGGACTGCTCGTCAGCGAAGCAGGCTGTCTTGTCCTTGAATTGCAGCAAGGTGGGGAGCTCTGCCTCGGTGGCAGGCTTGTCCGCGGCCGGCGTGAAGCCCGAGTCTACATTGGCAATGAACTGTGAGCCGTAGTGATCGGAGCCGAACCGGTTGGTGATCAATGCCACGTCGGCATAGCCCGACTGGTGGGCCAGGATGTAAGCGAAGGTCGCCATCCAGCCGATCTGAGCGTTGCCGGATCCCATGGCCTCTGTCAGCGCAGCATAAGAGGTCGGAACCACGCCCTTGAAGGTCAATCCGGTCTCCTTCGAGAGCAGGTCAAGCAGAGCCTGGCCGCTGGCGGTGATCTCTTGGGAAGTGGACGAAGGCTCGAAGGCAACCACAATCGGGTTGTCGGGCGTTCCCATGCTTGGCGGGGCTTCGGTGGGGGCAGGCGCCATGGTCGGTGCTTCGGTCATGGCGGGAGCCTGAGTGGGTTCCGGTGCCTGGGTCGGCGTCGCAGCAGGACCGCAGGCGCCGAGCAGCATGGCGGCCAACACCATGAGGCTCAGCATGACAAACAGACGGTTGTTACGCATTGTTGCTTTCTCCTCCTCGAGTCAGAAACAAAAGGGTCTTGAAGATCTTGCTCCGGCATAGGACTTGTATCTATTCGTCGGGGAAAACACCTCCTGTTGAAGCAGGTGGGTATGTGGGCCGATGATAGCGCGAAAGCCGTCGACAGGCAAGGATATCCGTCTCTTGTGTGTCGGGGGTCCGGAGGTTAGAATCCCGGTTTAACGTGATGACCAATCTCCCCTTCCAGGAAGCCCTCGACTACCTGTACAGCTTCGTCGATTACAGTCGAGAGAGAAGTGACCGCTACTCCGCCGAAGCCTTCGATTTGGCAAGGATGGCGGATCTGATGACGCGCCTTGGTGAGCCCCAGCTGGGCTACCCCACGGTTCACGTCGCAGGGACCAAAGGCAAGGGCTCGGTGTCGGCCATGATCGCCTCGGCTATGACCAAGGCCGGCTACCGCACCGGGCTGTACACCTCCCCGCATCTGGTCCAGTTCACCGAGCGGATTCAGGTCGACGGTGAGCAGATCTCTCCCGAAAGTGTGGTCGATATCACAAACCGACTTCGCGAGCATGTCCCCCATGTCCCCGGACTGACGACCTTTGAACTGGTCACCGCACTGGGCTTCATGCACTTCGCTTTGTGTCAAGTGGACTGCGCCATTGTGGAAGTCGGGCTCGGCGGAAGATTGGACGCCACCAACGTGGTGCATCCGCTGGTCACGGTCATAACGTCCATCTCTTTGGATCACACGCACTTGCTCGGGGAGACCTTGGGGGAGATCGCCGGAGAGAAGGCGGGAATTCTAAAATCAGGTGTGCCACTGGTTCTGTCGCCGCAACCACCGGAGGCCCGAGAATCGATCCTGGCGCGCGCACAAGAGGTTGACTCCCCGGTGGTCGAGATTGGCAGAGACTGGCTTGTGCAAGGTCGGTCTCAGGATCTGGACGGCCAGTCGCTGGTCATCACAACTCCCGAAAATCCCATGCGGGAGTTCGAGCTACGGATCCCGCTCCTCGGCCAGCACCAGGTCGAAAACGCCGGGGCGGCTTATGCCGCACTAGACCTATTGCGCCGCCGTGGACTTCCAGTAGAAGATGAAGACATCCGGCGAGGCTTTGCTGACGTATTCTGGCCCGGACGGTTCCAAATTCTGTCTCGCCGTCCGGATGTGGTGGTGGACGCTGCCCACAATGCCGAGTCGGCCAGGCGGCTGGCTGAAACCGTTCGATCCGTCTACCCGGGCCGGCCGGTGACGCTGATCTTCGGCGCCTCGGCTGACAAAGACCTGGGCGGTATGTTGGTTGAACTAGCCCCTATCGCTGACCGAATTATCTTCACACAGGCTTTTCACCCTCGGGCGGAAGACCCCCAGGCTCTGCAAAGCCTAGCGGCCGGCATGGGGTTTCTTGGCGAGTGCGCTGTCTCGGTGCTCGACGCGCTGCAGACAGCGTTGGCTGGAGCTGGACCCGAAACGGTTGCTCTGGCCACCGGCAGTCTCTTTGTTGTCGGCGAAATATTGGGAGCCGAAGAGTCGCAATGGACAGCGTCTCGCCGATCGGAGAAGGGCAAGCCCGCATCATGAGCGCTTCAATTTCTTATTGGACCCACCAGCTCTTCCCCGAATTTGGCGAAGGCATGAGCCGTCGGGCCGACGAGCTCTACGACATCGATGATGCTCCTATGGACGATGAGGGCCTGATCGAAGGCGCCATCCTGCCCATCAGGGATGTCGTCGTCTTTCCCAACATGGTGACGCCGCTGTTTGTCGACCACGAGCCGACTCTGTCGGCCATCGAGGAGGCTGCTCGCGGCGGGGAGACGATGATCGCCGTGGCACAAATCGACGCCCAGGTCGAGAATCCCACCTCGAGTGACCTGTACGGCATCGGGACCGAAGTCGCCGTGAGCCGTCCGCTGCAGATGCCTGACGGCTCGATCTCCATCCTTACCCAGGGCCGGCGCCGCGTAGAAATTGTCCGCTACCTGGTGGTAGACGGCACGCTCCGAGCGCAAGGGCGGCCGGTGGATGAGCCCAAGGCCAGGAGCACCGAGAGCCTGGCATTGATGCGGGCCGTGCTTACCCTCTTTGAAAGGGCCGTTCGCCTCAGTCGGACACTCCCCGAAGAGGCCTACCTCTACGCTGTCAACATTGAGGATCCGGGCTGGCTGGCAGATCTGGTCACTTCGGCGCTCACCTTGAGCATCACTGAACGGCAGGAGATGCTCGAGACGTTCGACCCGATGGACCGTCTTCAGCGGCTGAGCTTGCTCCTGGGAAGGGAATTGGATGTGCTCGAGTTGGAGGATCACATCCACGCTCAGGTTCAGAACGAGGTTGATCGCTCCCAACGCGAGATGTACTTGCGGGAGCAAATGAAAGCTATTCAGAGCGAGTTGGGGGAGTCGGATATCTGGAACCAGGAACTGGCTGAGCTGCGAGAGCGGGTGGATCACCTCGACCTTCCGGAGGAGGTGGCGGCCAAGGCGAAGAAGGAACTCCAACGGTTGACCCAGATGCCGCCGATGTCTCCGGAGGTCGGGATCATCCGCGCCTACCTCGATTGGCTGATCGAGCTGCCATGGTCGAGCGCCACCGAAGACAATTTGGATATCAAGCACGTCTCCCGGGTGCTCAACAAGAAACACCACGGACTCGACAAGGCCAAGGAACGCATCCTCGAGTACATCGCGGTGCGAAGTCTGGCTGGCGGCAAGCAGCGGCAGCCGATTCTGTGTTTTGTCGGCCCACCCGGCACAGGGAAGACG
>Ga0307424_1001063_pt1 | contig 14583 bp, 9 predicted proteins | sample SalMarWE160320MG_FD_202157 | JGI IMG/M metagenome (GOLD analysis project Ga0307424, IMG submission 202157) | Salt marsh sediment microbial communities from the Plum Island Ecosystem LTER, Massachusetts, United States - WE1603-20 | ecosystem: Environmental > Aquatic > Marine > Intertidal zone >... | reverse complement strand
CGAGTTATTCCCTTTAGATGTTGTTCATCTTGTTTGATATTTTTCAATATATCTACCAACATATTATACCCTCTCCAAACTTTCTAATAGAAATGTTATTAGTTTCTGGCGTTGATTATGGTCTAATGCAGTTAATCCAAGATGACTCTCAATTCCAACTATTTGCGCCACTCTATCAGGGGTCAAGGAAGTTGGTAAATCTTGCATATTTGCAATTAACACAAACTTTGCTTTAGAGTCCTTTCTTAATGGCATTACAAGTCTTTTAGTTTTCAAAGCATTCTCAAGCGAACTATCAGACACTACAACTACTAGATTTGCTCCTTGTATATATAATGGTAATAATTGTAAATATCCTGCTTGCCCAGCTGTATCCCATACAACTAGTTCACCAGTTAGTTGATCTACTTCTGTACCTATTGTAGGATTATGTCTTAATGGATATACATCGTCTTTAAGCATACTTTTTATAGTAGTCTTTCCAACAGCTGCGTATCCAAGTATTACCATTTTGCTTTTCCGTATTTCTCTTATTGCTGTATTTATATCGTCTTCAAATTTCTGAAGGTCTTCTTCAGTTAAAGAGTTTGGATTAGAATACATAGATAAACTATTTGTCACAGCTTCAAACACTTTATTTATCTTTTCAATATCAACCGACTCTCCAGTTCTTATAAAGAGAATATAATTCGATTTGTTATTTAACGGTTTATAAAATACCAATGAATTTGGTAACTCTATTTTCTTAAAAGTTTCTAGTATAGAATCTTCTTGTCTAACCATCAAAGCCATAGACTTAATAATAAGCTGTTCTTCAATCGTCAAAGCATCATCTTGCTTGGCTATTATTTTTTCTTTCTCTGTTAGAATCCAAGATAGCATTTTGAATTACTCCTATATATAACAATTTTTTAATCAAAAAAGAAAAATGAATCTGCTAAAATATCCTGCTCTGAGCTAGTTGGCCCCACTGCCCCCCGTCGAGGTAAAGTGAGTATCGAACTCACCAGCTACGTCCAACATTTTTTCTTCACTCAGGGGTTCAGGTTCTAACAGAACTTTTCTTTTCCATTTACGTTTGGAAACGTGTATCATTCTATATCAGTATTTCTACTTCATTTATAGAATGAACTACAGACTGGTCGCCCTAATCTGATGCTTTCTTGAGTCTAGGCTGGAAATTCCTAGATTTCAATTGAGCTCTCTTCTTCAAAACTATCCGTTCTCCGAAGAGCTGAATCAAAGCTTTAAAATCAGACATTTGACTCACTTCATTTTTTGTCCCTAGACAGTCATTCAATTTCAGAAATATATCCCCTTTCTGTTGGGTAATACACCTGCCTATATATCGCCGGCTGGTTGTGGCGAACTCTACATCCGCTGAGCAAGCGGAGACTATTCCACAAAGGCTAGAAGCCTGAGTTTGTAGTCTAGGTTTAAGAGATCTTCCTCAGTAGGAGTAAATCCTTCTGGTAGCCTTTCTTTCAACTGGAAAGCAATGATATAATCACCACTCTCTACTTGAATAGAAATTCTATTCATGGGGATTTCTTTCCCAAGAATTAAGCTCAAAACCACTGCTGAACTTTCATGACCTACAGATGAGGTCCAATCGTTCAACAGAAGGAATTTTGCTTCTTCTGGAGAAATATCCTTAACCTTTATTGTACCCTCGAAATTCGGGGGGATTATAGATGTATTCATGATGTAAATCATCATAATACTCCTCATATACAACAGAAAGTTTTAAAATTCCATTATATCCTTCATTCGCAGGACACAAATATACCAAGTATATATGCTCTCTGCTAAAATTATTTACAAATCTTCTCCGAACTCAAAACTATCGAACTCATCTTCGATGTTTTCTACATCTACATCATTTAGATCATGTAGTTCGGATTTTATTTCTTCCACACTTTTATATTGTGGATTTAATGAAACTTTGTAGATTTTAATCTTACAACTTTTCTTCTTATAAGTTATCAATGCTAATCGCATTGTTCCTCCTTTGTCTATAAACTCATACTCAAATTTAGCTATTAGATTTTCTAATCGTTCAGCTAATCTAGCAAAACATTTGCTTTCAATCCAATCACCATCTGGATTTGCTTCTAATACTAAGTCTGGTCTTCCAAATCCACCAACGTTTTTATAATCTCTAAAATATTTCTTTTGCAATGCTATTTCTGCACACTCTCCTTGAATCTCTTCTTGGAAAATAGCATTATATCCGCCGTTCTCATATGTATTGGCAATCGCTTGTCCTGATATGCCAAATATGTTTCCAATTGAATCATATGACAATCCATGGAAATAATAATTAAACCATGCCTTAGCATGATGTGTTTGAAAATACTTCAAAGGATTTTCTCTTGGATCTTTTTTAGATCTCGACTTTATAGCATCTAACGCCTCATCAACAGAATTATACATCACTTCAAGAAATGATACATCATCATATTCTGCCTCTTTTTCAATTAAATACTTTCCTCTAATGTCCATTGAATCTGATAAATCTTCTTCAAGTAAAGCAGAAATATTTTCTTCCATAAACTCTTGAACCTGTTTGGCAATCAATCTCTGATATAATGAATCACCTTCTACCTGAGCCATTCCAGCATATTCAATTAAATCTGCTAATGAATGTCTTTTAGTAAAGTTATAATTAATCTTCTTAAGATAGGTAAGTAATTTTCTCATATCATCTAATACTTGATCTTCTGCAATTCCAATGCTTCTCCGTCCACCAGATTGTTTAATCCTTTCTAGGTTAACATCTTTCATATTATCATATGCAATTAACAATTCATCATCTGGTTCTATTATTTTCATAACAGTCCATCCAACTGCGTGATATTTTCTATCATATAATGCAGCCTTAGTAAGTCTTTTCTTTTTCTGTTTAGCAACTACTTCAAATACCATATTAGGCATATTAATATATGGTGTACTAATTGGAGAAACAAATATGAAATTTATACATGCCTTACGCATAATTTTCATAACATTTTCAATTTGCTGTTTGGACGAATTTGAATGTGCTCCCATCATTTCTGGATCTTCGTCTTGTATAACTATATCGCCCTTTCTAGCACTTTTTAAATATCTCAAAGTTGTTTCTAAATCAAATCCTATATATATTTTAGGAGCATATGCTTCCTTTAATATACCATGTTTAAATCTATCAACTATATAATCCAACCATTTTATCTGAATGATTCTAGCCAATGATAATGCAAAAAGACTTTTTCCAACTCCTGGAATTCCTACTATTTCAATAACAGTCATTGCTTCTTGCTCTATACCATGATTAATCTCATTCATAACAATCTCATTTACAGTGAAATCATTTTTTAATGCAGCATACGCGGAATCACTTCTCAAGTTATGTTTTACAAGCTCATCTTCCATTGGCCTTATTGTCCAATCTTTAGTTTCCCTTTGTCTTGGAAACAAATATCGCTTTTCTTCTACCATACTGTCGTGATTCTCGTCCCAATGTAAAGAAAAGTCCCTTTCTGAATAGAAGTCTTCCTTACAAAATTCACATTGAATTTTACCAGAACGTGGCTTTCTTTTTGCAAACCGCCACCATGGTATTCTTTTAAGGTGCTCCTTTAGTGCTGCATCAGAACTAAAATAATCATTGCATATAGGACACTTACGCTCAGAATTCGTCATCTTCCTCATCCCCGAATGAGGCAAATGCACTGTCTTCTGATTCATCATCATTAGGACCAGCAAAAGATTCTCTAGCCTCATCACGTAAGCGTGCTTCCATTTCTGCTAGATCAAAATTATCTTCTACTTTATCAAAATCATCATCATCGTCCTTTCCACGTCTCTTGCCCATACTTGGTACACCAAATACATTCAGCTCTCCCTGATCAGTCGCATGATCTTTTAATAAAGTATCAATTGGTACTGGATATGGTGTAAACATATCAACTAATGGACTTATCATGTCCTTATAAATACTGGTCATAACTTTTTCAAATCGTCCACCTTTAACCTTGGCGTTTCTTATCATACGTTGGTACCAGTTTTTTGATTGTACTAACAAAGGAGGTATAATTGCCTTGTTCATAAGACCAACTAATTGCCTATCTCTAGGTTTATATAGTCCTAACAAAGCCTGCATACTATATGATAGTTTCTTTGAAACTTTCTGCTCATATAGCTTTTCCAAATTAGGTGCTCCGCCTTCCATAATATTATCCTCCTACTGCTCCAGACGAAAATAACCAAATCAATGCTAATACTGCAACTATTGCTAAAATTTCCATTTGATATCTTTGATACCAAGGCATATTTTTCTTTCTGATTTCATCAAACATTTCTTTTGACGCCATAATTGCATTGACAAGCATTTCAATTGCAGTCGCAGCAAGCTCTTCAGAAATTTCCATACGTTTTTCAGCTAAGTCTTTGTATTGCTCTTTGTATGTTTCTGCATCCTTTCTCCACAAATCACGTTGCATTTTATAGCTCAAAGCACGGTGACGTGTGTATTCAGACATTTGATTATCTATATCGGGTTTACTTAATGATGATGCAATCTTTCTTGGATCAACTCCTGTTCTGACCATTGATGGAGTAGAAATCACATGATATATTCCTATTGGTTCTTCCGATTCTGGATCTGTTATAACATCCACAAATCTCATCACAATTGGGCATGCTAGCCCATCTGCTGCTCCAAATGTTGTTATAATTTTTCTTGTTGTTAAAGGAAAGCTATCATTAAAATCAATATGTGATATTAATATCCTGCTTTTATTATCAGGTTCTCTAATCTTCATCACATAAAACTTTCCTATTTTCGGTAATGATGGTTCTGATTTATAATCTGTTTCTATCTCCGCATCTTCCCGTAATAATGCACTAATCGCATCCTCTCTAATATCAGGCAGGACCGTATCAAACTTTCGTTCATCAACAAGTTCAGCTGGTGAAATCTCTGTCTTCACCAATTTATCAATGTTGCTTTTGTTCTTGGATCCTTTTGGTCTTCCTCGCCCTCTTTTAAATGTATCACTCATCTTCCTCATCACCTATAAATTCAAAATCAATATCTTTGATAAGTTCAAAGATAGATTCTCTATCATCTTCAACCTTGGTCAAGTCTGAAGATGGTTTTTTCTTTTTAAAGAAGCTAGCTCTGGGAGCTGCTTTCTGCGCTTCTCGTTGTTTATAATCATCTATCATTCTGTCTGCTCTTACTTGAGCAATTTCATCTACAATTGGAGCGTGTATTGGGCCTCCCCCAACTCTAACTCCTGGAGATTTAAGTGCTGTCAGTGTTTCAAGCAAATCATCCTGTTCATATACTAATTTATCTTTATCAAGATGTTCAGCAGGCGCAATTAAAAGTTCCCATCCTTCTATTTCTACTTGTTCCTGTATATCAGAATCCGCTACATATGTAGTTGAGTCCAAGAACATCTTACCCATCACCGCCTCTTGTCTCTTAATACTCTTGAAATAAGTATATCCAAAGAGTACTGACAAAACAACACAAAATAGTAATGCGGCTGTGGCAATATCTCTAATTGTCATAATAGCAAACATCGAACCAAATAATAAACCTTGTATAACTAACATATCAATCCACATAAACTTATCATAAGCTTCCATTGGATCTGGTCTAGATACTAGTTCATCTATTAGTTCTGCTACTAATCTTTTCTTTCCATCTCTTTTAAATATTGGCATTTATTCACCTTCTACAAAAATAATGCACGATTATGAAGCACCCATTCCTCTTCTGGGCTAACCACCATACCAAATGATTTATTTCTCTCGGCATTCTTTATCATATTATTTAAAACCATTTCCCTCTTCTGTTGAGCCATCGCCTTATTCACAGTCTTACCTGCAAACCGATTATCTTCAAATTTGCTATCAGGCTTCTCAGCCCCAGGAAACAATTCTTTCTTTTCTTTTAAACTCACTCATATCAACTCTCATCTTTTTTAAATGTTACTCCGGCTTTAGACCATGCATCTTGCCCAGCTCCTTTAGGTATCCCTTTAAAGCTTGGATTTTTAACACCTCTAACAAACTGAAATTTTTCTAAAGCCTTTGGTAATTTTCTCTTCTTTTTAATTGGCTTTCCATCAGGACCAATCGTTATTTCATCTGTTGTGTATCCTCTAAATATCATCAATCCAATAATAATGACACTCAATATTAATAAAACCCATTGTATCATTGCTAATGAACTCGCCATCGAATTCATAGCCGCCATTAATGGTTTCAGATTGGTTCCTTGATTAGTATCACTCTCTACTGTATCCCATAGCTTTTTCAAACTTATATCACTTACAATATAACTAGTATCCCCATCTAATGTGAAACTACCAGTATAATAATCAAAATTCGGACCATTGATTTTCTTAAAATGATATGTATAATCGCCCGCAATTAATCTGTATGTTAAAATTTCACTGGGCGCCAAATGTTGTGAAAATGTCGCACCGCCTGTTCTAGTTAAATTAAAGTAAATAAATTCTGATGACATTTCACTATACACCTTGAACGTATACACATCCAATTGTATATCTATAAATCTAGCATAATCATATACTACACTATGAACTGTATACCCAAAATAGTCTGTAAATGTAAGATTAAATGTATAATCAGTTCTATTATAAAATGTCATACTCGGAGATCTAGTTCCATTTACATACATCTTATAATTGTTATCCACAAACACATTACTCTGCCCATCATATAATGTAACAGTTATCAGCCCGTATACATTTCCAACATAATAACTACCATTCTTCCAAATATAAACAGTAGAAGATACATTAAAGTATAATGAATAATTATGTAATCCAGTTGTAGTTTCCATATAGAACAAGAATTGGAAGTAATTATTTCCACCTTCTATTGTTCCATCTTCACCGGTCCAATTAGCATTATCGCTGTTATAAACATACCAATCACAATCAAGATTGCTTATTCCTTTGATTTCCATATAAGCCCCTTTTTCCTCTGGTATATCAATATCAATATTAAAATTAATCACATAAGACTGATTAAACCATTGGCTACCTACACCTGTAAGTGCAGTAAAGTTTATTGCAAAATTATGTTGCCCATAAGTATATATAATGTCAAATGTTATTTGGAACCCTTCCTCAATTCCATCTGTTATAACAGATACAGTACCATTAGTTGCTAATATATACACACCATCTATTTCATTATACACTTCATATTCCGCATCAGTATTTATAGTACCAGATATACTTACCACGTCTACAAGAACTTCTTGTATAAGATTTCTCAAAAACATCTGCGCCACAATTTCAATTTCTAATGAATACCATTGAAAGTTATAATATCTACCATTGATAGTTTTAGTAGCATTATTAGTATATAGAACATTATTCCAAGATACAGGAATTATAACCTCTTGCCAATTGGGATTTAAGAATGAGCTTAGTACTGTCACGGCCAATGAACCAGCCGTCCCATTTCTGATATTATAACAAATCCAATTTGCTCCTATTCCTGACCCATTATATTGCCAATACAAATAATCAAATAATATAAACAATTTCTTATTATGTAAATCTACAGTAGTATAATAATCAACATAATTAACTGTTATATTATCCCAAATACACCAAACAGTTGTTGTTGTAAATTCAGTTAATGAAAAACTAGTATCAGTAAAGGCAGTCGCATAAAAAGTATAATTTTCTACAATAGTTTTAGTTAATTCTTCATAATGTGTTAAATTAGTAGTAGTTAAAGTAGTATTTGTAATTGTTACATACCCAGATATACTTGAACTATCATATTCATATATAGCAGTATAGCTCACATTAACATAATAAGTAACCACCGTCCAAGTCATATTGGTTGCAACTGTTATAATAACCCTATCCCAAATATAAGAGTAACTTTGACTATTATTATTCACACTAGTAATATTATATGTATTGTTTAAACATGAAACAGAATCCCATGTTGCATCACTTGTTGTGGTGTTCATAAATAATGCAGTCCAATTCCAGCCTACTAAATAAGATAATGTTTGTCCATTAATCCAAACAAGCCCATCCGTTACATTCATATCATCATAATCATATTGCAACCAAACCGATACATTCACATATGTACCAACATCATCACGATTATCAGTTGAATTTGAAACATATCCAAGTACTTTTATCTGATCCCAAATAATATATTCCACATCATTTGTCAGACTAGTTATACCATATGTATCATCACCAGTTATTGTGTTAAGTGTATAATAATAAATCCCAATTGTGCCATGATCATACGTAGTATCATTTAATCCAATTGTACCATCGTATGCTAAACTATCATAATCTGATAGCACTGTAAAACCAATTGTAGCATTGTCTCCAACATTTATTCTATTATCACCTATAGTTATATCTACAGTATAACTATCCCAAATATATTCATAATATTGCCCATTTTGATCAACTACTTCTATACCTCTAGAATTTCCATAGGCTACAACAGTAGTCCAATTCGCAAATGAAGCAGTAGCATTACTAAATGAAGCTGTCCAATTTCCATCAACACTATGTGTAAAAATATCTCCATTAATAATAATTGTCCCATCTGTTACATTTGCACTATCCGTTTGATATTGCAGCCACACAACTATAGTCAATAATGTATTTATATTATCTCTACCATCAGTTGAATTGGTCGAATAAGTTATAACTACAACTCTATCAGTAGAACCAGTCAAATATGTAATATTCCAACCATTATAATTAATTACAGTAAGATTGTAAGTAGTCCAATTTGCCCATGTTAATATCCATCTATATGTACCTATTGCTGGTATATATGTTAAATTATCCCAATTAGACCCTGCAATAAATGTAGAATTAATATCCCCTAGAGATTCAACCCCAAGCGTACCATTTATCTGAACTAATCCAACTTGCATACTTTCATTATCATACTCAGATACTAAAGATACAGATACAGTAATATTATCATATTGATTAAAAAGATAATCATCTAACCACATATCGTAAATAAGAATTCTGTCAAAAACAATATTCACTGGAGTATTAATTCCAGTAGTAATAGTATAATTAGCCTCATAGGATTGTGTAGCATTAATAGTAAATGTCCAAAGACCAACTTCATATCTGGTATAACTTGCAGTAAAATGAGTTCCATTCCAAGTCATACGCTCTCCACCAAATTCTATATAGTCCCCGCTAGTTAAATTATGTCTATCATAAACTAACCAAGCACTTGCCCATAGAGTAATATTTTGACCAACATTTACCTTTCCATATATATCATAATAATCACAGCCATCAGCATACACTTCAATAGTATCCCAAATTAAAACTAATTCCTGACTGTTGTTATTTATTGTTGTAATTCCAAAATCATTTCCACTAGATGTTATAGCATCAAAAGTATAATCTTGCCCAAATGCCGCAGTTGTATTAATAACATTAATATACCAATAACCACCATCTATATGCGTACAACTTTCTCCATTTAATGTAATAGTGCCATTAGTTACATCGGCATTATCATATTCAAATTGAATTAACATGGTAATATTGAAATATTTACCAGTATCATTACGATATCCATTCGCACCATAATTCTGAGTTGAATTTAACTGATAAGATTGCCAAATAACTCTATCCCATATCATATATGTAACATCATTAGTTGAAATAGATGTGATACCATAAGTATCAACTCCATCAACATTAAGAACAGTATAATACCAAATTGTAACTGTGCCATTGCCATTATAGTCTGTATTATTTAATATAAATCCACCATTATAAGTTCCACCTTCATCGTATGTAGCGGACACAATTATACCTGATGCATTTGCATTGATATTCTGCCTATTATCAGTTGGGCCAGTAAGTGAAATAGTAAGGGAATCCCAAATATAAGTTATAGATTTACCATTTTGATTTACACTAGATATTTGATATGTATCATCTCCAGCAGTAGCAACATCATTCCAAATTGTTGTGCTATGCGTAGCATTCATAAATACAGCCGTCCAATTACTTACACCGTCAAAAATATAAGACTGTCCATTAATAGTAATTGCACCAGTAGTAACATTAGTTTCATCATAATCATAATGTAACCATACACTTATATTTACATAAGTACCTATATTATCATGATTATCACTAGAATTGCTTGTATAACCCATTACTTTAATTTGGTCCCAAATCATATAAGTTTCATCATTGGTTCCTATTGTAGTAATTCCATAGGTTCCTCCACTTACAGAAACTACCGTATACACCCATCTAACTACCGTTCCATCACCATTAAAATCTGTACTATTTAAAGTAGCAGTACCACCATGCGCTGTGCCATTATATGATAATGTAAGCGTTACAATTATACCGGAAGCATTCGCATTAATAGTTTGCCTATTATCAGTCGGCCCTGCAAAACTAACCACTACACTATCCCAAACCACTTGTTTCCACTTACCATTCAAATCAACAGTAGAAATATCATAAGTATTAACTCCAGTAACAACAACTTCACTAAAATTAAACATTGCTGGAGTTGCACTAGAATTTACAATTCTCCAAGTTCCAGCCCCCATATGAGTTGCATCGTGCCCATCAAGTGTGAAGTCTCCAGTTGTAACAGGTGTATTATTATAATCATAATACATTAGAAAATCAATATTTACACTTGTTCCGATATTCACCCAAACATCTGTTACTGTATATGATTGAACTTGTATTCTATCCCAAATTATTGTTTGATCTGAAGCAGTTTGTACAAAACCAGTAAGTCCATGTGTATTTTCTGCTACACTTAACATCTCATATCCAACTGCCTGAACTGAAGTCTTTGTTTCTTGGTATCTCCAAGTATTAGTATCAACATATGATAATGTTTTACTGCCATTTAGTATAAATGTTCCAACATTCCCCATTGACTGATCAAGATAATCATATCTCATATACCACGTTGTAGTTCCCTGTGTAGATATATCAATTCTTCCATCCGTTACAGCAGCACTATATATTTCTATTCTATCTGAAATATAATCATCATGCGCATCTGTTGTCCAAAGTAATGTATCATCGGTACTTCCATCTCCATTTACCACCGGTCTAACATACCAACTATCTAATCCAACTACATTATCTGAGTAGCACGTTATATTAAATACACCAGTAGCTAACGAACTATCTGAAAATGGACCTGTTATAGTCCCATAATCTGCTGAGTCCAATACATATGCCCACACATCCACTGTGTCATCTGGTGGATAATTATATCCACCAACTGCTGAATCATAATACACTAATGTCCCCGACATAAAGAACTGCCCATTCAAGTCTCCTCTATCTATAGTCGTACCTGAATTATCATCTACATTCGGGGATACCAAATATTCTAATCTTGTTTCTACATCTAAACTTATATAAGCAATATTAATATCTGTTGTTGAAGCAAGGTCCTGCACTATTGTATCTAACTCCATAGCAGTTATAACAACATGATTCCAATTTATAGTCACTAACCAAGTTATATCTATATTACTACCAGACTTTATATAACTACTGCCTGATATATCTAATGTAATATAATCATTAGTATCGGAATATTCGCTAAAAACATTAGCTGACGCATTAAATTCTATACTCCATAATGTATCACCTTGAGCAGATCCAAAATATAATCTAACAAAATCAATATCTGAATAACCATCAACATCACTAACATTTGATGTAAATATATATGATTTATAATTTGCATATAAATAACCTCCATCATCATTAATACATGCCGATGCTGAATCTACTACTGGCGCGGTGTTAGTCAATACTAAATAGCATTCTTCAATAGTAAATGCACTTTGATCAGTATCTCCGTACTGAACTTCATCAACAAATCTTACATAAAAATATTGCCCAGTAAGATAGGAATGTACATCAACTATACCCAACCCACTTGAACCAGACGCATAATTCCAAGAATTAAATAACAAAGTTGTAGGTAAAGATGCACCACCATAAACATCTAGTGTTTCTGCTTCTGACCCACCAAAATTCACACCCATTTGTTCTATATAATATGAGCCATAATCAACTGCTGTAAATCTGAAAATAATATCAACTTTGTAGTAAGTTACAGAACTCTTTGCATCTAAAATAAAACTATCTAAGTAAAAAGTTTCTGTACTATCACTTGAGCTCGTATACCATTCAAAAAAAGCATTACCACCAATATGACTAGTCTCTACATAACCAATTGTATGCCAATCTGTGTCTGAGCTTGCTGGATTACTCCACTCAATGTAAGTCGTAGTATATATATAAAGTCGAACTATGTAATCAGCATATTCTAAATTATTGTTAGGTGATTTCCAAGCAAACTTAAATCTTAGCGCAGTATAATCTGAAGTAATATACTCTTTGGTTATTAACCTTCTTACCCCAGATACAGCACTAGAATATGTAAAACCACCTGAAATCCCCCAATTCTGAAAATACCACTCAGCAGGAGTACTTGAAAACAATTGCGTGTCTAAATTGCTCCAACTTTCATAAATATAACCTTCTTCTGTCAATATTGTACTTGTTTCAGTTCCTTCTGTTCCCATACCCAAATCATCATACGACCCAAATGATGTTGAACTCCATTCATCAATACCATCAAATGATGTTTCTGCCGTTTGAAATACTGCATCTGGGTGTAGAATAGTTTTTTCAGGAACTTCCTTCACTTGCAAATTATTCCAAGTTCCAACAGGTATAGTTTCTACTTGAAACATTGCACCATTCTGATTAAACACCATTAATGATAACACAAATAACATTGACAATATCATTATTTTTTGATTTCTATCTATATTCATTTATTTTTTCCTCCAAAAACACAATAAAAAAAAAAAAGATGCATAAAAATCAGCATCTTTTTTATCGTACCCACTTCCTATACATCATTAGACTAAATACTATCAACACCATGAGAGCAAAGATAATCAAATAACTCTCTAAAAATGTTATTGTTGCAGTTCCATGTCTAACCATAATATCCAATATTTCTACTGGTATATAAAATGCTTGATATATACATCCAAGTACAAATCCCCAACAATATTTGGTCAATATTCCTAAAATAATTGCTGAGAATAATGGTCCTGCCACCGCTGTCCAAAAATACTCCATGCCTATTAAATATGTTTGCACAACCATAGTTGGCTGCCCATATAAAATGGCTATTGCAAATTGAGGAGTATCTCCAAACAAAAGTGCCATTATAAAATGACCAATTTCGTGAATAGGAAAGCTTGCTAATATTCCAATCGGGAAAATGATTGAATCTCTGTAAATATGTTCTGTTGTCATTATTATCTCCTATATACAACGAAAAGTCTTAAAATTCCTTCATTTTAGGATTGACTTTGCTAGTCAATCCTTTTAATATTATTGTTCATCCTTTTTCCAAGTTGTTCCCCATGCATCTTGTCCTGCCCCTTTTGGAATTCCACTAAATTTAGGATTACTTGCACCTTTTCCAAATTGATGTTTCTTTAATACTTTAGGTAACTTTCTTTTCTTCTTCGGTTTTCCATCCGCGCCAATAACCACTTCTTCAGTAGTATATCCTCTGAATACCATCAAACCTATTATAATCGCACTCATCGCCAATAACGCCCATTGTATAAATGCTAATGATTGAGCCATTGAAGACATTCCAGCCATTAAAACTGGTAGATCATTATTAGTACCTTCCATATTTCTCAATATAGTTAACCAAATCTCTTCTAGACTAATATCACTTATAATATAACTAGTATCTCCAGTTAAAGTAAATGTACCTGTATAATACGAGAAACCTGCACCATTAATCTTCTTAAAGTCATAAGTATACGTTCCAGCCACCAATCTATATGATAATATTTCTCCAGGTCCTAAATGTTGTGAAAAAGTTGCCCCTCCAGTTCTAGTCAAGTTAAAATACACAAATTCAGATGACATCTCGCTATAAATCTTAAATGTATAAACATCTAATTCAATATCTATAAATCTATCATAATCATAAATAGCACTATGTACTGTGTATCCAAAGTAATCTGTAAAGGTCAAATTATATACATAATCAGTTCTATTAAAGAATGTATAACTAGGACTTCTAGTTCCATTAATATATAACTTGTAATTATTATCAATAAACACATTACTTTGCCCATCATACAAAGTTACCGTGCATAAATCATATGCACCAGTTACATAATAAGTTCCATTCTTCCATACATAATATGTAGAAGAAACGTTGAAATATAATGAATAATTATGCATACCTACTGAAGTTTCAAGTAAGAATAAGAATTGAAAATAATCACGTCCTCCAGCAATTGTACCACTTTCGCTAGTCCAATCCGCATCATCTTTATTATACACATACCATTCACAATCCACATTACTTGTACCTTTCACTTCCATATTAAATCCTTTTTGTTCTGGAATTTCTATATAAAGTTCAAAATTAACATAATAAGATTGATTGAACCATAAATCTCCACTGCCATATATTGCA
>Ga0307424_1001062_pt1 | contig 14586 bp, 10 predicted proteins | sample SalMarWE160320MG_FD_202157 | JGI IMG/M metagenome (GOLD analysis project Ga0307424, IMG submission 202157) | Salt marsh sediment microbial communities from the Plum Island Ecosystem LTER, Massachusetts, United States - WE1603-20 | ecosystem: Environmental > Aquatic > Marine > Intertidal zone >... | reverse complement strand
GGTAGCTGTCATCCCCGTCGAGATCCACCAGCATCCCCATGCCCAGGTTCACGCCTCCTCCCAACCCGGACCGGCCCACGGCGTAGGTGTCGTTCCCGGCACCGTCCACCAGCAAACCGGCCCCGGAATCCAGACCCGCACCCTGGGCTTCGAGACCGGCCCGGTAGACGTCGTCCCCGGCCAGGTCGACCAGCGCCCCCAGGCCGGCGCCGCGCGCCGCCCCCTGGGACCGGTCGCCGGCGGTGTAGGTGTCCTTGCCTTCCCAATCCACCAGCAACCCCAGACCCCCGGCCCGGTGGGAGCCGGTCCCCCGGGAGGCGCCCTGCAGATAGCTCCCGCCGGCCGCGTCGGCGCCGGCCCCGGGGGCGCCCTCATGCACGTCGTCTCCTTCCAGGTCCAGGAGGAGTCCGATGCCTGCCGGCCCGCCGAACCCCTGGGCGTTTCCCGCGGTGAACTCCCTGGGACCGTCGGCGAGGGAGTACCGATCGTCTCCCCCTTCGTCCAGCAGGAGTCCCAGGCCGTAATAGCCCGCGCCCTCGGACAGCCACCGCATCCGGTAGGTGTCGTCCCCGCCGTCGTCCCGGATCCAGCCCACCCCCAGGAAGCCGAACCCGGCCCCCCAGGCATCCCCCTCGTAGGCGTCCTTGCCCCCGCCCAGATCCACCACCGCGGCGTACCCGAGCAGGGCCCCACCCGGGCCGGCCGTCGCCGAGTCCGCCGGCGCGTAGTGGTCGTCGCCTCCCAGGTCCACCACCACCGAGACCGGCTGCACGCCGGAGACCGAACCGGGACCCCGGTACGAGTCGTCGCCGCCGAGATCGAACACCAGGGCGTAGGTTCCCTCGTAGGTGTTGGCCCCGCGGCCGCCCACCGCCACCCGGCCCATCGGGGTCTGCCACTCGTACTGGAACGCCTCCGGAGCCCCGGCGCCGAACCCGCGGGTCCCGATCGCCGCCGCCACCCGGTCCAGGACCGAGGCCAGCGCTTCCCCACCCCGCACGAGTTCGTCCCGGTCGGCCGACTCCAGGACCTTCACCAGATCCTGCCCGCGGATCTCCCCGCAGTGGGCGGTGTCCCCCCAGGCGGCCAGGAAACCCTGGATGTCCCGCGCCGTGCGCCGGGAGCGCATGTCGAAGGCGCCCCCCTGGCGGAAGTCGGAGCCCTTCACCACCGCGTCCCGCCGGTGGGCCGCTTCCAGCACGCCGATCAGGGTCTCCTCCAGGGGACGTAGGACCTCTTCCGGGAGAGTGGCCGCCTCGCGGCGCAACCGGTCCCGGTCGTTTCCCTGGAACCGCTGCCCGGTCCCCCGGAACACCTCCTCCATGACCGGCTCGACCCCGGCCGGGGCCGCCGCGGTGTCCCCCGCCTCCGGCGGCACATCCGGGCCTCCGTGCCCCTCGCTGCGGGCCAGACGGGCCAGCAGCGCCAGCCGCGGCGCCACCCCGTCGCCCGCCCGGAGTTCCCTGGCCAGGGACTGGAGGGTGCCCGGAGCACGCAGCGGCTCCCGCATGACGTAGTTCTGGAGCCTGAAGCGGCCGCCGTAGGTCATCTCCAGCTCGAGCGCCGCCGGGTCGACCCGGAACCGGTCCCGGGAGACCCCGTTCAGCTCCCCCAGCCGATCGAGGGCGCCGGCCAGGGGGCCGGTGGAGGCGAAGGCGTTCTCCCACGCGCCGGCCGCCCCGGAAACGGAAGCTGCGGCCACCGGCGGAGCGGCCAGGATGAGGAGCAGCCCCGCGACCAGGGCCCCGGCCTTCACGCCGTCTCCCCGGTGCCGGAGACCGTCGGCGCCGCTGCGGCCGCCCCCCCGGCCTCGGACTCGAGCCCGGAGACGATGCTCCGCCGCACCTCGGCCATGAGGGGCCGGATGCCGGCCCGGGTCAGGCCCTCGGTGGGGATCATCGGATGCACGACCAGGGTGATGCGCCCGGGCCGGGGAAGCCGGTGGCGCTTGCCGAACAGCTCGCCAGAGTTCCGGATGCTGACGGGCAGGATGGGAAATCCCGTGTCCACGGCCACGTAGAAACCGCCTTTCTTGAAGGGAAGCGGGGCGGGGACCGGCGAGCGCGTCCCCTCGGGGAAGACGGCCAGGCCGATGCCCTCCCCTACCTTCCGCACCGACTCGCGCAGGGCGGCCACGGCCTGCTCGCGATTCCCCCGGTCCACCTTGATGTGGTACGAGGCGCCCAGCGCCCAGCCGAAGAAGGGGATCCGGGTGAGTTCGCGCTTGGCCACGAACAGCACCGAGATCCGCCGCAGCCCCACGATCACCGCCGGGATGTCCAGGTAGCTCCGGTGGTTGGCCATGAGCACGCAGGGGCGGTCGACCGGGATGTTCTCCTTGCCCTCGACCCGGAGCAGCACGCCGACCGAGAGCAGCACCAGCCGGCCGAACAGCCGCTGCACGGTGTCCGTCCACCAGGGCTCGGGCAGGAACGGCGAGCCGAGGAGGTACAGGAGACCGCTCAGCGAGGAGCCGACGGCCGCCCACAGGAACCCCCACACGCCGAGGAGCAGTCTTCCCAGGAGTTTCATTCCGGGAAACTGTCCAGGGTGCGGGGGCTCCGGTCAAGCCCGGGCTTTCCCGGGCCCCGGGCGCGGGCGGCCGGCGTTCAGCCTCCCAGCTCCTCGATGCTCGAGCGGACCTCCGCCGCCGAGGCGTGGAGCGCCTGCCGCTCGGCCTCGGTGAGGGGGAGCTGCACGATCTTCTCCACCCCGCCGGCCCCGAGGATCACCGGCACCCCGACGTAGACGTCGCGCAGGTCGTACTCCCCGTCGCAGTAGGCGGCGGCGGGCACCAGGCGCTTGTTGTCCAGCAGGATGGCCTCGACCATCTGGATCGCGCTCGCTCCCGGCGCGTAGAACGCGCTTCCGGTCTTGAGCAGGGCCACGATCTCGCCTCCGCCCTTGCGGGTGCGCTCCACCAGCCGGTTCACCGTCTCGGCGGGCAGGAGGTCGGTGACCGGTACCCCGCTCACCGTGGAGTAGCGCGGGAGCGGCACCATGGAGTCGCCGTGGCCGCCCAGGACCATGGCCTGGACGTCGGTGGGGGCCACCCCGAGTTCGGCGGCGATGAAGGCGCGGAAGCGGGCGGAATCCAGGATCCCGGCCATGCCCATGACCCGGTGGGGCGGGAAGCCGGTGATCTTCCGCATGTGGTAGGTCATGACGTCGAGCGGGTTGGAGACCACCACCACGAAGGCGTCCGGGGCGTGCTTCTTGATGCTCTGGGCGATCCCCCCCACCACCTCCGCGTTCTTGGTCAGGAGATCGGTGCGGCTCATGCCCGGTTTGCGGGGGAATCCGGCGGTGACCAGCACCACGTCGGATCCCGCGATGTCCGCGATATCGTGGGTGCCCGAGACCCGGGAGTCGTATCCGCGGACCGGTCCCGCCTCCAGCAGGTCCAGCCCCTTGCCTTCGGGGACCCCCTCCACGATGTCCACCAGGAGGACGTCGGCCACCCCGCGCTCGGCGAGATAGAGGCCGGCCGAGGCCCCGACGTTTCCACCACCACCGACGATGCTTACTTTCTTCATCGTTCCACTCCTCCCCGCCCTCTCCCCCCTCCGGGACCCTCCCGCCGGGGAAACCGGGCAAAAAGAGAACCATGACCCGGGGCGGGGGCATGGTTCCGGAAAATTCGGTTCGCCAGGAACCGGACTATTCGACGGGCTTGATCGAGACCTGTTTCCTGTCCCTGCCCACCCGCTCGAAGGTCACGACCCCGTCCTTGAGCGCGAACAGGGTGTCGTCCTTCCCCTTGCCCACGTTGACCCCGGGGTGGATGCGCGTCCCCCGCTGGCGGACGATGATCGAACCGGCCGTCACCCGCTCTCCGCCGTAGGCCTTCACCCCCAGGCGCTGCCCGTGGGAATCCCGGCCGTTGCGGCTGGAGCCGACTCCTTTTTTGTGTGCCATGGTGCTGGATCTTCCTTCCGGCTCAGGCCTGGATGTCCGCGATACGGATCTCGGTGAATCCCTGGCGGTGCCCCCACCGGCGGCGGTACTTCCGCCGGCGCTTGAACTTCCCGGCCACCAGCTTGGGGGTGCGGCTGTGGGTCAGGACCTCGACCGACACCGAGGCCCCCTCCACGGTGGGGCGGCCCACCTTGATGTCCGAGCCGTCCTGGACCAGGAGCACGTCCTCCACGGTGAGGGACGAGCCCTCGGGGGCGGCGAGGGTCGGCACCCGGAGCACCTGGTCCTTCTCGACCCGGTACTGGAAGCCCGCGACCCGGATGACTGCATACATGGAAACTGCCTCCTGGGGGGGCCTCCCCCCGGCTGGTTCAAAGCGGCAAGGAGCCTATCAGGTTCCCGGGCGCCGGGTCAACCGGGCCCCGGGGCCGGACCCCGGCCGGCCCGCCGGGCGCTCCCCCGGGCGGGCCCCGGCCCGGGTTAGACCCGGAACCGCTCGGTCACGTCCTCGCTGGTCCGGGGGAAGATGACCTTGACCTCCCCCCGGCGCACCCGCGGATCGTCCCGCAGGTCGATCTGGAACTTGAACTTCTTCTCCAGGCGGGCCAGCCGCTCCGAACTCTCGGCGAACAGGTGCTGGGCCATCTCCGGGGACACCCGGAGTTCGATCAGCTTCTCCTGGGTGTTCACCCCGATCCGGGTGAGCAGGCGCTCGATCTTGAGCGCCACCGACTGCAGGCTGAGCTGCTTGCCCAGCCCCCCGCAGTGCACGCAGTCGTCCGAGTAGTACTGGAGCAGGCTGGGACGCTCCCGCTGCCGGGTCATCTCCACCAGCCCCAGATCGGACACGGCGAAGGTCTTGGTCCGGCTCCGGTCCCGCTTCAGGTTCTTGCGGAGTTCCTCCAGGACCGCCTTCTTGTTGGCCTCGGACTCCATGTCGATGAAGTCGAGGACGATGATCCCCCCGATGTCCCGGAGCCGGAGCTGCCGGCTGATCTCCCGGGCCGCCTCCAGGTTGGTCTTGGAGATCGTCTCCTCCTGGTTCTTCTTGCCCACGAAGCGGCCGGTGTTCACGTCGATGGCCACCAGGGCCTCGGTGGGATCGATCACGATGTAGCCGCCGTGCTTGAGCCAGACCTTGCGCTCGAAGAGCTTCTCGATCTCAGGCTCGATGCGGAAGGCGTCGAAGATGGGGAGCTTCCCCCGGTAGGGCCGCACCCGGTGGACCATCTCCGGCGAGACCGACTCCAGGTACTCCTGGATCTCCCGGAAGGCGTCCGGGGAGTCCACCACCACCTCGTCCACGTCCTCGGTCAGGAGGTCGCGGATGAGGCCGGTGGCCAGGGACATCTCGCGGTGGATGAGAGCCGGGGTGGGGGCGGAGAGGCGCCGCCGCTCGATCTTCTTCCACTGCTTCAAGAGGTAGTTGACGTCCTCCCGGAACTCCTTCTTGGAGCGCCCCTCGCCGGCGGTGCGGACGATGATCCCCCCCACGTCGGGCTTCACCTCGCGCAGGATGCGCTTGAGCCGGAGTCGCTCGTCGCGGCTGGCGATCTTGCGTGAGACCCCGACATGCTCGGCCCCGGGCATGTAGACCACGTAGCGGCCGGGGAGCGACACCTGCTGGGTGACCCGGGGGCCCTTGGTGGAGATCGGCTCCTTGGTCACCTGGACCACCACGTCCTGCCCCTTGTTCAGGTGATCCTCGATCTTGGGCGCGGACTCCCGGCGGGAACGCCGGGGCCGGCGGCTCCGTCCCCCGCGGCCGCCTCCCCCGCCTCCTCCGCCTCCCCCGCCTCCGTTCCCGCCTCCGCCGTCGCCATCACCGGGCTCGTCGTCCAGGAGATCCACGTCCTCCCCCAGGGCGCTGGCCAGGTCGGAGGCGTGCAGGAAGGCGGTCTTGGCCAGACCGATCTCCACGAAGGCGGCCTGCATGCCGGGGAGGACGGCGTTTATCTTGCCCTTGTAGATATCCCCCACGATACGGCGCTCGTCGGGGCGCTCCACCAGGAGTTCCACGAGCTGCTTGTCTTCCAGAATGGCGACCCGCGTTTCTTTCGGGTCCGCGTTGATGACGATGGACTTGTGCATCGATTCCTCATAGCACGGTGCCTCCCCGGACCGGTTGGCGCCACCACTTGAACCCGGGCGCGACGACTTCGAGCGGGTCGAGATCCTTGTTTCGACCGGGGATATGGAGGCCGCTTCGATGCACACGAAGCAGCCGCTCGTCGAAGTCGGCCCAGTTCACCAGGGTGGCGGTCAGGAGTTCGGGACGGACACTATCGGGCTGGTTCAGCGTGAGCGTCATGCTGAGAGCGGGTCGCCCGCCGTCGTCCCGCACCGCCTGGATCCGCTTGAGGGAAGGCCGTGCATTGTACGTTCGGGATTCTTCTCCCCGCACCCGGGTCACGGACAGGGTCCGGGCGGACATCACCGCGGAGACCCGGTCCTGGAGCCTGGTCCTGAGATCCTCGAAGGGGATCCCGCCCAGGCCGTGCTCGATCAGGGTATCGGAGAAGGAGACTTCATAGGCTGCGATCTGAATGGCGCTGTTCAAAGACGCCGGTTCCGTACGGATCGGCGCGCACGAGACCACCACCAGGCCCTCGGTCAGGGTCTGGTTCAGGACATTGACGAAGGTCTCGGGCACCTCCCGATGGAAGGTGACATCCAGGTACTCCGCCCCGCTGGTCATACCCACCGGAAGCGGAGGCCCGAAGGAAATCCGGGGACGCCGGTCCTTGCCGTTGGAGACGGCGACCGGAAGCTGGCTGCGCCGCATGGCGCGGAGAAAGGCACGGGTCACGTCGAGATGGGAACTGAAACGCAGGGGCTCGTCCTTGCAGAAGCGTAGGCGGAAGCGCTCGGACTGCCGGGTCTCCCGGCCGCGCGAGGCCCGCTTGGGACGCCGCCCCCCCATCCAGGCCGGAACCCCGAAGGCCGGGGCGTCGCCCGCACCGGATGAGGCGGCCGTCTCCGGAGGCGGCGCGTTCCGGCCCCCCCGGGGGTCGAGGTGCCCCCAAGGAGGCGCCTCCCCGGCTCCGGCCGGAGCCTCGGGGAGGGGTGCGGTCCCGGCCGCGGCCTCCCAGGGCGCCGGTTCGAATCCCCCGCCGAGGTCGGGGCCCACCGCCCCGGCCTCCGCCGCGGCCAGGAAAAAGGGGGCGGCCTCCCGTCCGGCCGCGCGCAGGAGACCCTCCAGGGCGGCGGCGCGGGCCGGCCGCTCGATCACCCGGATCTTGTGCCGGCGGAGGCGCCGGCGCAGGGACTCCGCGGCCTCCTGGCACCCGGCCACGTCCAGGCCGGGGGGACGGCCGGGGCCGTCGGCCCGTTCGGGAATCCAGGGGAGGAGTTCCACGAAGAAACGCGGGGAGTGGGGTCCCCGGTTCCGCAGAACGGCGAGTTCCTCCAGCACCCGGGCCCAGGACTCGAGATCCTCCGGGGTCTCGCCGGGGAGACCGGTCCAGGCCCGGAAGCGGAACGCGCCCCAGCCCCCGCGGCGCGCGGTCTCCACCGCCTCCAGGATGTCCGGGTCGGAGAGAGGCTCCCCCATCGCCTCGCGCAGGCGCGGCGAGAGGGCCACCGGCTCGAAGACCAGTTCGAAGCCGTGTCCCTTGCGGAGTTCGCGGGCCAGGGCCGGCTCCAGCCGGCGGTAGTCGACCGCGTCCACGCGCAGGTGCACGCCGTGGGCGGAGAGCCGGCGATCCAGATCCTCCAGCATGGGCAGGATCCCGGGGTGCCGGGTGGCCGACCCGGTGAGCTGGATCTCGCCGCACCCGGTGGAGGCCACCATCTGCTCGGCCAGGGCCACCGTCTCCTCGGGAGCGCGGAGGAGACGCAACTCCCCGCGGCGCTCCACCGACTCCCGGGCCACCTCCAGCACCGCGCCCCCGGCCAGGGTCTCGGCCACCGGCGAGATGAAGGGCGGGACGGGGACCGGCATGGCATCCAGCCAGCGCGCCCGCACCGGATCCGCCGGGGGATCCGCGTCGCCGGGGGCGTAGACACCGTCTACGCCGGTGAGTCGGAAACGCGCGGCCTGCCGCCGGGAACCGGGACCGGCGTCCGCGGTCAGAGCATGGACGAGGTCGGCCACGAAGGCCTCGGGGTCGCCGAGGAGGACGGCGTCCAGGAAGGGAGCCAGCGGCTCGGGAAAGAAGGCCAACCCGCCGGCGAGAACCACCAGCGGTTCGCTCTCCCCGCGCTCGGCCGCGTGCGCGGACACCCCGGCCGAGGCGAGGGCGCGGAGCACGGCCGGCACCTGGAGCATCCGGTCCGGAAGGAGCACGAGCAGGTCGTAGTCGCCGAGCCCCTTCCGGGCTCCGAGCCCGAAGGCCGGGATCCCGGCCTGCCGGAAGGTGGACTCGACCTCGGGATCCGGGGCCACGCACAGGTCGATGGCCGCCCCACTCCCGGCGAAGGCGGCGATCAGGCTCTGAACCGCGGGGGAGGCCACGGCGGCCTCCCAGGGCCCCGGATGCACCAGACAGACCCGGGTCGGGGCCGCCTCCAGGGTCTCGGCCCGGGCGAGGCCGGGGATGGCCAGGAAGCGGCTGGGCTTGGGGACCAGGGGAAGAACCGATTCCTCCAGCCGGTCCAGCTTTGTCTCCATAAGTTCTTTTTTTCCAACAGATTGAAGCTTGATCGGCCTCCGGATGGACAGCCGGGGCGGCCCCTGCCGAGGACCTCCTGGACGTGAGGGCGGAGTCGCCCAGGGTATTGGTTTGCAGCTAAGCAACGTACCACGGACCCGCCGCGGGCTCAATCGTTTCGTGGAGGGCGCGGGGCCCGCCCGGCGGCTAGGCCAGGGCCACCGCCACCGGCAGGATGCGGGCCGCCCCGGCCGCTTCCAGGGCCAGAGCGGCCTCCCCCAGGGTGGAGCCGGTGGTGACCACGTCGTCCACCAGGATCCACCGTCGGCCCCGAACCAGGCTCGGGTTCGGGACCCGGAACGCCCCGGCCACGTTGCCGCCCCGCCGCCCTTCGTCGAGACGGGCCTGGGGAGAGGTGTGGCGGGCCCGGACCAGGATCCCCTCGCCCACCACCGGCGTGCCCAGCCGGGGGCCCAACTCGCGGGCCAGGAGCCCGGCCTGGTTGTACCCGCGCTCGCGCTTCCGCGTGGAATGGAGCGGCACCGGAACCAGGATACCCCCCTCCGGGAGGGCGGGGAGCCGTGCGGCCAGGAGTCGCGACAAGGGCCGGGCCAGGTCCCGGCGACCCTCGTACTTCAGGGCGTGGAGGAAGGCGTCCAGCGGCGGTCCCATCCAGTACCCGGCGGCGCCGCGCCAGGGGGCGTGGGCCGCGTCCCGGCACCGGTAGCCCGCCTCGCGGTCCCCCTCGGGGCGGAGCCGGGCCCGGCACCGGAAGCAGATCCATCCCCCCGGCGCCGGACGCAGGCGCCGGCGGCACGGTCCGCAGATCCACCGGGACCCGGTCAGCTCGAGGTGGCATCCCGGACAAACCGGGGGAAGGAGGGTGTCCAGCAGCAGGCGGCCAGCCCGGGCCAGGGTCCGTCGCGCGCGATCTCCCGTCATGGCGTGATCTCCAGGGACGGGAGGACATGGGCGGAAGCGGTCCGGATCGTCCGGGGGCGGCGCGGGGACGCGCGCCGCGCCGGGTCAGCTCCGGCGCCGGAAGACGACCAGGTGAAAGTTCCGGGTCGCCCCCGCCTCGAGTTCCATCATGCGTTCGAACCGGGGGTCCCCGCTCAGCACCTCCAGGGGGACGTCGCCGTAGAGCCGGTTCCCGTAGTGATTCTCCCACAGAACGAAGCTCCCGGGCGGGGCCTTCTCCAGGGCTTCCCGGGTCAAGGCCGGGGTGTGGACCTTGTCGTAGCGGTCGCGGCCGCTCAGGAACACGAACCAGGGATGGTTGGTGTAGACCACGGCGTGCGGGTCCCACTGCCGGATGTACTCCACGGCGTTCTCCACCGCCTCGCGCTCGGGATCGAGCTGGATCGGCCGCACCGAAACGAGGGCGATGGCGCAGACCCCCGCCCCCAGGAACGCGGCCAGGATCTTCCGGGACAGGCGCGGCCGGAGGCCCCCCGCGATGCCGAGCAGCCCGACCAGGGCGGTGGCGATCCAGCGCCACTCCGTCCGCTGGTCGGAATAGAAGGAGTCTCCCACCAGCTTCCACGAGAGGAACAGGGCCACCACCGCGGTCCACGCCGCCGCGAACCCGAGCCGCAAGGGCAGCGATTCCCTGCGGGGGGCAAGCCACCGGCCCGCCCCCCACACCGCCACCAGGCCCAGGGCCGGTGCGCTGGCCACGGTGTGGCGCAGAAACCCGATGCTTCGCCCGAAGGGCAGGGACGGCCAGGCCAGGAGGCTGAGCAGGGCCAGATGGGACGCGGCCAGAACCAGGGCCAGGACCGGAAACCCGGGATCGGGATCCGGAGTCTTCCCGGTTTGGTGGGGCGTCTTCCTCCCCTTGCGGGGGGCGGGCGTCCGCAGCGCCTCCGGCGCCGCGTCGCCCGCAGGCCCGCCGCCGGCCGCGCCCGGCCGGTGGCGCCGCAGACCGGCCACCAGCGCCCACAGGAAACAGAAGAGAACGGCGGGACCGGCGGTGACCACCGCGTTCCGCACGTAGTGCGCCGGACCCAGGCTGTTCAGGGGGCGATGCTCCCCGCCCAGGATACCCAGCGGATCCCCGGTCACCAGGAAGGTGAGCCCACTCCACAGCGCCACCGGAGCCACGGCCAGGATTCGCGCCCTCCGGCCGGTCCGCCGCCATCCCGCGGCCAGGAGCACCAGGGTCAAGAGACCGGCGTCGATCCGGGCCAGGGGGAGCCAGCCCCCGGCCACCAGCGCGGCCCCGGGGCGGCGTGTGTACCAGAGCCAGAGCACGAGGGCCAGGATGGCCGCGGCCGCGGGTTCGGCCATGGCGCTGTAGGAGAGGTTCAGGACCATCGGCTGGAAGAAGACGAAGAGCACGGCCAGCCAGGGAAAGGCCAGGCCGGCCGCGGCCGCGGCCAGCCCGGCCAGGGTGGCCGCCCCCGCGGTGAGGAGCACGGTGGTGAACTCGACGCCGGGGTAGCCGAACCCCCGCGCCGGCACCGCGTCCAGGAGCAGCGGCACCGGCATGCCCCAGGCGTGCAGGAAGAGCGAGGGTTCCCGCAGGGCCTGGCGGGCCATGTAGAACCGGTCCACGTCGTCGTCCTGATAGGTGCCGGGGGAACGGGCCGCGTAGATGCACCCGATCACCACGCACAGGAGCCCGAGCCCCAGGATCCAGCGCCGGGGCCCGGTCACCTCACACCTCGTTCCGCCGCAGGGAAACGTTGAACAGGAATCCCATCTGGGCCATGGTGGCCAGCAGGAACGTGCCCCCGTAGGACAGGAAGGGCAGGGGCAGGCCGGTCACCGGGGCCAGCCCCAAGGTCATGCTCACGTTCACCGCCACGTGGAAGACCAGGGTGGCCACGATCCCCACCACCAGGGTCCCGGCGAAGCGGCTTCGGGTTCGCGCGGCCAGCTTCAGCGACCGCTGGATCAAGAGCGCGAACAGGAGCAGCACGGCCACGCAGCCCAGGAATCCGGCCTCCTCCCCCAGTACCGAGAACACGAAGTCGGTGTGCTGCTGGGGCAGGAAGGCCAGCCCCTTCTGGGTCCCCTGCAGAAACCCGCGGCCGGTCAGCCCACCGGAGCCGATGGCGATCTTGGACTGGATGACCTGGTAGCCCGCTCCCGCCTGGTCGGTCTCCGGGTTCAGGAAGGTAAGCACCCGCTGCTGCTGGTAGGGCTTGAGCGAGTTCCACAGGAACGGGGTGGCGGCGCCGATCAGCATGTTGAACCCCAGGACCAGGATCAGGATGTGGCGCCGGGCGTGGAAGAAGACGAGCAGGGTGCCCACCACGGCCAGGAACAGGAGCCAGACCCAGAGGTTCACGGAGACGATGGCGCTGACCAGGGGCGAGAACAGGATGAGGATGACCCCCAGGGGGAGCCCCGCAAAGTAGACCATGGGGATCATGGCCGCGGGGATGCTGAGGGAGGTGCCGAGATCCGGTTCGACCAGGATGAGGGCGAAGGGGAGGAGGGCGGCCAGGGCGATGGGAACCAGCGTGCTCAACCGGGTCAGGTCGAGGCGGGGCCGGGCCAGGAGCCGGGACACGAAGAGCAGGGTGGCCAGCTTGGCCATCTCCGAGGGCTGGAACTGCAACCCGCCCACGGTCAGCCACCGCCTGGCCCCCAGGCGCTCGGCCCCGAGCACGGGGACGGCCAGGAGCAGGAGCACGGCCAGAACGTAGAAGAAGTGGCTGTACTCCTCCCAGAAGCGGAAGGGAACGGCCGCGCACAGGAGCATGACCACCGAGCCCATGCCCATCCACACCAGCTGCTTCGAGAACACGTCGCTGCGTCCGGGAAGGGCGGGAACCCGGCTCGCGGAGTAGACCACCAGGAGCCCCACCACCAGGAGCGAGAGGACGGAGAAGACCATGGCCCAGTCCAGGGTGCGGAAAGTGCGGCGGGTCACGGCCGCTCCCTCCGGCGGGCCGGACGGACGGCGCCGGGGTCGGGGCCGCGGAGGGTGCACAAACTGCGGGCGGGCATCAATCGGTCTCCCCGAGCTTGGCCATCATGGAATCCGGCACCTGGAAGTAGGCGGCCAGGACCCGCCGGGCCACCGGGGCGGCCACCGAGCCGCCGTGTCCCCGGTTCTCCAGCACCACCGAGATCGCCACCTGGGGATCGTCGGCCGGCGCGTAGGCGATGAAGGTCGCGTGGTCGAAGCCCGGGTTCTGGGCGGTGCCGGTCTTGGCCGCCACCGGGATCCCGTGCACCCGGACGTTCTTGGCCGTTCCCTCGTTGACCGCGATTTCCATCCCCCGCCGCACCTCGCGCAGGCCGGTGGCCTTGAGCGGGATCTGCTGGAAGACCGGCTCCAGGTCCGGGGTCGGGTAGTTGCCGGCCCGCAGCTCGGGGCCGACCGCCTTCAGGAGCCGCGGTTCCACCCGCCGGCCCCCGGTGGCCAGCACCGCCACGTACTGGCAGAGTTCGATCGGCGTGAGCTGGATCTCCCCCTGGCCGATGATCAGGTTCAGGGCCACGCCCTGGCTCCACTGGCGCTTGCCGAACCGCTCGTCGTAGTACCGGCTGTCCGGAACCAGCCCCTCCCGCTCCTGGGGCAGGTCGATCCCGGTCTGCTCCTGCACCCGGAACAGGTGGGCGTACTTGGCGATCCCGTCCACCCCCAGCCCGGGGGCGAGCTGGTAGAAGTAGATGTCGCAGGATTGGGCCAGGGCCTGGACGTCGTCCAGGATCCCGTGTCCCGCGCGTTTCCAGCAGTGGAAGATCCGGTTGCCGAAGCGGTGCCCGCCGAAGCAGGGCGACAGCGTCTGCCCGGGCTGGATGATGTTCTCGGCGAAGGCCGCGTACTCGCTCAGGGGCTTGAATACGGATCCGGGGGGATAGGCGGCCTGGATGGCCCGGTTCAGGAGCGGGTGGGTGGGCCGGGTCAGGGTCTCCCATTCCTCGGTGCTGATCGAGTGCGAGAAGATGTTGCTGTCGTAGCCGGGCCGGCTGGCCAGGGCCAGCACCTCCCCCGTTCGCACGTCCATGAGCACACAGGCCCCGCACACTTCCGGGGGCGGACCCGGCCCGTCGTACCCGGCGCGGTCCAGGGCCCGCTCCGCCACCTCCTGCAGGTCCGCGTCCAGGCTGAGACGGATGTCCCGCCCCGGGCGCGGGGGCACCGGCTGCTCGCGGTTGAAGGCCTCGCTGCGGCGGCCCAGGGCGTTCACCTCCACGAACCGGATGCCGTCCTCGCCCCGCAGGAGTCCCTCGTACTCGCGCTCGATGCCGGTCTTGCCAATCAACTCGCCCGGCCGGTAGCCCCGGTCGGCCAGGGTCTCCAGGTCCTTCTCCCCCACCTCGCCGATGTAGCCCAGCACGTGGGAGGCCAGGGAGTCGGCCGGATAGCGGCGGATCGGCTCCACCTCCACCGAGATGCCGGGCAGCCAGGCCCGGTGCTCCTCCACCCGGGCCACCATGGTGCTGTCCACGTTGCGCTCGAGCCGGATGGGGTTGTAGCTGGTCCGCCGGTTCTTCTCCAGCACCTCGCGATAACGCGCCACGTCGCCGTGGACCAGGCCGGCCAGCCGGGTCAGGGTCTCCTCCAGGGTGGCGTCGCCGTGGGAGAAGGGCTCGGCCTGGGGGTCCACCGCGATGGCGAAGGACGGGATCATCTCGGCCAGCACCTTGCCGTTCCGGTCCAGGATGCGGCCCCGCGGACCCGGAACGTATTCCGGCCGGAGCCAGTTGCGCTGGGCCAGTTCCCGGCTGCGCTCGGAGGTCACGACCTGGAGAACGAACAGCCGGCCCACGAGAACGACGAGGATGAGAAGGCACGCCGCGCCCAGGACCAGGCTTCGCTCCTGGCGATCGCTACCGTTTGACGAATATCTTCCTCTCATAGGCCTTCAGACTGTTCGTGACCAGCTGGCGGAGACGTTTGCCGTCCCAGAAGTCGCGGGCCAGATTGTAGACCAGCGGAATCAGGATCGCGGTTTCCAGTGACGAGGGCAAGGCGATGCGCACCAGGTAGGAGAAGAGTCCCGTCACTTCCCCGCCGCCCAGGATGAGGTACCCGACTCCTCCCTTCACCAGTCCGGCCGTGAACAGGACCAGGATCTGGGTGAGCAGGGCCTCCCGGTAGACCGAGCGG
>Ga0307424_1001058_pt1 | contig 14612 bp, 10 predicted proteins | sample SalMarWE160320MG_FD_202157 | JGI IMG/M metagenome (GOLD analysis project Ga0307424, IMG submission 202157) | Salt marsh sediment microbial communities from the Plum Island Ecosystem LTER, Massachusetts, United States - WE1603-20 | ecosystem: Environmental > Aquatic > Marine > Intertidal zone >... | reverse complement strand
GGGTCGTCCCCCTCCATGGCATGGACGTGCATGTCCCACAGGCCCGGGATCAGGTACTTGCCGGCCCCATTCACCCGCACCACGGAGTCACCGAGCGCCACGCCCGACGCCGGCTGGGCGGCCACGATCCTCGTGCCGGCGACCACGACCGTCATGTCGGACAGCGTCCGGGCCTGAACGACGTCGATGACGGAGACGTGCTCGATCGCCGTCCCGGATCGGATCTCGGTTCGCCGATCTCCGCAGCCCTCGGCGACGAGCGCCGCCACAAGGGCGACGACCCAACGGCGATCCAGAAGCGAGGCCACCCGCCTTCGCCTCATGCTCGACCCCCTTTCGCGTCCGTGGCGGCGCGCGATCCCGTGGCGCACCGGCCGAGCTCCTACCCCTCGGAGGGCGGCGCCGCGTCGCTGCTGAACGCCAGCGCCGCGACCTTCCACGCGCCGTCGCGCTTGATCCACACGCCCAGGTACTTGCCCATGTCGGTCACCGGTCCGTTCGGGCCGGCGAACACGAGTCGGTTCACGCCATACTCCCACGCCATGTCTCCCGATGTCGCGACGGTAATGGCGGTGGTGGTCCCCTCCATCTCCTGGACCTGCATCTCCTCGAAAACCTGGTCGTAGAGTGCGCGGATGGCGTCCGCGCCCTGGATCTGGGGGGCGTTCGCCGGCTGGACGATGGCGTCGGGGGCGTAGAACCCGACGGCGGTGTCGAAGTCCCCTGCCTCCTCGGCGGTCACCAGGCTCGTGCTGGCGGCCCGCACCTCCGCCTCCACGGCCGCGAGGTCGGGTGGTGGAGGAGCGGCCGGCTGACAGCCGGAGAGCGCGAGGAGGACGGCTCCGGCGAGGGGAACGGCGAGCTCGGGGCGGGGGAACGGGCGATACATCGGTTGCCTCCTGCCTTCGGAAGGGATCGGGTCGTGGCCGGGCAGGTCGGGTGATGGCAATACCGGCCCTCGGCGGGTCTGGGTCAAGGCTCTCCGCCCGACCCGCCGTCGCGGAGACCGCGTGCTTGACGCACCCCCTCGGAGGCCCCCATGTCTCCTGGCCGAGCAGCACACTCTCCCTCCGGAGGATCCGCGTGCGCCTTTCCACCCTCCTCATCGCCGCCCTGACGCTCACAGCCTGCACCCGGCCCGACGTCGATGTCGTCCTTCGCGGCGGGACGATCTACGACGGGTCCGGGGGACCGCCCTGGGTGGGCGACGTCGCCATCCTGGGCGACTCCGTCGTCGCGGTGGGCGACCTCCACGACCTGAGAGGCGCGACCGAGCTGGACGTGTCCGGCCTCGCCGTCGCGCCGGGCTTCGTGAACATGCTCTCCTGGGCGACGGAGACGCTGCTCGAGGATGGCACGGCGCAGAGCGACCTGCGCCAGGGGGTCACGCTGGAGGTCTTCGGGGAGGGGGACTCGATGGGACCCCTCACCGACACCATGCGTGCGGACATGATCCGCTTCGAGGGGGACATCAAGTACGACGTGCCGTGGACCACGCTCGCCGAGTACCTCGAGCATCTCGAGCGGAAGGGCGTCGCCGTGAACGTCGCGTCGTTCATCGGGGCCACCACGGTGCGCGTTCACGAGCTGGGGTACGCGGACCGCGAGCCGACGACGGAAGAACTCGCACGCATGCAGGACCTGGTGCGTGCGGCCATGCACGACGGGGCGCTTGGCGTCGGCTCGTCGCTCATCTACGCGCCGGCGTTCTACGCGAAGACGCCCGAGCTGATCGCGCTGATGCAGGCGGCGGCGGAGTACGACGGCATGTACATCAGCCACATGCGCTCGGAGGGCAACCGCCTCCTCGAGTCCGTGGACGAGCTGATCGACATCGCGCGGGCGTCCGGCGCGCCGGCCGAGATCTACCACCTGAAGACCGCCGGCGTGGACAACTGGCCGAAGATGGACACCCTCATCCAGAAGGTGGAGGCCGCCCGGGCCGAGGGCCTTCGCATCACGGCGGACATGTACACGTACGAGGCTGGTGCCACCGGCCTGGACGCGTCGATGCCACCGTGGGTGCAGGAGGGGGGCTACGACCGATGGGCGGCGCGCCTGAAGGACCCCGCCATCCGCCGGCGCGTGGCCCGCGAGATGACCACGCCCACGGACGAATGGGAGAACCTCGCGTTGTCGGCGGGCTCCCCGGACAAGGTGCTTCTTGTCGGCTTCCGGGCCGATTCGCTCAAGTACCTCACCGGGAAGACGCTCGCCGAGGTCTCGGAGATGTACGGCACGCCGTGGCCCGAGACCGCCATGGACCTGGTCGTGAAGGACGGCAGCCGGGTGGGCACGATCTACTTCCTCATGAGCGATGACAACATCCGCACGCAGATCGCGCTGCCGTGGGTGAGCTTCGGCTCCGACGAGGGCGCGCCGGCGACGCGTCCGCCCTTCACGCTCTCGAACGCGCACCCCCGCGCGTACGGCAACTTCGCGCGCGTCCTCGGCAGGTACGCCCGGGACGAGCAGGCGCTGTCGCTTCCGTTCGCGATCCGCAAGCTCTCCTCGCTCCCCGCCGAGAACCTGAAGCTGCGCCGGCGCGGACGCCTCGTGCCCGGCTACTTCGCGGACGTCGTCGTCTTCGACGCGCTCACGATCGCGGACCACGCCACGTACGAGGAGCCTCACCAGTACGCCACGGGGATGGTGCACGTCTTCGTGAACGGCACGCAGGTGTTGAAGGATGGCGAGCCCACGGGCGCCATGTCCGGGCGCGTGGTGCGCGGGCCGGGGTGGACGGGGTGGGGGAAGTGAGCGGAGGGACGCTCCCTTTTTCGCTTGACCCGCGGCGGCCCAGTCCCTAACCATTGCGCATCGGTTCCGTTCGACACTACTCCCCGCGGGTAGCGACGGAGGCTCCCCGCCTTCCCCCGAGTCAAGTGGACGGCCCGACCGACATGAGAGTTCTCCGCCGCCTCCCTCCCGCGGTGGTCCTCGCCATCGGGACCTTGACGATCCCGGGCTGCGCGACCGCCCCGAGGGCGGTCTCGCCGTCGGAGATCCCCGTCCTCGAGGCGCGGCTGACTGCGAATCCCCGGGATGCCGAAGCCCGCATGAGGTACTCGGCAGCCCTCTTCTCCGCGGGGGACTGCGAACGCGCGCTCCCGAGTGCCGAAGAAGCCCTGAACGCGCTCCCGCGGAGCGAGGTGGGCACGCTGATCGTCGGACAGTGCCTCGAGGGAGCGGGCCGGTTCGACGAGGCGCTCGCCAAGTACCGGAGCTACTACGGGGCCTATCCGGACGCTCCCGGAGCGGAAGCCGTCCGGGCCCGCGAGGCGATCGCGGCGAGGGCGCGCGCGCGCGCGTTGGTGCGGGAGGCGCTTGGGCACGAAGAGGATCTCGCATCCCGGACCAACCCCGATGCCCTGGGCGTGCTGCGTTTCGCAGTGAGCGGCAACGAGGAGCTTCGCCCCCTGTCGTTGGGCCTCGCCCACATCATCACCACGGACCTGTCCGCGATCGGGCGCTTTCCCCTCGTCGAACGTGTGGCGCTCTCGGCGGTTCTGGAGGAGCTGGAACTGGCCGGGAGCGGTCGGGTGGATCCTGCCACGGCGGCCCGGATGGGACACCTCGTCGGTGCAGGACGGCTGGTGCAGGGATCGCTGGTCGAACGTGCGGGAGGCTCGGTCGACCTCAGTGCCGCGGTCGCGTTGAGCACCGGCGAGATCGTCGAGCCCAACGGGCAGAGCGGCGAGTTGGAGAGCCTGTTCCGGCTCGAGAAGCAACTGGTTCTCGACATTGCCGGAGACCTGGGTTACGAGCTGACCGCAGCGGAGCGGCAGCGCGTTCTCGAGAACGGCACGCAGAGCCTGGTGGCGTTCCTCGCGTTCTCGAGAGGCCTGGAGGCCGAGGAGCGGGGCGACTTCACCGAGGCCCTGCGGTACTACAGCGAGGCGGCCGATGCGGATCCTGGTTTTGGCGAGGCCCGAGAGAAGCAACGTACCGTGGCCGCCATCGAAGTCGTGTCGAGCTCCGCGCCCAACGATGTCACGACCGTTGGGGAAGCGGCCGCCACCGCCACGGCGGGGCAGGCCGGCTCGCCACCCGCTGTCTCCCCGATCAACAGCGCTCTGGTCAGTTCCGTCGTCGACATCGCCGGAACACAGGCCGAGCGGACCACGGGAGGTGGCGGTCAGCAGAGAATCGATGACGTCAACCGTACCGATTCGCCCACGCTGCCTCAGCTCATCACGATCATTCGCATCGTGGTGACGATCCCCCTGGGCGGATGAGCATGATGATGCGGTCGACCTGCGCGGGCCCCGTGATGTTCGCCATCCTGATGTCGATGCTGCCGGATGCGGGCGTTCGGGCGCAGGTGCGGGTCGGGGGTGCGGTCTTGTACGAGAGCTACTCCTTCGACGGGGCGTTCGCGGTCGGTGGCGCTCCCGCAGTTTCCGCCATCTCACAGATGTCGGTCCCGCTGACGGTGGCTGTTCCCCTCGGAGCGTGGGCGAATCTCACGGCCTCGGGAGGGCTCGTGCGTGTCGAGACGAGTCCCGTGTCGGGGAGCGACCCAATCGAGTCAGTGAGCGGACCCACGGACACCGAGGTCCGGCTCGAGGTACAGCTCGTTCCTGATCGGCTGCTCTTCATTGCGACCGGCGCGGCCCCCACGGGACAGGGATCGCTGGAGGCCCAGCAGACGGCTGTGCTCACCGTTCTCGTGAGGGATGTGCTCGGCTTCTCCACCCGCAGCCTCGGCAGCGGCGGCTACTACGGGGGAGGGCTGGCCGGCGCCGTGCAGGCCGGGAGGATGGCGCTGGGCCTGGCCGGTACGTATACGCAGTTCGGCTCGTACGAGCCCGTCGTGGGCACGAACCGCCAGCTCGCGCCTGCGGGGGAGGTCCGGTTGCGGGCGGGGCTGGAGGGGCCTGTGGGGAACGGCGGGTACCTCCGGGTCGCCGGCATCTTCGGCCGCCGGGGCCAGGACAGGATCAACGGGGAAGCCGTCGTGGGGTCCAGCAATCGCTTCGCGACGTACCTCTCGTACGATGGGCGGTTGGGGAGCGGGAGCCTTCTCGCGTACGCGTACGACCTCTACCGTGCAGGTGCCCAATTCGAGGGAGCCACGCTTCTTCCCAAGGCCAACCTGGTGGCTGCCGGGTTGCAGGCCACCCTTCCCGTCGGGCGAAACACCCGGCTCTCGCCGAGAGTCGAGCTTCGGCGCTCGGACCAGGCAGTCGGCGGCGCAGCCCAGCTCGACAAGCTGGGAACGTCCTTCAGGTTCGGGGCCGACCTGAGGCAACGGCTGGCCGATGGCGTGACGTTCGTGATCGAGGCCAACGGGCTCGTGGGGGACGTCGTGGGTGAGCTGGACGCCGCCGGCGATGCCATCGGCATTTCCGGCTACCGGTTCGGCGCGCATCTGGAGATTTCGCGCTGACGGCGGACGTTCCCGCTTGCCGCGCGGGGAGGTCGTCTACGTACCCGACGGGTCACGTCCTTCCGTACGCGTCTCGTCGCGTCCGGGCGTTGGCGCCCCGGTGCTCGATGGAGTCGACGCCGGATCGAGCGGCGGTACGTTCGCTCCGGCAGGCCGTGTCTGGGTTGCCGAGAGCGTGTTGCTCAGATGTCCCGCGCCGTCCTCGACGGTAAACGAATTCTGGATGCTGGTGGCCGCGTTGAATCGGGTGCACAGGATGACGGCAATCGACCCGCTGAAGCCGTCGCCACCGACCGAGTAGTAGCCCGCACCCGGCCACACGATGGTTCCCGACTGCCCGGTGCTGAAGACGTAGTAGTCCCGGATGATCGCGTCCGCCAGCGTCACGTCCCCGTCTGGGTCCGAGTACCGGAAGGATGCCCGGTAGCTGCTGCCGCCGTTACTGCAGCTGACCGTATCGTTCACCTGGATCAGTGAGATCGAGAGGTTCGAGATCGTGGGCGCGGGGGACTGCACCGTGAGCGTCACGTTCACCTGACCGGTGGTGACCACGAAGTCCCCCACGTACACGGCCGCGTTGTATGTGCCGGGGTCGAGGTTGTTCGCATTTACCGACAGCGTCATCGTGCCGGGCGTCAGCGTATCGATCACGGTCCGGTCGATGGCCGCGGACAACCAATCTCCCACGTTCGGCGAGTATGACTGATGGATGACTACGTCTTGCACTGGTCGGTCACCGATGTTGGAGACGGTGATGGTCCGGGAAGACGGCGTTGGCGTTCCGCCTTGAGCCATCGTGAAAGATGCCGTGCTGGGATTGACCGAGATGATGCCCGGGACGGAGAACCACGCCCTGACCGTGCGGTCCTGGTCCATCGTCACGACACAGGTCGTGCTCGTGGTGCAGGTGAAGCCGCTGCCCGTGCCGAACCAGGACTCGAACAGAAAATCGGGATTCTCCTGGGTCGCGACCAGCGTCACCGTCGTGCCGATCGGATAGGTCGCGCTGCAGGTCTCTGCGTAGCAGTTGATGGCGGGGGTCACGCCCGATGAGCTGACCGAGCCCACCCCGTCCACCGTCACCGTCAGCGTGGCGCTGCTCGAGGTCACGGTGATGGCTCTCGACACCGCATTGTTGCTTTCGTTCGACTCGGAGACCTGGTTCGCGCGGTCGACGAGAATGCCGATGTAGTAGCTTCCCGGCGCCGTGCTAGCGGGGATCGTCAGCGTGGGCCCGCCCCAGACGAAGCTCTCACCCGGCGCGAGGCTGTAGTTGCTGTTGCCGCTGAGGAGCACATCGCTCGTCGTGATCACCGCGTCCGTGGAGAGGTAGAACCCGTTGCTGAAGTTGCCCGACGGTACGCCGCCCTGGTTCTTGACCGCCCAGGACGACAGGGTGACGGCCCCCCCCGCAGGGACGGAGCCGGGGGTTACGGTGGGTGCACCCGTGGTGATGGCAAGGTCGGGTGCTGCGGGCGCCAGAACCGTGATCTGAACCTGGTCGCTGTCGGTCAGGCCGTCGTCGTCGGTGACGGTGAGCGTGATGGTGTGCGTGCCGACGGCGAGCGTGACCGTAGGCGCCGCGCCCGCGGCGATCTGGGCGCCTCCCTCCGTCCATCTGTAGCTGACGATCACGCCGTCCGGATCGTACGAGTCGGTGCCATCGAGCGTGACCGGCTCGGCACCCGAGTCGTCCGCGTCGGTCACCGTCCGATTCGGACCCGCGTTCGCCGTCGGAGGCTGCTTATCCGCCGCCGCGACGGTGATCCGGACCTGATCGCTGTCGGTCGCGCCGTCGTCGTCGGTCACGGTGAGCGTGATGGCGTGCGCCCCGACGCCGAGCGTGACCGTTGGCGTCCCCCCGGTCGCGATCTGCGTGTCCCCTTCCGTCCATACGTAGCTGGCGATCGTGCCGTCGGGATCAGAGGAGCCGGTGCCGTCGAGGGTGACCGGCTCGTCGCCTGAGTCGTCGCCGTCGGTCACCGTCCGGTCCGGCCCCGCGTTCGCCGTCGGAGGCTGGTTCTCCCTCGACGTGACGGTGACCTGGACCTGGTCGCTGTCGGTCGCGCCGTCATCGTCGGTGACGGTAAGCGTGACGGCGTGCGAGCCCACGGCGAACGTGACCGTCGGGGTGGCGCCGGTGGCGATCTGCGTGCCGCCCTCCGTCCACCTGTAGCTGACGACCGTGCCGTCCGGGTCGAACGAGCCGGTGCCGTCGAGCGTGACGGGCTCGGCGCCGGAGTCGTCGCCGTCGATCACCGTCCGGTTTGTACCCGCGTCCGCCGTCGGAGGCTGGTTCGCGGGCGCCGCGACGGTGATCTGGACCTGGTCGTTGTCGGTCGCGCCGTTGTCGTCGGTCACGGTGAGCGTGATGGTGCGCGTGCCCACGCCGAGCGTGACCGTGGGAGTGACGCCGGTCGCGATCTGCGTGCCCCCCACCGTCCACACGTAGCCAACGATCGTCCCGTCCGGATCGGAGGAGGCGGTACCATCGAGCTTGACCGCCTCGTCGCCGGAGTTGTCGGCGTCGGTCACCGTCCGGTCCCTACCCGCATCCGCCGTCGGAGGTTGGTTCGCCTCAACGACCAGACTTACCGAGACGCTCCTGGGGGACCCCAGGGCTCCGGGAGCGGCGAACGTGAGCGTCCCCACCTGGCCCCCTGGATCGAGTCCCGACGAGGAGACACGGGCGAGGACGACCGCAGTGCCCCCCTCCTGGAGGTTGCCGGAGGTCTGGGAAGCCGAAAGCCACGCCGCGTCGCTGGAGACCTGCCAATTCATGACGCCGACGCCGACGTTGGCGATCGTGATGGACTGTGATGCGGTGGCGTCACCTCGCGGGAGCGCGAAGTCGAGGGATGTCGGCTGCACGGCCAGGGAAGGGGAGGCCGGTTCGAGCAGGATCGGAGGGGACTCGTTGACGCTCTTGGCGGCGTCCACGAGCATCAGCTGCTCACCCGCGTAGGCCAGGGAGTTCTCCGACCAGAGCTCCACCCGGATCAGAAGCTGCTCCGGCGACTCTTCGAGCTCGACGGACAGCTCGACGGGAACGGACTGCTGACCGGCCGTCACGGGTTCTTCCGCCTGATCGACGGTCTCGCCAGAAGACGGCCGGATGGCGAGCACGCGTACCCGGTCGATGCGCGAGGGCGCCGCGGCGTAAGGGGAGGAGGTCTCGGCGAACACGGCATGAACGACGATCGACGCCATGTTCCGGGGACGCACGATCCCGTCGCCGACCGCACAGGCCCCTACCACCAGCCCGATGAAAGCCGAAGAGAGGCCGGCGATTGCCGAACTGGTGCCGATCCGACGCTGGCGGAACCGCAAAACCGGACTCCTCGAAGGCGGGAGTGCACGGTAATCCGGCCGAGCGCGGCGCTGCGGGAGGGGGGAGCGCCCGTGAGGGCCCGACCGACGTCCACCCGTAGAATAGGAGCGGATCCAGTGGAGCGCCAGGGAATATCGGCCTCAGGCGTACCTGATGCCGTCTTCCTCCGTGGAGACGGTCGTGCCCGCCTCACCCGCGACGATCCGGCCCAGGTCTGCCAGCGCGCCGATGGCGGCCTTGTTCCCCGTTGCGGCCGCGAAGCGGCAGGCGGCTTCGACCTTCGGGCCCATGGAGCCCGCGGGGAAGTCGAGGGCGCCGATGGCAGCGGGAGACGCGTGCCGGATCGCTCGCTGCGTTGGCTTGCCCCAGTCCACGTAGACCGCGTCGGTGTCCGTGAGCATGACGAAATGGTCCGCGCCCAGCTCCTTCGCCAGGAGCCCGGACGCCAGGTCCTTGTCGATGACGCACTCCACGCCGATGAGCCTCCGGTCCGCCCCGGGCTCGTACATGGTCGGGATCCCGCCACCGCCCGCCGCGATCACGATCGTGTCTTGCTCGAGAAGCCACCGGATCGGGCGGAGCTCGAAGATCCGCTTCGGGTCCGGGGACGGCACGACCCGTCGCCAGTAGCCACCGTCCCTCTCGAAGGCCCATCCCTTCTCGGAGGCCAGTCGATCGGCCGCCGCCTTCGGGTAGCCGGGACCGATGAACTTGGACGGTGTCGCGAACGCCGGATCCGCGGGGTCCACCTCGATCATGGTGAGCAGGGTGGCGATGGGGCGTTCGAAGGGAATCAGGTTGCCCAACTCCTGCTCGATCATGTACCCGATCATCCCCTCGGTCTCGGCTCCGAGGACGTCGAAGGGAAAGGTGCGGGCCGGGGACTGCGCCGCCTGCAGGAGGTCGAGGAGGCCAACCTGCGGACCGTTGCCGTGCGTCACGACCAGCTGGTGGTCCCCCGCGACGGCCGCCAGCGCCTCGCAGGCGATGCGCACGTTCGCGCGCTGGTTGGGGGCGGTGGCCTCTTCGCCCCGCCGGAGGAGCGCGTTGCCCCCCAGCGCGGTGACGATCAGCATCGATTCGGCTCCTGGGCGCGATTGGGTGCTCGACAAGGACCCTCCTCAAAGAAGCGCGCATTCCGGTGCGCCTGCCAGGCCTTTCCCCCGGAGCGGCGCCTCCCCGGCACCCTGGCGCTTGCCCCCCACGGAGTCCCACGCCACCATCTCCCGCCTGGCGGGTCACGCCGACGTTCCCCCCGGAGGTGGCGACATGCGCAGTCGCAGGATGCTCGTTCAGCTGGCGATCCTTCTCCTGGCGCCCGCGGCCCTGTTTGCCCAGGGGACGGGGGAGCGGAATCCCCGCCGACCCGTCTCCACGTACTCCATCGTCGCCCGCGATCCGGCCACCGGCGACATGGGCGTGGCGGTCCAGTCCCACTGGTTCAGTGTGGGTGCCATCGTTCCGTGGGCGGAGGCCGGCGTGGGTGCGGTGGCGACACAGTCCTTCGTGGAGGCGTCGTACGGGCCGCTGGGCCTGGACCTCATGCGCATGGGACGGTCGGCGCCGGAGGCGTTGAAGGCGCTGGTCTCCACCGACCCCAACGAGGCGGTGCGACAGGTGGCGATGGTGGACGCCCAGGGACGGGTGGCGGCCCACACCGGGTCCAAGGCCATCTTCGCCGCCGGCCATCACGTGGGGGACGGCTTCTCCACCCAGGCCAACCTCATGGAGAACCCCACCGTCTGGGACGCCATGGCCCGGGCCTTCGAGACCACCCGGGGAGACCTGGCCGAGCGTCTCCTCGCGGCGCTGGAGGCCGCGGAAGGGGAGGGGGGTGACATCCGTGGACGGCAGTCGGCGGCCATCATCGTGGTGTCGGGCACGTCCACGGGGAAGCCATGGCAGGACCGGAAGTTCGACCTGAGGGTGGAGGACAATCCGGCGCCCGTGCCCGAGCTCAGAAGGCTGGTCCGGCTGCAGCGCGCCTACAACGCGCTCAACGAGGGCGACGGGCTGGTCACCGAGGGGAACATCGAGGGGGCCATGGCGGCGTACACCCGGGCCATGGAGCTCGTCCCCGACGACGCGACCAACGGCGAAGCACCGTTCTGGGTCGGAATCACGCTGGCGTCCATCGGGCGCGAGGACGATGCCGTGCCGTACCTGCTGCGGGCCCAGGCCCAGGACCCGAGGTGGGCCGAGCTGGTGGGACGGCTCCCGGCGGCGGGGCTACTGCCGTCGGAGGAGATATCGGCCAGGCTGCGGCGTGCCATGGAGGGTGCGCGCTAGCCTGGACGGGATGCCAACCCCTACGGCTCAGGCCGGCATCACCGTGCCCGGCCGGTCGGATGTATCACCACAGAAACGGCGGCCCGGCGACGGCCACCTCGATGCGGAGGCGCCATCCGGACAGATTGGGCAGCTCCACCATGAAGAAGGAGCTCGTGCTCGCAGCGAAGCCGATGAGGGCCGAACCGACGGCATCCCCGGACCCCGGATGTCCCACAAGCCCGCCGCCTAGTCTGACGCGCCATACGTCCACCACGCCATAGCCGGCCGCATAGAAGCGGGTAGGCGACGACGCTTCGGCGAGGGTGTGCGGAATTGCGGTGGTGCCCGTCGCACAGTCGACGTAGTAGTCGCCATCCGGGATCTCCCGGCAAGCGCCGGGCTCGAGCTTTCCGGCGACGACCTCCAGGTCGGCCGCGCCCAGGAGCTTGGCGGCCCAGTTGAGCCCGCCCAGAGTCCCGGTGAAGACGGGGTACGCCAAGGTCAACCCGACGCCGAATGCATTCTCTGCCCGGTTCGACAGGATTCCGTCGATCCCCAACACCCCCTGCGCGGCGGCGGGTGCGGCCAGTAGGAAGACGAGGCCGAGCTGGACCATGATCCTGCGTAAGAAACGAGGCATCGGTCACCCCACAATGAGAGAGAGAAGACCGGTGAGCGCGACTACGCCGATGACCCACGCGCCGACACCCATGCCCGTTCCCTCGACGGGTCGTACGGTGCCGAAGTCCAGGATGTACCAGTTGGAGCTCGACGACCGCTGGGAGGGGTCGGGAACCAGGCAAGGTCCTGGCGGCGCAGCCCCCGGCTCCATCCACAGGCGGACCACTAACCGGGCCTGGAGCTCTCCGACCTCGTTTCGGAGCGTATCGCTCACGGTTGGCGTCTGGAGCAAAGGCCGGGCCGACCGGCGCTCGCCGCTCGGGAAGAGTTGGAGTGGCACGTCGCCCGAGACAAACTCGAGGCCGATGGGGTTCCTAGCATCGGGTGGCGGCAACACGAGGTCGGGATTCGCCCAGGCCGACCATACCGTACACCTGTTGACGTTCCACATGGCTCGAACGTCTGCCATCGAGGCGACCGCCGAGGTCACAACGGCCTCGATGGCGCGCGTAGCCCGAAGTGAGTCGGTGGCCCTCGCCCGCCGCACGGAGGTGAGGGTCTGTGAGGTTCCGGCCGAGTCGACGGACCAGATGTGGCGGACGGAGTCGACGACACCACGGAACCGGGCAGGATCACGGCGCACCAGGGGGCGTAGCGAATCGAGGACCCTCAGTGTGCGCAGTGAATCCGCTACGCGTGTGGTCGCGACGGAGTCGACGACCCGAAGCGTCCGAGCGGAGTCGGCCACCCACTGTGACCGGATGGCAGCGATCGCTGCGGTCGTGTCGGGGATGGGTGCAGGATCAGGTGCCTCGCCGCCTTCGGGGGCATCCACGAGGATCGGAAGGCCCACGGCCAGCCTCCCCTCGACCCCTTCGTCTACAGTCACGGGTCTGTCCCGGTCCGTCGGTGCGGGTCCATCACCCCACCCGCCTCCCACACGGGCTACGTCCACGGCGCACCCGCTCGCGGCGACCACCACGAGCGTGGCCAGGAATCCCCTAGAACGTCCTCGCCAGCGCAACACGCGCGCCTCCCGTGGGTCCGCGGTCCTTGCCACCGAGGAGGTCGTTGACGTGCTCGATTCGGAGCCAGGTCGCAGAGCCGAGCTGAATGGCCATGTGGAGGGAGACGAAGAACTCCGATTCACCGGGGAAGATGCCGGTACTGTATACGACGGCCAGACCGTAGCGGTCGGCGTGCTCCAGACCCGCACGAACCGAGAAATAGCCGTCGTCGAGAGCGGCGGCGACGGGCGCGGGCCCGACCCCAGAGGTCGTCACCCAGCCCCCCGTGAGCTGGAGGTAGGATTTCGCCGACCCGAACCGATCCGCCAGGATGAGCGTGAGGCCCTGCTCCTGGTGGTAGTTGCCCACGGAGAGGTGCGCTCCGAAGGCGAGCCACTTGGTCTCGGGCCACAGGAGTGCCTCCAGGTCCAGGCCGAAGAGCCAATACCCGTCCTCCAGGTTCGGCCTGAAGTTGCGCGTCACGCCGCGGAAGTCGTGGAGGGCGGTCTGACCCTGGGCCAGGAACAGGCTGTCCTTGGTCCGACCGAAGTGAGCCGACGCCGCCACGGTGAGCGCTGTATTCCTCGGCAGAAAGGGGAGCCAATTCTCGGCGTTGTAGGACAACACCCGGTTTCGGCCGTAGGTGAGGTAGTTGTAGCCCACGGACGTCTGCAGGCCGTCGAAGCGCACGAAGTCGGGGGCTGGTATCCGGGGCAGGGGTGTGTCGCTCACTAGACGTCCGTCGAACTCGGTAAGGAGGAGCGCGGTGATGGCGCACCACTTCTGGTTCGCGACCGCCGGACGCCGGGACCCTCCGAAGTGCGAGCCGAAGATGTCCAGGGGGCTCTGGGCGGCGAGGGGCGATCCGCCCCCCGATGCGGCGATCGCGATCACGAGGCACCACGTCAGGCGGCGGAGCGGTGCAGAGATCGAGAGCGCCTGCCAGTTCGGGATCATCGGTCGGTCCTCAACTAGTAGTAGACGCGCGCGCCGTGGCTCACGGTACGCTCCCAGCTGATCATGAAGCGCCACTGGCTCGTGCGGTTCAGCTCGCCCTGGAAGGTCGGCTCGGTGTATACGGTTCGCTTCTTGAACCAGAGCCAGTCGACTCCGATCCACCAGTGTTCGGCCCACCGCACTGGGCGGTATTGGGTGATGAACTCGAGGACCTCGTTCAACTCCAGCTTCGCGCCGACCGCGGCTGCGTCGACCCAGTGCGAGGTCTCGTTGCCGTTGACGTTGGACCCATTCAGGGTCCATAGCCTGGTCTTCTGGTAGAATGCCGAGAACCGGAGCAGAGCCGGCCAGAGCACCACGGCGTTCCCCTTGAAGCCCCCTCCCCATCCAAAGTCGTATCTCCGTTCTTGCTCGGGGTTGTTCTGTGACTCGTAGTGGGCGTAGAGAGAGTTGACCGCCCCGATCGGGACGGCGTACGCCTGGACCTGTGTGGTCACACGCACCGTGTCGATAGGGAATGCGAGAGCGAGTCCGCCCCCTAAGCTCTGTCCCCCGTAGCGGTATCCAAGGTTCGTGTCGGGCACTGGCGAGCTATCGAGGTAGTCGTAGGCCTGGCTCACGAAGGCCCGCAGGCTCCACCCCTCGGGGTCTTGTTCCGGCAGGCTGCCAGCCAGGATCCAGTCCTGCAGGTGCGCCTGGACCTGGACGAGACCTATGGTCTGATCACGACCGTTCACCTGGACGTTGACGCCGAAGAAGTCGAACGGGCGCTCGACTCGCCCCCCGAAGACCGATCCGTAGCGCAGCTCGACGTCGAAGAACGCGTGCGGAGGCCCAAGGGTCTTGCGCAGGCCCGATCCGATCGAGAGTCCCCATTGTTCCGGGGACCGAGTCAGGGGGTTCTCTCTTTGCGCCCAGTCGCCGTAGATCGCCCTCGCGAGGAACCGCTCGCCATTGAGCGGGAGGACCAAAGCTTCGAGTCCGATGCGGTCCAGGCCCGTCGCCTCGTTGTCGATGATGAGGGACGTGGCCC
>Ga0307424_1001056_pt1 | contig 14641 bp, 11 predicted proteins | sample SalMarWE160320MG_FD_202157 | JGI IMG/M metagenome (GOLD analysis project Ga0307424, IMG submission 202157) | Salt marsh sediment microbial communities from the Plum Island Ecosystem LTER, Massachusetts, United States - WE1603-20 | ecosystem: Environmental > Aquatic > Marine > Intertidal zone >... | reverse complement strand
CCTATGATGTGGGCTCCAAGAATCTTCAGTGTGCCCGGTTCCACAATAACTTTGACGAAATAGCCCTTCGCATCCATGGCTTCTCCTTTCGCAGTATCCTCGTACCGGTAAAAGCCAATCAGCACCATATCCGCGCCAAACTTTTCTATAGCCTCTCTTTCTCCTAGTCCGACCGACGCAATCTCGGGATACATAAACACGGCATGGGGCACGGCGTGGTAATCAGCCTTCATTTTCTGTTTCAGCACAGCGTTATGGTAAACCACAGATGCTTCGTGGTTGGCTACATGCTTGAAGGGATACTTGCCGTTGGCGTCTCCCAGAGCCCAAACGTTAGGCTGAGAAGTCTCCAAATACTCGTCAACAACGATCCAACCGTGGCTGTCCGTTTTTATTCCAGCCTTTTCGGGATGAAGCACATCCGAGAGGGAACTTCTACCCGTAGCAATCAACAGCTCGTCTGCGGTTACCTCCAGCTTCTTTTTGGTCTCCCTGTTGACGGCAACAAGCATTTTCTTGCCCTTTGAGGCTGTTTTTGCTTCCTGAACTTCATGGTTGGTGTAGATCATCAAATGTTTCTCTAGTTCTCTCTGGGCTAACGCCGAAACCTCAGGTTCTTCCTCGGGAATAAACTGGGGATTCCTGCCGATAACCGTGACCTGCGCGCCCATTGACGAAAGAAAGTGACCGTATTCCGCGGCTATGTATCCGCCGCCCACGATCACAATGCTCTTGGGCAACTCACTTATCCCAAGAATCGTGTCGCTTGTGAGGTAACCCGTTTTCTCAAGTCCCTTTATTGGAGGTACAGCAGGTTTTGAGCCTGTGCCCAGAATTATCATCTTGGCAGTTATGGTTTCTTTGCCGACCTTCAGCGTGTATGGGGCAACAAACTCTGCAGCTTCAGGGTAATAGTCTACATGTTTGGATTGAGAGAGCCCTTCGCGGATGCTGTTTATGTCCACGAGGATTATGTGTCTCATTCTTTCCATGACTTGTTTGAAGTCTACCTTTTTTATGTCAGAGTCGATCCCGAACGTTCTTGCCTTTTCAATTGTTCTCACCAACTCTGCGGGGTAAAGAAGAAGCTTAGATGGGATGCAACCCCGAGTTAAACAGATGCCTCCAGGCTCATCCTTGTCTATAACAGCCGTCCTGACCTTCGGGTTCTCGCTAATCATCGCCTCCACAATGCTACTTGCAGAACCTGTGCCTATGGAGATTAAATCGTACTCTTTCATAACAGAACCTCTAGAATACACTAACTTAACAGTGAATAGTCTTAAATTAATTCCCTAAAAGGAATAGACGATGAGCTTTTTGGAAGTTGCCAGCTAGTGTCCCTGTCCTTCGTTCTCTTCTTTTATGTGGTGTGCCACGTGAATGCCTAACACAGTTGCGGAGCCTGCGGCGACGCCAAGCAGCAATTCAGTAAGTAGTTCATTCTGGAAAAACAGGGCAAAAACTGCAAATGCATCAAAGACCAGCGCCACAACCAGGTATTGGTAGCACCAGCCCTTCATACTTGTTCCTCCAGTAGGGTCGTTGATGCCAACAAGTAACATCAAAACAAAGAGCACCACAAAACCGATCAAAAAATAAATCAAGTATCTTCACCAGTCGCTATATACAGAGAGAAGGGCTTTGCTTGGAATTCTATATAAACTTTCGGTCAAAGCACACGTTCCACGGCAGTTGAGCTAGAAGACGATGTTTTTGGTTGCTAGAGGCTTTTTGTAGAAGATTTTAAAAGTTGCAAAACATTAAAACAGGCAAACGCTTCACAAGAGACATCAAGGATTCTCATAAAAGCAGGGTTTAATATAGGACGGACGGAGAAATCACAGAAGAATGACAAACAATACTGAAGCTTCAGCCGTTTACGAGAAGGCACTGCACTGGCCACCTTACACATACCGGGACTATCCCAAAGTTGCGCCTGAGACCCTCAACGCATTCACGGAATTCTTAGGAACCAAGAACACCAGTAACAACAGAAAAGAACTGCAGCCCTGGATACCCTTTTGCACGCTAAAGTGTAGCTTCTGTTATTTTCCCACAGAACTGATGTCTAACAACCAGATGGGAAAGTATCTTTCTGTGCTGAAAAAATCTCTAAGCATGTATGCTGAGACAGAATACGTTAAGACAAGCGAGTTCTCCGAGATATACTTGGCAGGTGGAACCCCAAGCATCATGTCCACCGAGCAGACAATTGGGCTCTTAACGTTCTGTGAAAACAAGTTTAACGTAAGTGATGACCGGGAAATCAAGGTTACAGGTTGCACTCACGATTTCGATTACAAGAAACTCAAGGCGCTTTCAGAATATGGAGTGAACCAGCTGGATTTGGGGGTACAAAGCTTTGACGACGATGTTCGGAGGCTGGTTAATCTGCGGGACAAGGCAAGAAATGCTGAAGAAACAATCAAGGCGGCACACAAGCTGGGGCTTCGGGTAAGCATTGACCTGATGTATAATCTTCCCGGACAGAACCTGAAAGTCTGGAGCAGCGACATACAAAGAGCCCTCGAGTTGAATGTGGAAAGCGCTGACTGTTACGCTTTGGAAGTTTTTCCTGGAACTAAGCTGGCTCAGCAGCTTCAGTCTGGCGATTTACCTTCTAGGGGAGACCAAGGGGCTGAAGTGGAGATGTATCTTGAAGCAGATAACACTTTCAATGCGGCAGGATACGAAAAAACATGTCACAGCCGCTTCTCTAGGATAAAGGAGGACTTTCAAGAACCCTGCATGGAAGTCATTGGTACCGGGGCAGGCTTCTTTATGGGGCACATAGGAAAATTCTCGTATGTAGACGTTGAACCCTCCGAAGCATATATTGAAGCCGTAAACCGTGGAGAGTTTCCCATATCGAAACTGTCGATGCCCTCGAAGGAGGATGAGATGGGAAAGATGATGATGCACCTGTTAATCCGTCTGCCCGTCAACAAAATGGAATTCAAAAGGCGCTTCGGAAAGTTGCCAGAGGAAGCTTTTGGAAGTACCATCAGCAGACTGGAGAAAAAGGGTTTAATCGAGGTTGATGACCGTGAAATAAGGTTGACTAAACTGGGCGATGTGTGGAGAATTAATGTCTGCTGGGAGTTTTCGCGCCCACAAGAAAAAAATCCATAATCTATTCTGTTGGGGTTGAATGTGAAGGCTTTAAACGTCTTTAGGGGCTTGATGGCTTTTCTCACGTCCATCCCCGTGAAGATGGACATAAGTTTTCTGGGTATCGCCGCCCGTTACATGTATCTATTTCCTGTGATAGGAATAATCATAGGAGTTCTTGCTGGAATATACGCCCGCTTCACAACCACCGTTTTGTTTTTTCTCTTCGGCACCATAAACACTGCAATATTTTCGGGTGCCCATGAGGTTCTTTTTGATTTTGTAGCCAAGGGCGTTGCAAGCGTCATGACTATCGCGTTCCTTCTTGTTGTTATAGGTCTTCAACACACGGATGGCTTAGTTGATGTGGGTAATGCGTTAGGCATACGAAAGGCATCTTTGAAAGAGAAGGTGGACATCGCTCACGAATGGACTGTCACCCGAACAGGAGCCATTCTTGCCATTCTCGTTTCCTTCTTCACTTTCCTGCTTATTTTCCTGACAAAAACAGACGTTATTATTCAGGCGCTCATAGTTGCAGAGGTTTCGGCGAAACTGGCAATGGTTACAACTGGGTGGCAGGGCACATCACCGCCGCCCCGCTTCTACGAAAACAGGTGGGAAAAGGGAAGAAACTTCATCGAGCACATCAAAAATAAACATGGATTATACGCGATTTCGTTAACTATGTCGCTTGCTGTCAGTATTGCTTTGTTTGGTCTCGGCGGCGTGCTGGCTGTAGCGGCTGGGATGCTGGTTGGCGGCGTAATGATACTTGTAGGCAAGCAGGTTTTTGAGGGCGTGAATGGGGATGTGTTCGGCGCCACTAACGAGATAGCTCGAATGGTTGTTTTGTTTGTGCTGGTGATGTTATAATGGATATGGTAGCGTTGATTATGGCTGGGGGAAAAGGAACCCGTTTTGGCGGAGACACAGAAAAGCCGATGGCTATGTTCAATGGTAAGCCGCTCATAAGACGGGTCATTGAAGCAGCCAAGGAATCAGAAAGAATCACGGAGATTTACGTGACGGTAACGTCCTACAGTCCAAAAACGGCACAAGAGGCAAAGAACGCATCCGTGAAGGTTATCGAAACTGAAGGAAAAGGATATCATGCTGATGTGCAGCAGGCGGTTCAGGATGCGAACATAAACTGTCCTGTCTTAATCGTTTCAGCGGATCTTCCCATGCTTACCGGGGACTTTCTGGACGAAATAATCGAAGCGTATGAGGAGTCGGGCAAGCCTGCTTTGACGGTGATGATTCCTGAAGACGCTTTAATCGAGTATGGCTTGTTTGCTGTCTCGCCATATGAGTATGAAGGAAGGATGTACGCGGTTTCGGGAATAAACATAATTGATGGCAGACGAATCTTGGAGGAGCAGGAACAGGAAGTCGTTGCCAGCAGGAGACCTGAAGCAGTTTTTACCGTGAATTCGGTCAAAGATTTGGAAGCAGCAAAAAATTATCTACTGCGCACCAAGAAACAATAAAAACAAGGATTTAGAAATTGCTATTTTTGGGTGCCAACAGATTTTATCTGTTCTACCAGTTTTTTGTTTTCTTCAGGTCTTCTAACAGTTATTCTGAAGAATCTGTTGTTTAATCCATCGAAGTCTTTGCAGTCTCTGATTAGCAACCCCTTTTTGGCGAGTGCTTCTTTGATTTGTGTTGAGGTCAAGTCTCCTTGAATTATTTCAACTAGCAGAAAGTTGGTTTCGGATGGATGCACCTTCAACCAAGGAATAGACTTGAACAGTTCGCGCATTTCTTTTCTGCTCTGTGATACAAGAAGCCGAGACTTTTTGATGAAGTCGACGTCGTTAATTGCCGCTTCAGTAGCAAACATTGCTAAACTGTTTATGCTCCAGGGCATCTTCACATTATTCAGGGCATTCACGAGTTCTGGGGAGCCAATACCATAGCCGATTCGGACTCCAGCTAAACCAAAAAATTTTGTTAACGACCTGAGAACAAACAGGTTATTGTATTCGTTAACATACTCTGCCATAGAATACCGTTTGGCGTCATCAACAAAATCGATGTAATCCTCGTCAAGAAAAACCAGCACATTCCGCTCCGCAGCGAACCTAATGACTCGCAGAATGTCCGCTTTGTCATACAGCACGCCTGTTGGACTGTTCGGGTTGCAGAGAAAAATGACTCGGGTTTTATTCGAGATTGAATTCTCCAGTTCTTCGACGTTTAACTGAAAATTCTTTGACGAATCACATCGGAGAAAGGTCATGTTGCCGCCGAACCGTTCTATAGCTGCCTTGTATTCGCTGAAGAACGGAACTGGAATAACAGCCTCGTATCCGTCCTCAAGAAAAACCTCATTAAACAAGTAAATCAGCTCAGTAGAGCCGTTGCCCAATATCACATTGTTAGATTCTACACCAGCAGATTTTGCGAGAGCCTCAAGAAGCCACTCAGGGTCTGGGTCTGGATAATGCTTTACCATGTTGAGGTGCCCGCGAATGCTTTCTAGCGCAGTTTCGGGTGCACCAAACGGGTTGGTGGAGATGCTGAAGTCAATCATCTCGTCTACGGGAACGCCGTATGTTTCTGAAAATTCCCAAACGTTTCCGCCGTGAAAGTAGGGAGTCAGAGTTCTAAGCGATTTCTTAACAAGTTTGGAAACGTCAACCATAACGTGTCTTCCTTTTCAGGTTTTTCAGACCTTCGTATTGTTCAGACGGATATAAAAATTAACAGCCAAAACAAGGAGGTTAACTGGCTTTTTGGTCTAATTCCTTCAGGAAACGGAGCAACTCGTTTTCGACTATCCACTGCATCTTGAAGTGATTATTGTAGTCATTGAAGATTCGGTAAAGCCAGTAAGCGGTTGCTAAACCTAACGTAGCAACACTAAGAACAATATACTTGTTCCTTGGGAAGCTCGGTGTAGTACCGTAACTTTGAATACTCAGAGTCACCCCAGAATCTTTTGTCAAGGCGATTACTTCAGCCAGAAAATCATGCTCATGCTCTTCATGTTTGTGAAGGTCACGTTTTAGAGAATAAAAAAGGTAAAATCCGGGGACTATCAGAAGGGTTGCGATTGTCCATGCCCCCGCGTCTCTAGATGGTAACTGATTCTCTGTTTCTGAAGAGTAGGACGTAGTCTTCTCTGGAGTTTGCGTTTTTCTGAGCTTGCTTAAGATTAGGGCTTCCAATTTTTCTTGTCTTGAAAAGTGAGTGTTTCTTCTTTTGATTGAGTAGTAGATCATTGGGAACCATGCTATTCCGAAGCTTGCTACTGAGAGAATAGCCCACATGGAGAACCACATGATTTTGTCCGTTTCTTTTCTTGAAGCGATGTTCTGTTCGATTTCAGGCAAAGTTTGCTTCACTTTGGGTCATTCTCTCCATCAACGAATGTTCGAATAGCCTCTGAACCGTGTTGCAGAACTACATCAACCCCGCTTAATATAAAAGTTAGACACTCATCAGGTAATGCGAAAAGATTGGCAAACTATTTAATTCATGAAGTGGTCATCTCTGAAACAATGGCAAAAGAAATCGAAAGAAGGGAACGAGGAGACTTCTTCGTTTCTGTTATAATTCCAGTCTTCAATGAAGAAGTAACCATAGGCGACGTGGTTACTCGAACAAAGAATACGCTGGAAAAAATGGGATGCTCATACGAGGTTCTGGTTGTCGATGACGGCTCAGATGACAGGTCAGCAGATGTAGCGCAGGAACGAAAAGCTCATGTTTTAAGAGACGGTCATCAGGGGAAAGGTTTTGCTCTCAGGTCCGGCTTCAGGCACGCTAAAGGCGAATTTGTAGTTACTTTGGACGCGGATGGTTCTCACAAGCCCGAGGAGATTCCGTTGGTTCTCCGACCCTTAATGGCGGACAAGGCTGACTTTGTTATAGGGTCAAGATTCGCTAACTCTGAAGATAACAAAACCAAGATTCCGAAAATAAACAGGACAGGCAACAGACTATTCAACACCATGACCGGAATTCTTACTGGAGTGAAAATCACTGATTCCCAGTCTGGCTTTAAAGCGATTCGAACTTCGCTGCTAAAGAGGATGACTTTGAGTTCCCACGGCTACGAGGTTGAGTCTGAGATGCTTGTTACGGCGTTGAGGATGGCCGCAAGAGTCACGGAAACGCCCATAAGTTTTGATCAGAGGACTGTGGGAAGCTCCAAACTTGACCCCATAAGAGACGGCACAAGAATATTGTATGCCATAATCGCATCTTATTTATCATAACACCATACGTATGGTATCACTAGTTGATTACAAAAACTTGACAAAGGGGCAACCACTTGAAAAACAAAGCAGACAAAGAAGAGGATTCGCTTCCTGGCGTCAGCATAATAGTAACCACATTTAACAGCGAACCGACAATAGACGAGTGCCTCCGCTCTATTCTGGAACTGGACTACCCCGAACATCTGCTTGAAGTAATCGTTATCGACGGGGGCTCAACAGACGCAACAACAGAACACGCCAAAGCGTACCCCGTTAAAGTGGTTTACAGCCAGCTTAATCCTCCGGCTGCATACAACCTCGTATTGAAGACTGCAGAAAACGAGATAATAGGGCTAGTTGATTCTGACGCGAAAGTGGAAAAAAACTGGCTCAGGAAGCTCGTTAAACACTTGGATGACTCTAAGGTGGCTGGAGCAAGCGGAACCGTGGAAACATGGAACAGCGACAAGCTGGTTCCAAGAGTCATAGGCTACGAACTCAACTACAGGTATCGGCGGCTGCCCGACACGGTTGAGAGAGTAGCCACAATGAACCTGTTACTGAAGAAGAAAGTGATCATGGAAATAGGCGGTTTCGACGAGGCTCTTCACACCCAATACGACACTGACATTGGAGCAAGACTAGCAGAGGCAGGCTACAGGATAGCCTTTGACTCCGAAGCACTATGTTACCATTTTCATCGTTCCACGCTGCGGACATTCTTCAAGCAGCAGTACAAGTATGGTCAGAACACTTGGAAGCTTTACTTCAAGCATCCAAAGCTTGCGAGGGGCGACAAGATAACTGACTGGTGGATGAACATACAGCCCATACTGTATGGGGTTGCAGCCATCTTTTTGCTTGCAAGCATAGTAACTGGCTTTAACATTATGCCCTCCGCAATTTTTCTTGCCATAGTCACAATAACATCACTACATTACACTGTTTCGGCTGCAAAAATCTCCTACATTTTCCATGACGCATCAGCCATGTATCTAATAGTAATTTATTTCACCCGAGCCTTCGCGTGGACCATGGGAGGAGCAACATCTTTAATCCAAACCGCATTAAAAAGAGGAGAGGACAAGAAAAATTGAATGTCTGCTTCGTAACCCCAGAATACTTCCCGATTTCAGGCGGAACAGGAGCCTACGTCTATTACCTGTCACACAGCCTCCAAAAGCTTGGGCACAATGTTCACGTGGTAGCCAGAGACCAGCAGAACTCAGAAAGAACAATCAACGGCATCCAAGTCCACTACATAAAAGGCGTAGGAAATGTGCTAACCAGATACTGGCGATTCGCCCACTCAGCCTCCAAGAAGATAGAAGCGCTAAACAAACAGAACGGAATTGACATAATCCACTCTAACCTTCCTTTGGTTCCAAGTTTTGCCATACCAAAAGATTCAGCCAAGGCAATCGTTTGCGCGGTTCACTCAACATGGAAAGGAGAAGCCATAGTAACGAAACGGGACAACCCTAAAGAGCTGAACCCCAACGAGAAGTCGATGCTCAGGTTCAATTTTGTGCTCAGGTCCTACGAAAAGAAGCTGATGAAACGGTCAGACGCCTTGATTGCGGTGAGCAAGTACACCGTTAACGAATTGACTGACCTGTATGGCATCGACAAAAACAAGATTCATGTAATCTATAATGGGGTAGACATAGAAAGATTCAAGCCAAGACCAAACAGGGCTGAGCTGCGCCAAGAATTTGGGCTAGAAACGGACCATAAAGTTGTATTGTTTGTGGGGCGACTCTACCACAGAAAAGGAATAGACACACTGCTAAGGGCGGTTCCTCCAGTCCTCAAAGAGTTCAGTAACGTAAAGTTTGTCATATCCGGAACAGGCTTCAAACAAAAAGAAGAAAGCCTCCGCAACTTGGCAAAAGAACTCGACATAGAAGACCATGTAAAGTTTCTGGGCTACGTTCCAGACGAAAAACTGCCACTCCTATACTCCGCCTCTGACATATTCGTGCTGCCCGCCATCTACGAAAACTTTCCCTTCGCAATACTAGAAGCCCAATCCACCGGACTCCCAGTCATCTCTACCAAGGTAGGCGGAATACCCGAGTTTCTGGTAGACAACCAAAACGGGTATGTGATGGAACCCAGAGACCCAACACAACTAACACAAAGATTGCTGGCTCTTCTGCAGGACCCGAAGCTTGCAAAAACGATGGGTGACCGCGGAAGAAAGCTGATAGAAGAAAAGTTTGATTGGCGCCTAATTACAGGTCAAGTAATAGACCTGTATCACAAGCTTTTGGAGAAGGCTTAACGGGGCAACGAGTTGTCCCAGTGCTTGTTCACCCACTCTTTTCCCTTGATTTCCGTATCGACCTTCCTGTACGCGTTCAGGCATCCCTGCAACATATTCAGGAATGGTGTTCCAAAACATAGACGCGTAAGAAAATAGTGTTTGTAGACCCAACGTTGAGCCCTAACAGCCAAATCCGCATAAGGAAGCAGAAACTGGCGCTTCACATCCTCAACCTTTTCGCCTACAATCTGAATCTCGGTTTCTTCTCGTTTGAGATGCTTGTCAATGAACTTTAGGTAACTGATGTCCGTCCAGTCAATGCCCATGATTTCGCAGCATAGCTTGTCCATGGCAACAAGGTCACTGCCAGTTAGGACAAGATTCATGGGTATGACGATTCCCCTGTTGGGTCCGTTCCCTTCCATGGCAAATGTGGCATCCATAACAACAAACTTGGGTTTCAGCAGAACCAACAAATCATGCATAACCTCGTCAAACTGGGGATGAAGAAAAATGCGCCTGTTATTGGGTATGCACCCGAACAGATTCTTTATGGCGCCGCTGTAATTTGTGAACTCGTGAGTCTTCATCACAGGAACGTCAACAACAGAGTCGGCTTCCACAATGGTCTTGGGTAACGGAAAATTCCGCAGAACATAGGCTTTAGGATTCTCAACATTCACGATTTCGTCTTCGGAGAGGTTGATTGTCTTTCCTCCAGCCTTCTCAACTATCTTTTTTACGCCGGTCATTGCCAGAGCATCGTTGCAGCAGTAGTTGTAGCCGTTAGATTCGCCAACAACAACCTCCTCAGCCCTGTCCCGAAGAATACTCACTAGATGAAATAGAAGATGGGGATTTGTGACTGCTCCCCGAATGTAATGTTTGGAGCACAAGTTCGGTTTTATGAAAACTTTTCCCTGAATGTGTTTGGTCCAATCCGCAGCCTTCAGTGCTTCTCTTAGGGCAGACTCTAAGTTATCATCTGTTCTGAAGACACCAATCTTCACCTTTTTCATTTGTTAGTCGCCCTCCGAAAGTTTTCTGATGCAGCCCGAATCAGACATAAGATAGTCGTCATGGTAAGCGTAGGCTCTTGCTCTGCATCCTCCGCAAACAAACTTGAATTCGCATTTGCCGCAGCGCCCCTTCAGTTTTTCCCTGTCTCGTAGGTCCATAAAAACTGGAGAATTGAGCCAGATGTCTTCTAGTTTTTCTGTCTTCAGATTTCCCACTACTAGAGGCATGAAGACACATGGCTGAACGTTTCCTTCTGGAGAAATGGCACAGTAGAGTCTTCCAGCTCCACAGCCTCCAATAAAGTCGGCAAGAGCCAAGGCTCTTTTGCTAATTTTAGCGGCTTCCATGTGCGCAAGAGGCAATATGAGGTCTTTTTGGGTTGGAGACTGAGCCTGCAGAGCCACTCTGGCAAGCTGCGGAGTTGTGCTTAGTATGGCGATTTTGTGGTCTTCCGACAGCTGCTTGTTTAGGTAACGTAGAATCTCTTCTCGTTCTTGGGGAGAAGGGTCAGCTGCAATTATTTCTTTGCCTCTGCCTGTTGGTATAAAATTGAATAGCGTGAATCTGTCAATTCCCATGTTTTCAGCCATTTCAAGCACGGCAGGGATTTCTGTCAGATTATTTTTTGTGGCGGTTACTGCTATACATGTGCAGATGTCTTTGCTCAGGCAGTTCTTTATTCCCTGTAATGTCTGGTCAAAGGCGCCAGTTTTTCCTCTGAAGAAATCGTGTGTTTTGGCGTCTGCTCCGTCAAGGCTCACTTCCACGTAATGGACTCCAATTTCCTTGATTTTTCGGACGTTCTCTGGGTTAAGCAGGGTTCCGTTTGTGGCTAAGGAAACATACAGTCCTGCGTCGACAGCGTGACGTGCAACCTCAAAGAAATCTTTTCTCATCAAGGGCTCACCCCCTGAAAAGGCTAATGATGTCACGCCAAAATCTGCTAGCTGATCCACGACCTTCATGGCTTCCTCGGTTGAGAGTTCAGGTTTGGAAACGTTTCCTGATTCCGAGTAGCAGTGTTTGCATTTGAGGTTGCATTTGTATGTGAAGTTCCATACCACAAGGAATGGGGCATGAACCTGTATGGGACGATTGAAGCCGAACTCAGCAAATCCTGACACTATGCTGTTTATGGCTCTTCTAACGTAGGAGTCTGCAAAAAGTTTGGAAACGCGGCTCTTTTCAACAGCTAACGCCTTTTGTATGAAGGCGATCCAGAATTCTATGACTCTAGCGTAAATACCACAAGAGGAACAGTTTGGCTGACTCTTGCCGGCGTAACTGTCTAGCGCGGTTTCAAGTGGGGTTCTGTGGCATTTTGGGCATGTTTTCAGGGTGGTTTTTAGCATCCATCTTACGGGTGGCGTCGTGATGACGGCGTTCCAGAATTTTTGGTTAGTTAACAGATTCATTGACATCTTTCCCGGTGATGCTGCTAGTTACCGTTACTAGGTTAGTAGATAAAACGGAAAACATAAAGTTACCGAGAAAAAAGGCTACAAAATTTCTGGATGAAAACAAAAAAAGAAAAAGGGGGATGATAGAGAGGTTATTCTGTTACGCCGATAGCTGTTTCTGCGTATGATCTGTAGTAGGAAGCTGATCCCGCGAATGTTGCGATGATTGTATATTCTCCTGGTACTGGGGGTTCCCAAAGCAGTTTGTACATGCCTGATGCGTCGCTTGTGACTGTGCCGATTTCATAGAAGTTGTTGTTAGGGTCAAGTGTTTCCAATTTGACTTGAACACCTTGAACGTTTGCTGGGCATGCTTGTTGCATGTACACGTATTGCATCCAGTCGTCTTGGTATTCGTCAGCTACTGCTGGAACTCCATTCGGGAATCGTGCTGCCTGTTCTTGCTGTTTTGTGCCAGCTGCCTGATCAATGACAGTGCCTTTGATCATTACGCTGTCTCCCCATGAGACAACATCGTTTTGAACTTCTACTGTTGTTTCGCTTGGTCCCTTGCCGACGCAGTATATCTGGTTGTCATAGGCGTTAAGGGCTAGTAGGTAGCCGTCTGCGACTGCAAAGTTATCTCCACCGTTTCCTGAAGGCATTGAGACTCCAAAAATGGGTAGTTTCCATATTTCTGCGCCTGTGTCTGCGTCGATGCAGCGTAATACACTACCGCGCCATAGGGGTTGGCTTGGTGAGTGTTCACCTGCGCCGATGTAGATTTTTCCGTCAGCAATGGCACCGATTCCCATTGGATAGTTGCCGTATGGAGATTCGTAGCCTTCTTGTGCAGCGACGTAAGTCCACAATACTTCACCAGTTTTGATGTCATATGCTATTAGTTCTCCGCCGTAGCCACAGGTCAATAGTTTGCCTTCGTAGACGCTAGCAGAACCGCCATAGTAGTTCAATGATGGTTCAGATTCAGATGGTCCCCACAGCATCTCTCCTGTTGCGAGGCTGTAGCCCCAACGTTGCCTAGTTATTTGGCTCGAAAAGATGAAGACGCCATCTTCTGGATCCACTAGTGTCAAGCTTACTCCTCCTGTGCCAAATATTCCGCCGGCTGTTGATGGTACTTCGTCATATGGTGGTGTAAAGCTGATTTGCCATAGCAGTGTTCCTTCTTTTCCTGGTTCCAGACTCAAGCACCACAGATTGCCTTGAACTGCAGCTTCTCCTACTCTGTTGGTTCCTCCAGTTCCGCCGATTATATACTCGCCTTCACGAACTGCAAGAATGCCACCAGGCAATGCAGGTATTGTTACGTTTAGGGAGTAGCCGTTGTTGCCGTCAAATGTTTGGTTTAGGGTGGGTCTCCACATCCAGTAATCATTGCTTGCAAAGGATGGTTTATACCAGATGGCTCTGCTTGTGTTCCACACCTGCAGATAGAATGGAGCTCCTGCTGGCGCGAATGGGTTTGTAGGATCTGGCGTCCCTGCAATAATGTATTGTAGTAAGCTGCCATCTTTGCCGTAGACAGCTGTACCTGCCGTAGTTGCACCGAAAAAGCCCACTGACATAGGTATGTTGTTTATGCTGCATATGTAGTTTCCACTGAATGCGTCGAACATCATCCATGTTCCATCAGGTCCAGTGGTGCTCCATAGGTATGGCATGCCTCCGTGCTGGTTAGGTGACTCATAATCGTATATCTGACCAAATGCCAGTCGTCCAACTGAAAGTTCTCCTGAGAAGGAGAACGTGCCACCAGCTCCCGCTACGGGGCCAGTGGTGTTGTGGAAGTACTCAGTTGCTCCTGTGTATAGGTCAACGCAATACCAGCCTTCTTTGGGAAGCGAATAAACGTTGTAGTAGAGTTTTCCGTTCAGAATAATCGGCGGAGTGAAATGAAGACCTTCGTAGTGGTATGTTTGGTATCCCGTATCACCAAATCGGACATCCATTATGCCTCCAGCCCACATCGGTTTTGTCCACATTACGTGAGCGCTTTCTGGCGCTAGACCGTAGCCAAAACCAGTAGTTGGACCATTAGTCTGCGCTGCACCAGCCAACCAGTTTCCTGCAATAACATTCCAGTTCCTGTTCATGTCGTTTATTGGGCGCGTCCAGTATTCTTCTGGAAGAGGAGTGTCAGACCATGCCGCTATTGACTCCTCCTGTACAATGAGAGTCACAGGATCGCTAGCGTCTCCTAGGTAAGTGTCGCCGATGGCAGCGTCTCCTCCAAAGAGATAACCGCCTGGGGGTACAGGAAGGCCTGTTACTACGTGATCTTCCATTACTGCCACTATAGTGTATGTGCCCACTTGATTAGGTGTGAATACTGCCCATCCACCGCCAATAGGATCGGACGTGAATGGCCCCAATGTTTCTTTGGATCCGTCAGGCTTTGTGATTTCTATGTTCCAAGTCCACCGGTCACCATAAGCACCTACTGCTGTCGGCGGAACCGCGTTAGGCCAAAAGATAATCCCCTCTTGCTGGTTGACGCCTATGGGATTATTTGAAACACTCATGTATGCCCATGTAGGAATCTCCCGTGGAGGATCATGCGCAGATACGAGAGGTAAAGCAACAAATATGGCAGCAAAAGT
>Ga0307424_1001054_pt1 | contig 14667 bp, 12 predicted proteins | sample SalMarWE160320MG_FD_202157 | JGI IMG/M metagenome (GOLD analysis project Ga0307424, IMG submission 202157) | Salt marsh sediment microbial communities from the Plum Island Ecosystem LTER, Massachusetts, United States - WE1603-20 | ecosystem: Environmental > Aquatic > Marine > Intertidal zone >... | reverse complement strand
CCAAGCTCTAAAAAATGCCCGCAACGGTGACGGTGACATTGTGTTCGTCCACTCAAAGCCCGATGAGGAGAAGTTCGTGGCGGAGGGTTGGGGCGTAAGACGCTACCCCGTAATGTACAACGACTTCGTGATCGTTGGACCAGCCTCCGATCCCGCCGGAATCGCAGGTCTGAAGCATGCAGACCAGGCTTTCAAGAAAATTGCCGCGGCCGAGGCGCCTTTTGCCTCACGAGGCGACGATTCAGGCACTAACAAAGAAGAGACCAGGCTCTGGAACGCTGCCAAGGTCGACCCAAAGAAGGCAAGCGGCGACTGGTACCTAGAAACCGGATCAGGCATGGGGGCCACTCTCAACACGGCGGTCGGCAAGCAAGCCTACACTCTGACGGACCGCGGCACCTGGCTGAGCTTCGCCAACAAGGATGACTTCAAAGTTCTCGTCGAGGGGGACCCGAAGCTGTTCAACCAATATGGCGTGATCCTAGTAAATCCGGAGAAACACCCGAACGTCAAAGCTAAGAAAGGACAAGCCTTCATTGACTGGCTAACCAGCAAGGAAGGTCAGGCTGCCATAGCAAGTTATAAGATCGACGGACAGCAGCTCTTCTTTCCCGATTCGCGGCGGGGAGGCTGACGCCGGATCGATCTTAATCGCGAAGGAGTCCAGTTCAAAAACCGCTGTGTGTACCGAAAACCTAAATCCGGACGTAGTGGTGATGAAGTCCGCCAAGGATTGCGCGTGACCTAACGGTTCCGGTTCGCTGAACGAGCCGAGAGACCGGCGCATCTTTGTCCAGCGACCGGTGTGTTCTGATGTCGTTGTAATAGCGGGCATAGGCTTTCAGGATTCGGCGCAGATGCGCCTCGCCCAAGACGACGAAATGGTCCACGCACTCACGCCGGATCGAGCCGATCAGCCGTTCGGCAAAGCCGTTCTGCCAAGGCGAGGCCGGTGCAGTAGGCTTGTCCCGGATGCCCATGGCGCCCAATCGGCGTGTGACGATGGTGCCGTAGATCTGATCCCGATCGCGAATGAGATGTTGCGGGGCATCATCCCAAGGAAACGCCTCCGTTATTTGACGTGCAATCCATTCCGCCGTCGGGTTTGTCGTGACGTTGATCCAGACGAGATCTCTGCGGCCTAGCCGTACGATGACCAGAGCATAGAGCAAGTCGAACGTAATGGTCGGGGCAACGAACAAGTCCATGGCGGCAATGTCAGGCGCATGGTTGCGCAGAAAGATGCGCCACCCCTGGCTCGGGGGGCCGCGTCGCTTGACCATGTATTTAGCGACGCTCGACTGCGCGACCTCAAACCCGAGCTTGAGCAGTTCGCCGTGGATGCGCGGCGCTCCCCAGAGCGGGTTATCGATGCTCATCCGCCGGATTAACGCGCGGAGGTCCGTCTCAATCTTCGGCCGCCCTCCCCGTGCGCGCGACTTCCAACGCCAATAGCCGCGAAAGCCAGCCCGATGCCAACGCACGAGCGTCTCGGGACGGATGATCGTGAGGACCTGCACGGTCGACGGAAACCATCGATACAACTGGATAAAGAACCAGCGATCATTGTTCGTAAGCCGGGTCCGGCCCTGCACTTTACGCCGCAAGACGATCAACTGATGTCGGAGTGCCGCGTTCTCTGCTTCAAGCCGGCTCTTCGACTTGAGTGGCGAGGCCAAGACGGCCAGGACAAAGCAGAGCAGTGCAAACATTGTGCACTGACGTTAGGTGATTCCTTCAGACGATCAAATGCGGATGGAGTTTTCGGTACACACACCGGATCTGCGATCTTGCCGAAAATGACGCAGCGCACAATGCCCCTTGATAAGTCCCGGTAACGCAACAATATCGCCATTGTGCTGTGCACAATATTGGCAGGTGTACGCGCGGCAGTTGCAGGGGGACACGATCCTGCTGACTCGGCCGTGAGACAAGCGCCGTCCTGGGGACGAAGGAATCTTTCTATGACCATAAGGAAGCTGCGGCAAGGTGAGCAAGACGATCTGAGGGACCACCTCCTGAGGTTGGCCCTTGAGGACCGCCAGATGCGTTTCATGGGGGGCGCAAGCGACAGTTCGATCCAATCCTATTGTGATCGAATCGACTGGCTGAGGACAACGATCCTCGGGTACTTCAGGGACGGCGACCTTCGCGGCGTCGCTGAGTTGGTGCAGGCGGGAAACCGATGGCCGAAGGCTGCGGAGCTAGCGCTCACAGTGGAAAGGCCATTTCAGAATCAAGGCATTGGCACCGAGCTCTTGCAGAAGGCTCTCGTCATGGCACGGAACCGATTTATCCGCAGGGTGTACATGATCTGTTTGCTTGAAAACGAAAAGATGCAGCGTATCGCCCAAAATTGCGAGGCGAGCCTCGTCATCTTTGAAGGAGAGGCAGAGGGCACGGTCTGGCCGCCCTGGCCAAGCTACCTGTCGTTCGTAGAGGAGGCCGCAACGGAGGGGCACGCGCTACTCCGGGCTGCATTTGATGTCCCTGCGGACAGAACATCCATCTCTCTGGAAAAGACGGTCTAGGCAGCCATGCCCCTTGCGTTGCGATTATAGGGCTTGCCGTGGTGACGAGTGACCCGTTCCAGGACCTTTCGATGGGGTGAAGACGTAATAGATCCCTTTAGATGCATCGCCTGACTTCATGCGGCCCCATCGTCCGCTGTGGGTCAGAAGCTGACATAAGGCTCATCTCCGCGGCCCAGCGCGTCCGCTACGTGCCAACTCACGAGCAGCGTTTCTTGTATCCGCCGCGAAGCGGTTTCACCCCTTCGTCTACTGGTGCCCTTCATACTTGAAGGAAACTTTTACCCTGGCCCGATAGGCCTCTACCTTGCCATCGGTGATGACCAAGTCCAGCTCTACGACCTCGGCCACCCGCAGATCGCGCAAGTGTTCGCCAGCGCGCTCGACCGCCATCTTGGCGGCATCCTCCCAAGACTTTGTGCTTGTGCCGATCACTTCGATAACTTTGTAGACGCTCTCCGGCATGGTGTTTCTCCTTAGACCCTGACCTAGACACTGGCGAGCATGGCTCGATCGGTCGATTATCACCCACTATCTTACGCGTAATAGGATGCCCTGTCTGAGCATCTCGAACAACATGTAGGGCGTCGCGGTTCTGAGCGCCACCTGGCCGAGCTTCCCGAGTCAGGAGCGAGCGTGGGTAGGTAAAGGTCAGAACTAGACCCTAGCAAGCCACTGAGCGATGTCATGCCACAAGAGACATCGGGACGATGGCTCTGGCTCCCCGCAGGTCCGAAAGCACGTGGCGGGAGGTGCATTCTGTGGAATTGAAGCCGATAATGGAGGATAGTATCCCCACTGCAGCGTTGCCGAGAAATCCTATCCATGCGTCTTGATGCTATAGCCATCGGTATGAACCCTCCTGAGGACGTTAATGTCGTGATCGAGGTGCCGATTGGGGGGGAGCCGATCAAGTACGAGATGGATAAAGCGGCCGGCGCACTAGTGGTGGATCGCTTTCTCCATACGCCGATGCGGTATCCGGGTAATTACGGATTCGTTCCTCACACGCTGTCGCAGGATGGCGATCCGATCGACGTTTTGGTCGCCAATATGCGGCCGATCGTTCCCGGCGCTATCATCAACGTACGCCCTATTGGGGTACTAAAAATGGAGGATGACAGTGGCACGGATGAAAAGATCATCGCTGTGCCGATGTCGAAGCTAACGAAGAACTACGAGCATGTGAGGACCTGCGCTGACCTGCCAAAGGTAGCGCGAGAGCAAATCCAACACTTCTTTGAGCATTACAAGGATCTCGAGTCTGGCAAGTGGGTAAGGATGATTGGCTGGGGCGATGCAGACGAGGCCAAGCAGTTTATCATCGAAGCTATAGAGCGAGAGCGGCGCTCCCCGTGCTGATTTGCCACCTTTGACGAACTTAGGCCTCAGTCGTCGGGGCCCATCTTGTTCTGTCGATTTCCAATAAGGTCGCCGACCACCTCAGGATCAGCCAGAGTCGAAATGTCGCCGAGACTGGAAAAGTCGTCTTCCGCGATCTTGCGTAGAATCCGACGCATGATCTTTCCCGAGCGCGTCTTAGGCAATCCTGGCGCGAACTGGATCAAGTCCGGTGATGCTATTGGTCCGATCTCCCTTCGCACCCAACTACGCAATTCGGCTTTGAGCTCGTCTGATCCCGTCTCCCCGGCGATCAATGTCACATAGCAGTAGATGCCCTGTCCCTTAACATCGTGGGGATAGCCCACGACGGCAGCTTCGGTGACCTTGGGGTGCGAGACGAGCGCCGATTCCACTTCGGCCGTCCCCATGCGGTGGCCGGAAACGTTGATCACGTCGTCGACACGGCCAGTGATCCAGTAGTATCCGTCCGCATCGCGCCGGCAGCCGTCACCAGTAAAATATTTCCCCTTGTAGGCAGAGAAATAAGTGTCGACGAAGCGCGTATGATCACCATAGACAGTGCGCGCAATCGATGGCCAGGCATCGAGCATGACCAGATTGCCCGAGGTCTCGCCCTTGAGCAGATTGCCATCCGCATCCACCACCGCCGGCTGAACTCCGAAGAATGGCAAGGTCGCCGCGCCAGGCTTGAGCTTGGTTGCCCGAGGAAGCGGGGTGATGAGGATGCCGCCCGTTTCCGTCTGCCACCAAGTGTCCACGATAGGACAGAGCTTCTCGCCGACAACGCGGTAATACCATTCCCAGGCTTCGGGATTGATCGGCTCGCCGACGCTACCTAGAACCTTGAGCGACTTCCGGCTAAAGCGCGTTACATGTTCATCGCCTGCTCCCATCAGCGCTCTGATCGCCGTCGGTGCGGTGTAGATGATATTGACCTTGTGCTTGTCCACCACCTGCCAGAGGCGCGAAGGGTCCGGGTAGTTTGGTACGCCCTCAAACATGAGCGTGGTCGCGCCATTGGCCAGGGGACCATAGACGATATAGGAATGGCCGGTGACCCAACCTACATCAGCGGTGCACCAGTAGACGTCGCCGGCGTGATAGTCGAAGACGCATTCATGCGTTAGCGACACGTACACGAGATAGCCGCCCGTGCTGTGCACGACGCCTTTTGGCGTTCCGGTCGAGCCCGAGGTATAAAGAATAAACAGAGGATCTTCCGCGTTCATTTCCTCCGGAGGGCATTCCGGCGCGGCCTCCGCGGCAAGCTCGTGGTACCAAAAGTCGCGCCCGGCATGCATTGCGCAGGGACCACCTGTGCGGCGAATGACGATAACCTTCTCATCACCAAGAGATTTAGTCAGCGCCTCGTCGGTGTTGTGCTTGAGCTTGACTACCTTGCCCCCACGCACCGCTTCGTCGGAAGTGATAACGAGTTTTGATTTGCAGTCGGTGATACGGCCAGCAAGGGCGTCGGGTGAGAATCCGCCGAAGACGATTGAATGGATCGCGCCGATGCGTGCGCAGGCCAGCATGGCGAAGGCCGCTTCCGGGATCATTGGCAGATAGATAGTCACGCGGTCTCCGCGCTTAGCCCCCATCGACCGGAGCACATTGGCGAAGACATTCACCTCGCGGTAGAGCTCGCGGTAGGTGATATGCCGCGCCTCGGCGTTTGGGTCGTCGGGCTCCCAGATGATTGCAACCTGGTCGCCTCGCGTCTTTAGGTGTCGATCGACGCAATTAGTGGAGACGTTAAGCGTGCCGTCTTCGAACCATTTGATGGAGACGTCGGGATAGGCGAAGGACGTGTTCTTGACTTTGGTGAAAGGCCTCATCCAGTCGATGCGTTTGGCCTGTTCGCTCCAAAACGTGTCGGGATCGCTTATCGACGCTTGGTACATTGCGGAGTACTGCGTCTCATCAATGACACCGACTTCGGAGCTCTGGGACTTATCCGATGTGTTCGTGCTAACCTCGTTCATGGATACAACTCCAGGACTGATCGCAGTTCCTCGTTTAGTCGCCTCTCCTAGAAGAACCCGAGCGCTTTGGGGCTATAGCTCACCAGCAAGTTTTTGGTCTGCTGGTAATGGTCGAGCATCATCTTGTGGTTCTCGCGCCCGATGCCCGACTTCTTATAGCCGCCGAACGCCGCATGGGCCGGATAGAGGTGGTAGCAATTGGTCCACACCCGTCCGGCCTGGATGCCGCGGCCCATGCGATAGGCCGTGTTGATGTCGCGCGTCCACACGCCGGAGCCGAGGCCGTAAAGCGTGTCGTTGGCGATCTCGAGCGCCTCCGCTTCGTCCTTGAAGGTGGTCACCGACAGCACGGGGCCGAAGATCTCCTCCTGGAAGATGCGCATCTTGTTGTTGCCCTCGAACACGGTGGGCTTCACGTAATAGCCCTCGGCGAGCTCGCCCTCGAGATTGGCCCGCGCACCGCCGGTCAAGAGCTTGGCGCCTTCCTTCTGACCGATATCGACATAAGAGAGAATCTTCTCCAACTGATCGTTCGAGGCCTGGGCGCCGATCATGGTGTCGGCATCGAGCGGGTTGCCCTGCTTGATCTTGTTCACCCGGTCAACCGCCTTCTCGATGAAACGGTCGTAGATCGACTTCTGCACCAGCGCGCGCGACGGGCAGGTGCACACCTCGCCCTGGTTCAGCGCGAACATGGCGAAGCCTTCGAGCGCCTTGTCAAAGAAGTCGTCGTCCTCGGCCATCACGTCGGCGAAGAAGATGTTGGGCGACTTGCCGCCGAGCTCGAGCGTCACCGGGATCAGGTTCTCGCTCGCGTATTGCATAATCAGACGGCCGGTCGTGGTCTCGCCGGTGAACGCAATCTTGGCGATGCGCTTGTTCTGGGCGAGCGGCTTGCCTGCCTCGACGCCAAAACCGTTGACAATGTTGAGCACGCCGGGCGGTAGGATGTCGCCGATGATGTCCATGAGCACCATGATGCTCATCGGCGTCTGCTCGGCCGGCTTCATGACGATGCAGTTGCCGGCGGCAAGCGCGGGCGCGAGCTTCCAGCACGCCATCAGGATGGGGAAGTTCCACGGGATGATCTGGCCCACCACGCCAAGTGGCTCGTGGAAGTGGTAGGCGACCGTGTCATGGTCCAACTCGCCGAGGGAACCTTCCTGAGCCCGAATGCAGGCGGCGAAGTAGCGGAAATGGTCGATGGCGAGTGGAATGTCCGCGGCGCGCGTCTCGCGGATCGGCTTGCCATTGTCGATGGTCTCCACCGCGGCGATGAGCTCAAGATTCTCCGCCATGCGGTCGGCGACCTTGTTGAGGAGCGCGGCGCGCTGGGCGGGTGCCGTATTGCCCCAGGCGTCCTTCGCCTTATGGGCGGCGTCGAGCGCAAGCTCGATGTCGGCCGCTTGCGAACGGGCGATCTGGCAGACCGGCTTGCCGGTGATGGGGCTGATATTGTCGAAATACTGGCCATCGACTGGGGCCACCCAGTCGCCGCCGATGAAGTTGTCGTAGCGGGGCCGCAAGGCCACGCGCGAATTGAGGGTCTCGATGACCTGGTGCAGCATGGAACTCTCCCTAGACCGCTGTGAATTATGGTTATTTCCAACCCATCAGAGACCTGACATTGATCTCCGTCAAGCTAGAGTTGAAGGGACGAAACCGGCCTTCGCGGGAGGCGTTCGATTCCAGTCAATTCATGTTCGGACAAGACGCTCAACGTCCACCTGTAGTAGCTAGCAAACGTGATGAAGGCCAGGACCTGGGGGTGACGCCGGGGGTACACAACCCGATTTAACATCAAGGTGGGATCGCGCATTGGACCATGAAGTATGTTTCGACTTACAGTGGGGTCGATCTCAATGCGCAAGAAATACGTGGTCACCCGGTCGCTGAAGTTGCAGAAAGTGGACAGCAGCCAAAAAGGGAGGTGAAGGCCATGAGTGAGCAAAGCCCCATACAGAGTAGCGTTGAGGTCTTCGTCGAATGGGCCAAGGCCCGTCTCGATGAGATGGCTGCGAGCGCCAAGGTGCTCGAATCCAGGCTCGGCAGTCTCGATGTCAACGTTCGTGCGCAGGCCGAGCAGGCCATCGCCCACGTTCAGCAAATGATTGTCGAAGGCCAAGCAGATATTAAGACGGTTCAGGCCAAGGGGGCTGCCTCGATCGCCGTGGCGAAAGCGCGGCTCGAGGAGATGTGGTCCAAGTTTCAGAGCGAGTCCAGCAAATGGGCCGAACTGACCAAAGACCAGCAAGCGACGTTTCAAGCGCGCGCTCAGGCGCAGGCGCAAGCCTGGCAAAACGTCGTGAACAGCTATATGCAGCGCGCCGCGGAACTCCATGCCCGGAACCAGAAGCAGGCTGAGGCGCATGTCGCGCAGCTCACGGCCCAGGCCCAGAAGGCCCAAGCCGATCTGAAGGCCAAGGCCGATAGTCTTGGCAAGGCCGGTCAGGCCTCATGGGCCGCCATGAGCCAGGCGCTCGACGAGTCGCGCGATGCCTTCTCCAGGGCCGTTGAAGCGGCCGCGAAGAGCTTCGACGACGCGGCCAAGGGTTAGCGCCCGGCGTGCTACGGAGCAGGAAGGAATGTCCACTTTGGGTCAAAAGCGGACCTCGGCGAGCAGATCGGGGATGTCAGCTCTACCCCTCAAAGCAGACGTGCTCGGCGTCGAAACGAACGTCTGCTTCGTGCCATAAGCGGACCTACCCGATTGGGCGTTGGGCTGAGAACCAGGAGATCAATTTGAGGGGCTCGATCTCCACAGGATGCGCCAGCGCGACGCCTATGTGGCGCTCCGCAAGCTCCTCAAATGGGCGCAGAGCAAGGATTACCGCCACGTGCTGCTGATCACCGGGAAGGGGTCGCCGCGCGCGAGCACGGAAAGCTTCTACGAAGAAAAGACGCGCGGCGTGCTGCGCCAGGCGGTGCCGCATTGGCTCGCCCACGGCGACCTCGCGCCGCTGATCGTCAGCTTCTCCGAAGCCCCGCGGCGTCTCGGCGGCGAAGGCGCGCTCTATGTGCGGTTGCGGCGAGCCAAATAGCCCGGTTCGGGGGCTCCGCCCGCAACGCCCGCTTCGGGATGCCAGTACAGACCCAGGACACCGTTATCGAGATCGCCGCCCCGGACGCCGCAATGAGACCGGCCGGAAGCCGCTTGGCGTCTCTTGGGCTACGGGTACAAGGTGCCACGTCGCCAAAGGCACGAGACGCTGCGATGGCGGCCCCGCTACGCCCCGCACTTCCGGTCCAGGGTATAGGCGACCTTCCACGCTGGCGACTTGTCCGCGCTCAATGGGCTCTTCAGGGATTTGACCAGCGTGTCGATCAACTTGTCGCCATCGGCACCGTAAAAGGTATTGGCGATGCAATTGGACGTGTTCGTCCGGCCTTTGGCGTTGGCCTTGACCGCCGCCATGTCGACGATGCCCTCGATATAAAAGCGGAGTTGTTCGTCCGATGCCTTATTGGCCTCGGCGTTCGTCAAAGCCAACGAAGAACTTGCCGGGACGGATGCCAAGACCAGTCCCAGAGCCAAGCACGGCAACGTCGTACGGATGCAGCAATTTGTAACCATTGTGATGCCCTCCAGCCGGTGAGAGGACGCCCCGAAGTAGCGTCCACGGAAATCATACCGCAGTGATGCGTCGGCTCGATCTCAATTCCCGTTGAACTTGTCTTGTGGTCGGTTGCACGTGATCGGTCGTGGCACTACGGTACACGGGCAAAGCGGGGGGGGCGCGAGTTCGGCAGGTGTCCGGTAAGAGGGCCCCGATCATGTCGCATAAGGCAAATTTGCGCCGCCTCAAGGCGCTGACCGCGTTGGTGGCGCCGGCATTGTTCATGGCCGGTACGGTGGCCATCGGCCCGGTCTACGCGCAGGGCGCGCCGCCTCCCGCCAACAAGCCCCAACAGAAGATTCCCGCCGGTGAGCCATTGGGTAAGCGCAAGCCCGGCCCCGGCCAACGCAAGGTCGGCAAGGTTGGCAGCTGGTCCTTCGCCTCCCAGCAAAACTATGCCGGCGCGGATCTCCTGCCGGAGAAGATCAAGACCCGGAGCGGGGGCAAGCGCGTGGGCGACAGGCTGCTCGGCGGGCAAGCCGAAATCAAAATCGAATATTGGAGCATTCGCGGTCCCAAGCACGGCTTCAGCGGCGACTTGGTCGTCAGCAGCCGAGGCAATCTCGGCGGCTTCAAGACGCATGTGTTCGTCGACGGCAAGGAGGTCGACACCTTCACAATGGGCGGCATGGGCCGCGCGGGGACGCAACGCCGCGACCTGAAAAAACTCTTCGGCAAAAATCTCGAGGGCTTGGTCAAGACCCGCAACATACGAGTGACGATCGACACCGGCGGCAAGAGCTACGACATCTTCGAGGTCGACCTCGAAGGCACCGCCGAACTGTTTGCGAAGATGCGCAGCGGACCGGATGCAAACTACGCCGCCAATAACTCAAACAGGTCGCATCGAACGTCGAGCGCGGACGAAGACATGGCGATCGGCTTCTCCGGCCCTTCGTCCGGATCGGGACAAGTCGGACCCTGGCATTACGGCTCGGGCGGCGGAAGCAAAGCGGACGCGCAGCTCAATCTCAAGAATGTCAACGCTCAAGGCCTGGACAAGTTCGTCCAAATCGCACGGGGCGGATTGCTGGACGAGACCCCGCCGCGCGGCGGATGGGCCAACGTCGAAGTGGTCTATGAGGGCGCGCCGGGGCCGGGACAGGGATTTAGCGGAAATTTGGTCGTTCACAGGATCGGCGAGTCGGGCAGTTACCCGATCCATCTGTTCGTGGACGGCAAGGAGGCCGACAGCTTCACGCTCAGCGAGCCCGTGGTGAAGCGTGATCTCAAAAAGGCGTTCGGTGAGGACCTTTCGGGTTTTGCCAAGGCGCGGGAAATCCGCGTTACGATGGAGATCGACGGCAAGAGCTACGACATTCTCGCTGTCGACTTGTTGGACAAGAAGAGGCTCTTGAACACGGCCGCCGTGACCGCGTCCAAGATGAAGGACTGGGCCGAGCGGAACTACCGGTTGGCGCATGAGCGAGAGGTCGCGATGGCGCCCCACAAATGCGAGGACCTCAGGCGACGCCAAATCAGCGTGTCGCGTGCGCAGGGACTGTACGGCCCTTGGGAGTACGACTATGTCGGGAGCAAAGGGTACGCCAAGCTCTATCTGCCGTTCGCGAACAACCGCGCCGCGGAGGATGCGAAGCAGTTCATCAAGATCGCGCGGGGCGGACCGCTCGACGAGAGCCCGCCGCGCGGCGGCTCCGCCAACATCGTATTCACCTATGTCAGCCAACTGGGGCCGGACCAGGGCTTCGGCGGGAGCCTGGTCGTCAACAGGATCGGCGAATCGGGTAACTACCCCGTCCATGTCTTTGTGGACGGCAAGGAGACCGACAAGTTCCGGCTGGATAAGCCCGTCGTAAGGCGCGAGCTCACGACAATCTTCGGCCCGGGTCTGCCGGGCCTGCTCAGGGCGAAGGATGTCCGCGTGGCGATGGAGATCGACGGCGAAAGCTACGATATCCTCAGCGTCGACCTGACGGACAAGAAGACCGAGCGAAACACCGCCAATGTGGTCGCGACCGACATGGAGAAGGCGGCGGAACGGAACAGCCGATTCTCGGAGGCGAACAATAGCGAGTTCCAGCACTGGTGCGGTCTTGCACGGAAGGCCCCGAACTATGGGGGGGGCGGCGGCGGGAAGAAGTGTTTCATCACGACCGCGTGCTGCGAGAAGGTCGGCCTGAGCGACGACTGCTTCGAGCTCACGGCGTTGCGCCGCTTCCGCGACGGTGCAATGGCAGCGACCGCAGACGGGCGGCGCGAGATCCAGCTATATTACCGGCTGGCGCCGCTGGTGCTCGACGAAATGCGGCGGCGGGGCGAGGACGGGCGGCTGCTCCGTCTGTATTTCAGCCACATCCTGCCTTGCGCCCTTGGCGCCCAGCTCGGGCTCGTTGGTGCTCCGCGCCGTCTCTATCGGGACATGATGCAGCGGCTCGTCCGCCGCTACCGGCCGGATCAGCTCGATTCGATAGCGGGCTGATTGCAGGGAGGACAGCAATGTCTGGGTGCAAATCTTCGCGCATAGGAATTCTTGTGGCGATGTTCATCGCCGGCGTCCCGATCTTCGCCGTGCTGGCCGTGGAGGCTCCGGGCCTTGCGCAAGCGGAACAATTCTGTTTGCCGAATACCGCCGAAGCCGACAAGGCGATGCACGACAAGGACTACAAGCGGGCGCTAGCGGGATACAACAAGCAGCTCGCTTGGGCTGAGAAGACTTGCCCAAAGGCGCGCGACGACGCGCTGCTGCGGCGCGTCTACGAGGCGCGTCTGGAGGCTGCGGCAAAGTCTGGCGACCTGGAGCTGGCATCGCGCGAATTGATATGGGCGCTTGGGGTCCCGCCGGGGATCTACAGGTTCGGCCGGGAGGACTACGATTGGGCCATTGCCGCGATCAACGCCGCCATCAAGCGGGAGCCGCAGAATGGCCAGCTTTACGCATACCGGGCCGAAATACATAAGCTGAACGACGACTTCAAAAGCGTCCTTGCCGACCGCAACTTGCAGCTCAAATATGCCCACAACAACGCGCAAAAGGCGCGGGCGTACTATGCTAGGGGCTATGCCCGCAACCGTGTCGGCGACGCCGAGGGGTGTCTGGCGGACCTCAGCGAGGCCATAGAACTCGATCCGTCGCCGGGCTACTACGACGGCCGCGCCCTCTTTTTTAGAGAGAAGAAGAAGTTCGAGCGCGCGGCCGAGGACTACACGAAAGCCCTCGAGCTCGATCCCAAGGCGCAGCGCCATGTCGACCGCGCTCATGTCTACAAGACGCTGGGACGGCTCGACGACGCGATCGCGGACTACACGAAGGCGATCGAGCAAACCGGCTACTACGACTACCTGAATGCGCGTGCGGACCTGTATCGGCAAAGCGGCAAGCTCGACGCTGCGGCCGAGGACTATATGAAGGCATTGTCGAAGAAGCCCGACAGCGCACGCTATCTGTATGGCTTGTTGCTCGTGCGCACGCAGCAGGGCGACGCCGCACAAGCGAAAAGACTGCGCGCGCGGCTCGACAAGCTCAAACCCGGCTATCTTGACGACCAGGACCGGGCCCGGGAACTGGCTGCGGCAGAGGCCGGCCCGGCGAAGCCGGCCGCATCGCCCGTTGCGTTGCGCGACGCCTGGACCATGGGAGAGGCCGCCGCTTTAGCGCCGATGCAACACTTGGTCGGCAAGCCCAACGCCACGATCGACAAGGCCTGGGTGATCATGTCGGACCTCGTCCGCGCTGAACAGAAGGCGGCGGGTCAGCCGCCGCGCGGGCTCGCCGAGATTCCCGAGTTCGACGGCCCGAAATCCGTACAGCTCAGGCAAGCGGTCGCCTTCGTCTTCCGCCAAAGCAAGTTGGTCGAGAGGGCGCTGAACAAGAAATACGGTGACCAGGCCGGCGCGGTTTTCGCCGTTTCCAACGCCGGCTACCTCACCTTGACGCTGAACCGCATGGGCGTGTCCAATGTCAACCGTCAGCTCGGAAAGATGCTAACGACCCAAGCGCCGTCAAGCGGCCTGCCTCACGATGTCTGGGCGGATACTGTCATGAAGATCGACTCGAACGCCAAACCTGAAGAGGTGGTCGAGGCCTGGGACGCCGGACGGAAGGCAGCGCGGGAGTTCCTCGCCAAGCCCGAGGACAAGCCGGCAAAGAAATCAGAGGCTGAGCCCAAGAAGACGACGCCGAAGACTGAAACGGCCGCGGCCGAAAAGAAGCCGGACAAGCCCTTGGGCCTGCGAAAGTGCGACGACGAGGACATGCTGCTTGGGTCGTTCGACCAGGGCTCGACCGCGCCGTGCCAGCCCTAGGGGCGATGCCTCGGATGCCAGCGCACCCTAAAGAATAAGCTTCGAGAGGTCGGCATTCTTGGCGAGGTCGCCGACGCGCCCGCCAGTTGCCAGGCTCGTAGTAGAGGATCTGATCCAATTTTGTTGCAGCTAGTTCATGGCAACCTCGGCACACAGCCATGCCTGCTCTGGGTCAAAAGCAGACCTTGAGGCGAGCTGTCGGCATGTCCGCTAAGTGCCAATAGCAGACATTCACCCACCAGTTAGACATGGCACGCGACGAGCTCCTTCCCGTCCAGACTCGGCTCAGTCAGCCACTGGAATCGGTCCCTCTGTTTCCAGTTCTTCTTTCTTCAACTCAGCTTCAGAACCGAGATATTTCACCTTCGCTCCATCGATTATGCCGTTGAATTTGAAAGGGGCCTGGTCGTAGTACTCGATCCCCACCGGTGAGCCGAGGTCGATGCCGAAGTCGAGCGCGTCGTTAGCCGTGAAGATGAGAGGTGCGCTAACAGGCACCACACCCGAGGCGACTTCCTCACCGTTGACTCTCAAAGCCACCTTGATCAGCGCCGCGTCAGCGGTTGGCATTGCGCTCCAGGACATCAGCCCGGCGGCAAGGAAGCTCAACCTCAAGGGGGAGCTCCTCGTCGAGGCCAAAGCCGACGTCACTAAGAAGGTTTACTACAACCTGCCGTCTGTTTTGTGGGTGGCGCCTCAGAAGGTGCTCGGCGGCAATGTAGGCTTCGGCGCCATCGTCCCGTTCGGCTCGAAGGACGTCGATTTCCGCAGACCACACAAAACCACCGTCAGGGTCACGGCGAGCGAAACGAGCTTATCCATTCTCCGTCACTTCTTTTTTCATGGACGGCAGGGGATGCCTGAGACGAAAGCGTCGGAGCTACGCACGCCACTGAGGCCATATTT
>Ga0307424_1001052_pt1 | contig 14676 bp, 18 predicted proteins | sample SalMarWE160320MG_FD_202157 | JGI IMG/M metagenome (GOLD analysis project Ga0307424, IMG submission 202157) | Salt marsh sediment microbial communities from the Plum Island Ecosystem LTER, Massachusetts, United States - WE1603-20 | ecosystem: Environmental > Aquatic > Marine > Intertidal zone >... | reverse complement strand
GTTGCGTGGCGCTGACCAACGAAGAAATCGATCTGCTGCTGACCTGGGTCAGTGTCGGAACCCGCGTCGAGATCCGTTGACAGCTCCGTCCGCGCACCGGGATAGTGCTCCCGACCTGCTGATTATTCCGGAATTTATCTGATCAGGGTCATTTCATGTTGAAATTGAATTCGGTAGCATACGCCCATGCTGCCGGGTAGCCGGTCGCAGAGATGGAAGCGAATACCGATTTTAACCAAGCAGGAGAGAGGAATGTCCCTTCACACTTCACGTAGTATCCAGGCCCTGGCCGCTGCTGCCATTCTGGTAGCTGGTCTGTCAGGTTGTGCGTCTACCGGTAACAATGCTGCAATGCAGGCACAGCAGGCACAGATTGATTCCGCCACTGCCGACGCCGCTGCTGCCAAGGCGGATGCTGCTTCTGCCAAGGCTACTGCCGCCGAAGCACTGCGCACTGCCAACGAGGCAAAGGCGATTGCGGAAGATACCGAAACCAAGATCGACCGTATGTTCAAGAAGGCCATGCACAAGTAATCAGTGTGTCTCTGGTGTGATTCAGCAAGGCCCCGGTCGGGGCCTTGTTTTTTGGTCAGCGGGTGATCAGCACCGGTATGCCGCTTTTTTCCTTCACCGCCTTGCGCAAGGCCTCACCGTTGAGGTTCAGGCGCCGGTCTGAATTGATTCCGTTGTTGCCTGATTCCTTGGCCAGCATGTCGGCCACGGCATCCAGTACACGCTGCATGTAGTCCCGGTATTCCGGTTCGTCTTCTTCCAGTGGCGGGTGCAGCTCGACAAACAGGCCATCGGCCATCCAGCCAAGCTTGATGGGCTGATTGACCAGCTGGACCGGCGTACCGACCGGGATATCGGCAAACAGTCCCTCGATGTCTTCCGGGTACATGCGGATACAGCCGTGGCTGACGCGCATGCCGACACCATAGGGTTTGTTGGTGCTGTGGATGAGGTAGCCGGGAATGCCCAGATGCATGGCATATCTGCCCAGCGGATTGTCGGGCCCGCCAGGATAGACCTCGGGCAGGTCCCGGCCATCGGCCAGGGCTTCCTTCCTGATCGAGGCCGGGGGTGTCCAGGTGGGATCGATCTGCTTGCTGACGATGGACGTCCGGCCCAGAGGCGTGCTCCAGTCCATCCGGCCCACGCTGATCGGATGCGTGATCATGACCGGTCGCTGGCCGTCGACCGGCTTTGGAAAATAGTACAGGCGCATTTCCGGCAGGTTGATCACGATCCCGGTGCGAGCGGCCTGTGGCAATACGTAGCGACTGGGTATCACCACCCTGGAATGATTGGCCGGCAGCCAGCGGTCGACGTTCGGATTCGCCAGCAGGATTTCGTTCTGCCCGATATCGTAACGGCGTGCAATGTCCAGCAAGGTGTTGTCGCGGTTGGCTTCGGTGTACGTGATCTGTCCGATCACGTCCACGTCGGCCGGCGGCAGGATGAAGGTTTCTGCCTGGCCGACAGATGCAGTCAGCAGCAGGTACAGCCCAAGGGCTGAGCGTACAGAGGGCCTGCAGGCGGCCGGTTTCAGGGGATGGATCATATTGGTGGCATGTCTATGAGTTCGTGTAATGTATATTATGTTAAATTATAGACAGACCCGTACAGGCCGGCCTTTCCGGCCCCTGGCAGGTGTCCTGTTCGGATTCCGGTTCATTCCTCTCTCCCGCAATGCGCATGGCAATCCAGCAGTATTTTACCGGCAGTGCGCACCGTGTCGCCAAAGGCGATGATGCCGTCGCGATGCCCGCCCATGACAAACAATCCGCGTTCCCGCATGCCGCCGTCCCGGAACAGACGCATTACCTCGTGCGCCATGGCCGGTGTTCCATACGCCACGTTGCGGCGAGTCAGTGGCAAACCCAACCGGTCGGCGGCGTCCCAGATCCGCGCGGAGTGTACATGTAAAACGACCTGTATCGAGCGGTCGAGTTCATAGAGCATGCCGTGCGTCAGTGCCTCCGATGACGGTGGTACCGGTCCGGTTGCTCTGACCCGGTTGCTCGCCAGGTCGAAATCGATGACCCGCGAGTACTGTGTGGCCTGCAGCCATTCGGTTGCGCCGGTCTGCGAACCGCTGACCAGGAACGGTAACTCGCCCGGCCGGATGCGGCGGCTGACATTGCCGTAACCGACGCCTTCATACCGGTCCGGCGACTGGCCGATCAGCCCGAGCTGCCACAGGCGTTGCCGCATGGCACTCAGTTCAGTGAAGTCCAGGGACGGATCGGATGGCGACCGGGCGTAGTCGAGTTCGAACTTGATGACACCCTCGTCCTGCATGGGGACCTGCCGCGGAGATTGTACTGAACCGATCAGGGTTTATGGAAGGCGGCGCGTATCCGTTCCACGCGCCGGCGGTTGACGCCGAAATCACTGCGCCCGACCCGGGAGGCGGAACGGATCTGGATCACACCGGACGCGGGATCCAGCAGGCATTCCACGTCGTCCACGAAGCGGAACACCAGGCTGCGGAACTCGAAATGCAGGTAGCCTGCGGAGTGACCGACTTCCTTCGACCGTGCCAGCCCCGCCAGTACCTGCCGCAGGTGCTGCATGGCCGCTTCCGGTGCCCCCGTGTAGGCGATCGGCGCCACCTGATGGCCCGGGTCCACGGACTGGCTCGACACACAGTTGGGTGTATCCGGGCACGGGGCGAGGTGCTCCGGCGTGGCATGGACAGGGACGCTGCTCATACACAGCAGTATAAGTCCGGCTCCGGCCGCGAATGCACCGGCATGTTGGAGTATGTGTTTCAAGAGATTCCGTCCGCGCCCTGCTCCGCTCACACACCGGACTCAAACCGGATCGGGCCCTAGTAGCGCCCGGCTGCGACAAAGTGTTCCTGCCAGTATGGGTCGTTCATGGAACTGAAGGATACCGGTTTTCCCTTCGAAGGGGCATGGATGAAGCGCCCGTTACCGGCATAGATCCCGACATGGGAAACCCGGTGTCGCCCGGATCGGAAAAACACCAGGTCGCCGGGCTGGATCCTGCTGCGGGCCACGGGCCTGGCATGCCGCAACTGGGTGCTGGTGCTGCGCGGAATCCGGACACCGGTCCGGCGAAAGGCGAAATAGACCAGGCCGCTGCAATCGAATCCGCGGGGTGAGGCGCCTCCGTAACGATACGGGGCGCCAAGCATGTCGACGGCAACGCGGAGCGCAGGATGCGCTGGCAGTTTGCGGGAATGGGTAGCGTAGTGCGAGGATTCCACCCGGGGTGGCACCGCGGAACAGCCCTGCAGCAACAGGCCCAGCATCAGGGCCTGCAGCAGGGATCGCAGCACTGTCCCGATCCTGTCCACTGGGTCATCCCGTCATGTTCCACCGTCTGTTGTCGTTATCGGCGCCCTGCCTCCTGTGCTTCAGGCCGGCTCTCGCCGGCCTGCTCCCGTTCGTGATCGAAGTATCCATGCCGGAGGAAATGGAGGATCTGCGCAATAACCCGCTGGTCCCGCATGATGAAGGTGTGGCCGTCATCGATGACCAGGAAATCACGCATTTCCTGCAGGCGCGCGCTGGCCACCGAGACCTTGCCGTCATCCTCGCCGGGCAGCAGTGGCGAGAACCAGGGATCCAGGGAAAAGTTGCCGGTGATGATTCCGATCTCGCCGGGTATCGGCCGGAGCCGCCGTGGCAGGCCGTCCGGTCCCGTACCCAGCTGCTGACCGGCCGGGCCGGTGGCGAGGCGATACAGGTAATCGTGCTTCAGCAGGTCCGTGATCTCGCTGCCCTGGTTGGGTGGACTCAGCATGACGATACGCCCGAGGTTGTCGATCCGGTGCTCCTGAAGATACTGGCGTACCAGGATGCCACCAAGTGAATGCGTCACAAAATGGACCTTCGTTGCGTGCCGTGCCGCACACCAGGCCAGACCGCGCGCGATGGTATGGCTGGCGAGCCACTCGATGTCGTGTTCACGCGAGTCGTAACCCGGGTTGTCCACATGGTAACCGGCGTCTGACAGTGCCGTGGCGACTCCCTGCATGGAACGGGGCGTCCGGCCGAGTCCGTGCAGGACAATGACGCACTCCCCGTCCGGGGCCAGACGGTCCGCTGCCTGCACAGCGGGCACCAGCAGCCAGGCCGCAAGGAACCAGGCATGGGGTTTCATGCCGGGGTATCCCCCGTCAATGCCACCGGGTTGCCCGCCTGGAACCCGGGCTGTTCATGCAGCCCCGGCTTTCCACTGCTGCAGGGCTTCGCGAATGGAGGCCGCGCGTCCCGGCAGTCCGCTGCGCAGGTAGCCGGTGTAGCAGCGCTCGACGGCATCTGTAAAAGTATCCAGGCCCGTAATGGCAGGATTGCCGAGATTGTCGGCGCTGACCGAGAACGGGAGGCCAAGCGCTGTGCAGAAATGTTTTTCGATGGCCTGGGGTTTGACCTCAACGGTGAAGAACAACTGCTGCTGTTCCTCGCAGCGCCCGTCCGGTGCATACCAGTAACCGAAATCATCCAGGCGACGGCGCTCCTCCCCGGCCACGCACCAGTGCGCCAGTTCATGCAGCGCGCTGCGTTCGTAGTCCCGGGTGAAGCGGATCTCCGCCCAGCCGTCGTCAGCGGCGGCGAGGTAAAGCGGTTCCTCGTGACCGCCGGACAACCGGGTCCGGAAGTGTACCAGTACCTCGCGATTCAGTTGCCCGATCCAGCCGGGGAATATAAACGCCTGTTTGTCGGACATCGTGCATACCGGTTGCTACAATGAGGGGACACAGGCCCGGAGTATAGGCGATGAGTGGTGTGCAACCGTACCGTGAAATCCAGAACATCGCCCGGACGCTCCGCGATCTGCAGACTCACGCGGAACTGACGGACGCGCTGAACCGGGTCGTATACCTGTTCGGGGTTATCCCGCCTGAGCTGCAGGAGCCGGTGGAACAGCTGATGGCGCAATTGCGCCGCAAGCTGGCGCAGGCCGGTTCGTAACGGCCTCGTGGCGCGCCCTGCCCGGCCGGCCCGTTGCTACGGTTGCTGTGAGCGGACCCAGCGGACGATATCGGCGGCGCCCATGGCGCCGGCCTGGCGTGCCACCTCACGACCGTTGTGGAACAGGGCCAGCGTCGGGATGCTGCGGATGCCGAACTGGCCGGCGATGCCCTGCTCGTCTTCGGTATTGAGCTTGGCCAGGCGGACCTGTGGTTCAAGCTGGCGCGCGGCCTCGTGGAAGGCCGGGGCCATCATCTTGCACGGCCCGCACCACGGTGCCCAGAAGTCCACCAGCACCGGGATGTCGTTGCGGCCGAGCTGCTGATGAAAGTTCCGGCTGGTCAGTTCGACCGGGTGTGCATCGAACAGCGGCCGGTGGCATTTACCGCAGTTCGGCTGGTCGTTCAGACGCCCTGTGGTTACGCGATTGACGGCATTGCAGTGCGGACAGACGATGTGTTGCGGATCGTTCATGAGCGGGTTCCGGGAGTGACATTCAATTCCCCTTTCAATGGTGACTGGCCGCGCAGAATTCAAGTCCGTCCTCACTTCCCGGCCGCAGTGACCGGCGACGGGGACGACAGTCCCGCCCGCCACAGCCGCAGGCGCAGGCCGATCCCGGTGGTATAGCCGACCTCGGTAAAACGGATGTTACCGGCCGGATCCAGGATGAAGCTGGCGGGAATGCCGTCTCGCAGTCACGGACCGGTTCCGGGCATCGCCGGTGGTCACACCAGCAGCTTGCGCCGCACCAGTGCCACGGCGATGACGTAGCTGACCAGGGCGAAGCCCAGCAGCACGGCCACGTCCAGCCACGGATGGGCCAGTTCGGTACCGGCCACCAGTCCGCGGGTGAGGTAGACCCCGTGGGTGAGCGGCAACAGCTGCACGAGACCATGCATGGTTTCCGGCAAGGTGTCGACCGGGTAGAACACGCCGCACAGGATGAACATCGGTGTCACCACCAGCACGAAGTAATAACTGAAAAAGTCATAGCTGCCGGCCAGTGCACTCATGATCAGTGCCGGACCGGCGAAGCACAGTCCGATCAGGAACACCACCGGCAGTACCAGCAGGGCGTGCCAGTCGTGCACTACACCCAGCAGCGTGGCCACCAGCAGGATGGCGCTGCCGCTGAACAGCGCCTTGTTGGCGCACCACAGCATTTCGCCGGCCATGATGTCGTCGACCTCGAGCGGTGTGGCGAGGATCGCCTCGTAGGTCTTCTGCGGCACCATCCGCGTGAACACCGAGTACATACCCTCGAAGCTGGCCGTGGTCATGGAGCTCGAGGCAATGATGCCGGTGGCCACGAACGTCAGGTACGGCAGGCCGGCCATCTCGCCGACGAAGTGACCCAGCCCGAAGCCCAGCCCCAGCAGGTAGATGACGGGTTCGCCGAAGTTCATCAGGATCGCCGGCACCAGCAGTTTACGCCAGACCAGGATGTTGCGCCGCCACACGTACAGGGCGCCGCGGCGGATGCGCGGCAGTCGCAGCGGGATCATCAGTCGCGCAGCTCCCGGCCGGTCAGGCGCAGGAACACATCTTCGAGTCCGGTGGGCCGGTGGATGTAGCGCAGGCGCGGCCGGTCCTTGAGCTGTCCGGTCAGTTCCGCGGGCCGGTGTGTATAGCAGTACAGGCTGCTGCCCATGCGTTCCAGCCGGCAGCCGGCGGCGCTGGCCAGCGCCTCGATGTCATCCGGGGCACCGCGCACCTCGATCACCTCGGGCTCCACGTAGTGGCTGACCAGGTCGCGCGGCGCGCCCTGCGCGAGGATGCGCCCATGGTCCATGATCACCAGTTCGTCACACAGGCGCTCGGCTTCTTCCATGTAATGCGTGGTCAGCAGCAGGGTCTTGCCGCTGTTCTTGAGCTCGTTGAGCCGTCCCCAGATGACGTGCCGGGCCTGCGGGTCCAGCCCGGTGGTCGGTTCGTCCAGCACCACCAGTTCCGGGTCGTTGATGAGGGCGCGCGCGATGGTAAGCCGCCGCTGCATGCCGCCGGACAGGGCGTCCGGACGGGAGTGGCGCCGGTCGGTGAGCGAGACGAAGTCGAGCAGCGCATCGATGCGGTTCGCCACCGCTGTGCGCGGCAGTCCGAAGAACGAGGCATAGATCTGCAGGTTCTCCTGCACGGTGAAATCGGGATCGAGGTTCTCGGCCTGCGGCACGATGCCGGTGCGGGCGCGGATGGCAGAGGCGTGTTCCTGCACCGGCAGGCCGAATACGGAGAGCGTGCCGCCGCTGACCGGTGTGAGTCCCATGGTCATGCGCAGCGTGGTGGTCTTCCCTGCCCCGTTCGGGCCGAGAAAACCGAAGCACTGGCCGGCCTGGATATCGAATTCGATGCCGTCGACGGCGGTGCGGCCGTCAAAGGACTTGGTCAGCCCGCGGGCGGAAATCAGTGGCTGGGCAGGTTGCAAATCGACGGCCGGTTGCATGGGCCGCATTGTAACGGGTTTACGGGGCGTGTGTGGCAGTTGTCGGGCTACGCAGGCAGTTGCACGGCGTGCGCCGTGCGGTGAATTCCGGTCTACGCCGGCAGGAAGTCGATCGGATAGGTAATGGTCACCTCGGTGACATCCTTGGCCCCGAAATTGAACATCTTCACGCGGCTGGTGATGCTGGCGGCCAGTGCCGCGTCGTTCAGTTCACTGGAGACCACGCTGCACTGTGTCACCTTGCCGCTCGGGGCGATGGTGAGCTTCAGCACCACCTTGCCCTGCAGGGTCGGGTTGCTGCGCAGGGCACGGTTGTAGACGCCGTAGATCGAGCCCTTGTTGCGGTCGAACACCATCTGGATCTCCTCGATGCTGCGCCCGGCCGACCGGTCACCCTTGCCCTTGCCGCCGATGCGTGCGCCGGCCGCATTGCCGGCGGGGCTGTGCACCACGGTGGTGGAGCGCCCGGCCAGCGAGCCGCCGCCGGTGTTGCGGCTCAGGCTGGCGGTCCGGATGCCGCCACTGCCGCTGGTGGTGCCGGAGGTCAGGATCGCACGTTCGACCTTCGCCGCCTTGCCACCGGCCTGCGACAGGTTGGTGTTGCTGAAGTTGCGGGCGAGCGAGTTGTCACGCAGATCGGACAGGGCGTCGCTCATGGCGAGAATGCCGGATTTCTGTGCTTGCTCGCGGGCGCTGGGCTTCGGTACCACCGGCCTGGGCGGCGCCTTGACCACCTTTTTCACGACCGGCTTCGGCTCCTCGACCTTCTTCGGCAGGGGTTCCGGTTTCTTCTCGACCGGTTTCGGCGGCGGTGGCGGCTTGATGATCTCCTGTTCGAATATCACCTTCGCCAGCCGTTCCGGTTGTTCGGCCACCGGGTGCCGGATCTCCGGTAACGGCAACAGCGGGACCAGGATACCCAGCACGATCGCGGCCAGCAGGCTGTTGCGGACGATCCGCAGGAAGCGCAGGTCGTCGTCGTTCGCGACGCCCCAGTTCAGATCGAAGGTCAGCTGGATGGCCGACATCTCAGCTTCCCTCCAGCGGCTTCTGCAGGACGGCCAGCGAAACACGCTGGTAGCCGGCACGGGTTACGGTTGCCATGACCTTCTTCAGTAACCGGAACGGGATCTCCCGGTCACCCATGATGGTTGCTTCCATGCGGACCGGCCGGGTTTCCGGCTGTTTCTGCCGGGCAGCGGCCAGCTCCTTTTCCAGCGCGGCCTGCAGGGTCCGGGAGGTGGTACCGGGATCCTTCAGGATGCGGTCGACCGATGCGACCACCTTGCCGTAGATCATGACATCCGTCGCATTGACCATGACGACCACGGTCTGGTGTGGCTGCTGTTCGGAGACCGACTCCGGCAGCCTGACCGATTTGTGGGTCGGCAGGATCTCTCCGTTGGAGGAATTCACCAGCAGGAAAAACACCAGAATGGTGAAGATATCCATCAGCGAGACGAGGTTGATACCGAGCGTCCCCTTGCTGCGTTTGTGCTTGCGCTCCATACGTCGGGCGCGCCGTGACATCATCATTGGTTGGCAACCTTCACGCCCGGCGGGGCGTCTCCTATCGAGATTTCGGGGAACAGCTCCGCGCTCTGGAAGCCGTCCGTCGCCACTATCCTCGCCACACGTACGCGGTCCATGACCTGTACCAGTGTGTCGTAGGGGACGTCGGCCTCGAGCAGCAGGGTGGCGTTGAGCTTGTCGGGGAAGCGCGCCTTGATCTGCTGCAGCAGCTGCGAGAGCTGTTGGTAATCGTAGCCCGCAGGCGTCCGTGGCAGGCGCCTGATCAGGCCGCCACTGCGGTCTCCGACCTCGATGTCGCCGTCACGGACGATGATCTCGAGATCGAAATCCGGCTGCGGGACGTTCTGCTCCCGCGCAGCGGCGGCCGGCAGGTTCAGCTGCAGCACCGTGATGCGCGAGAATACCGCGGTGATCAGCAGAAACGGCACCAGTATCACCATCAGGTTCATGAAGGCGGTGATATTGATGTCGGTGGACTGCCCTTCCAGCCGACGGCGTCTGAAGCGGTTTCTCATCCGGCCTTGGCCCCGCCGACCTGGCTTTCGGTCAGGCTGTTGAGGAATTTCACCGATGCCATCTCCAGGCTGTCCACCAGCTGCGTGGTCTTGGTCTGCAGCACGGCGTAGATCAGCAGCAGGGGAATCGCAACCATCAGGCCGAACGCGGTGGTGTTCATGGCCACCGAGATACTGGCGGACAGCATGTCGGCCTTCTCGGACGGATTGGCCGACGCCACGGCGGTAAATGCCTGGATCAGGCCGATGATGGTGCCCAGCAGACCCAGCAGCGTGGCGATGTTGGCAAACGTCGCCAGGTAGCCGGTCCGTTTCTCCAGGTTCGGCACCGTTTCCATCAGGCCCTCTTCCATGGCGATCTCGACATCGTCACGCCGGCGCGAGGTCCGGGCGCGACTCAGCCCGTAACTGAAGATGTGACTGATCGCGGATTTCGATTTCTCGGTCAGCAGGGCGACCTGCAGCAGGTCGCCGGCGGCAAGGTGTGGCTGGATCTTTTTCCACAGGCGGTAGTTGCTGGCGCGGGCCACGCTGAGGTAAAGCCAGCGCTCGACTGCGATGGCCAGGCCGAGTGCAAGCACCACGACGATCGGATACATGAAAATGCCGCCGGACTGGAAGAATCCGACCACGGTATGGTAGAGGTCCATAGTTTTACTCCTGTTGCTTCCCCGTTGGATTACATCAATTACTGCGTGCTGTACGGCTAAATCGGCAGCGCCCCTGTCAAGTTCAATAAAGATAACCGCAGCTATTTGCGGGAACTGTGAACCGCTTCGTAGAATTCCAGCTCGCGCAGAAACACGTCACGATCGATGGGCGCAAGTGTCTCGTCGACCAGGCTGTTCAGCGGCCGGCCGGCCAGTTCACCGGTCTCGGCCGGCTTCCAGGGCACGATGTTCAGTGCCTTGGGAAGTTCCTGGTTGCCGGTGATGGTCGTGCCCTCCAGTTCCATCCGGTCGGCTGCCGGCAGCGGGCCGGCCGCGATACACAGGGACAGCAGACCACCTGCCAGGAAGCGACGGGAGCGGGTCACAACGGTGTTGCACGGATCGATGGCTTTCATTTGCCGGCTCCTGCGGTCATCTTTTGCGGTGCCTGCAGCTGCTCCTGCAGGGCGGTGATCCACTGCTGCAATTGCGGGTCCGTGGAATGTGTCAGTTGCTGATAACGGGCATAGTGCGCCAGTGCCTGTGCGGGATCGGTCAGGTAACGGTCATAGAGGATGGCCAGGTTCCAGTTGGCATCGGCATGGTCCGGATCGGCGGTCAGCGCCTGCTGCCAGGCGTCGGCGGCTTCCGCCAGCCGGTTGGCACGGCGGTACACCATGCCCAGCTGGTTCCATGCCTCGGCCTGTTTCGGGTCGATTTCCAGCGCATGTCTGAAATCGGTCTCGGCAGTCGCGGCATTGCCAAGCTGCACGTGGGTAATCCCGAGATTGACCCAGGCACCCGGCAACCGGGGATCCTGTGCGGTGATGGCATCGAGCTGCGTGGCGGCTGCCTGCCAGTCACCGGTCTGCATCGAGTGGATGGCCGCCTGAAAGGCCGGTTCGAGCTCTTTCGGGCTGACCCGGGGGGATACCGCGTCACTGACCGGCGCCGGGGCATCCTGCTGCCGCGGCGGCGCGCTGGTACAGCCGGCCCCGAGCATGATCGACGCCAGCAGCAGTGCAGTCATTCCGGGTCGGGCGCAAACCGGTTTTCGGCCCCGGTCCGGAGCCGGGACCACCCGGTCGCGGTACCGGGTTCCGGCGTCGTCAGTAAAGGACGGCCACATAGGGGGCACCTCTCTCCTGTTTCGCGTACTTCGCCGGTACCAGTTCGGCCAGCGCCTGCAGGCTCTTGCCGATCCAGGCGTCATAGAGGCCCGATTGCAGCCGTTCTGCATTCGTTTCATGCAGACTGATAGCCTGCTCCTCGAACGGATAGGACTGGTCTTCCAGCAGGATGTTGTATTGCTCCAGTGCCTCGGCATCGAGGTTCTTCGGGCGTTCCGACTCCTGCAGTGCCGTGGCCAGCTGGCGGTACACCTGCGCAGTCTGGTAGGCGGCGGCGGTCGTGACCTCTGCCACACTGTACGCCGCCGCCTGCTCGTACTGCGCCAGGGTTTCCTGCATCAGGCGCTTTTTCAGCGCCAGGCTTTTCTTCAGGGGCAGACGCAGCGCAACGGCGCTGTAGCGGTCGTGTGCCCGGTCGGCCAGCTGCAGGAGCGCCGTGGCCGCCAGGTAACGCGTCCGGTCGGTGCGTTCCGCTCCGGCCTGCCGGTCAGCGCTGATGATCTCGTTGAGCCAGTGTTCCTGCGCGCGCGTGTCGCCCTCCGCCAGGTACTGCCTGGCGATGTGGTGCATGGCCTCGATGGCGGGTTCGGCCGGACTCGGAAACTGCGTGAGGTAATAGCGGTAGACGTCGCCAGCCTGTTTCGCCGCACCGTTGTTGCGGTACAGCTCGGCGGCCTGCCACAGGGCATCCCGGCGTAACGTGGCATCGCCGGCGGCCCGGCCGATCCGTTCGAATTCCCGGGCCGCCTGCAGCGGCTGGCCCCCTTCCTGGTAGGCGGTCGCGAGCCGGCGTGTGACCTCGGCCTGGCGCGGATCGTCCGGGAACGCCGTACGGAACTCCTGCAGGCTGCTGGCGGCCGCCTTCCAGTTCTTCAGTTTCAGCAGGCCTGCCGCGGCGTCGTAATCCGCCGTGGCGACGATGCTGGCGCCCGGCGTGGCAGTACGTACCCGCTGGAAGTGCGCCACGGCCGCGGCCTCGTCGCCGCGCGCACGGGCCGCCTCACCCTGTTTGTAGATAGAGGCGGCAAGTTTCTCAACCAACGCGGGTTTTTCCGGGGAATTCCCCGGTGTTCTGGCCAGGGTCTGCTGGTAGGCCTGCTCCGCCTGCAGGTAGTCACCGAGATCGAACCAGGCATGCGCCTGTACCGTCCAGCAGACCCGCTGCTGTTCGGCGGAGGCCCTCGTGCTGGACGTTACCTGCTTTGCCACCTGGATCGCGCGCGGGTTCTCATGCGCGGCCAGCAATTCCTCGGCGGACTTGCTCAGTACCGCCAGAGCCTGGGGGTGTTCCGGGAAGGTGGTGGCAAAACGCAGTGCATTGTTGAGCCCCTGCTCATGCCATTGCGCACGTGCCGCGCCCTCCAGCAACGCCTCCTCCCTGGCATATGCCAGTACCGACGCGTAACCGGCCTCGGCGGCGTGCTCATGGCTGCCGTAGTCGTAGGCGGTATGGATATATTCCTGTGCGGCATCGCCGAAGTGGCCCGACTCGAACAGCAGTTCGGCCAGCAGGAAGTTCATGCCGGGTGCCTCGGCACTGTCACCAAACGAACCGAGAAAGCTGTGGTACCAGCGACTGGCCTCGGCGTAATCGGCGGCCTGCTTGCTGTGCTGTGCCTGTGCGTGGTAGTAGCGCGTCAGGTCGATCATGGTGCGCTTCAGGAAGCCGAGCACCTGTGTCGCCTCGGTCCTGTCATGATGTTTCCAGTACTCACCCTGCAGGTTGTAGCGATCGACGAAGGCCTTCTTGCTTTCCAGTACCAGGGTCGGGAACCCGCCGGACTGGTAGGCATCGATCACACGCATCTGGAATGCCGGTGCCTGCAGGTGCACCGGGTTGGCATCGACGAAGGCCTGGAAGGTCTGTGCCGCGTCGGTGTAACGCTCCTTGTCCAGGTAGAGCTCTCCCAACCGCTCGTATACCACGGCCTCGTAATCACGGCTGCCCTGCTGACGAAACAATGCGGCGACGCTCTGCGGCCCCTCCTCGTACGAGAATGCCAGGCTCATGGCACGCAGGGTGTCGTCCACCCGTTCCTGTTCGGCACGGGACAACGGTTCCGGCGCGGTGCCGGCAGCACGGGTGAGCTTGCGGTCCAGCAAGGCCAGGAAGGTCGCATTGCTCTCGTCGTACAGACCCTGCTTGAACTCACTCCACCCCAGCTTGTAGAGCGATTGCTCGAAGAATGCACCCTGTGCGCCGGCCTTGACCACGGCGTGGTAGGCCTGCCCGGCCGCGCGGTAGTGCCGGCTGACGAACTGGATTTCCCCGATCCGGAACTGTGCTTCCTGACCATACCGGCTGTCCGGGTATTGCCCGACCAGGCGGGTCAACGTGGCGAGTGCCGGTTCCGGTTCCCCGCCCAGTTCATACGCACGCGCCAGCTGATAGAGCACGGCGTCGTTGTCCGGCCGGTCCGGGTACGTCTCCAGTACCTGCCGGTACAGGCGAATGGAGTCCTGTACCTGCTGCGGTACCGGGGGTGCGTCATCGCCCGTGGATGCCGCCGGCATGGCCTCCGCCTCCAGGTTGATGTCGGCCAGCCGGCGCATGGCCTGCGGTCTTGCCGCAGTCCGGTCACCGCTTTCGAGGAAACTGCGATAGGCATTCATGGCCTGCTGTTCGCTGGCTACCAGTGGCTGATCCTCGATGTGTGGGGGGCGTGTGCCGAGATCCGCTATGGTCGGAGCCTCGTCCCCGTGCATCAGCGAACACCCGGCCAGCCCGGCCAGCAGCACGAAACACAGGTTGTCCAGCCGCTTCACGGCGTCCCTCCCTTGCTCACATGCAGGGCGCTGTCGTAGGTCTGCGCCAGTGCAAAGCGGGCCTGCACCGTGTAGGTGTCGATGCGTTTCTTCTGCCGTTCCAGTTCGTCGACGGCCAGCTGCTGCAACTGTGCGCCCTCTGCCAGCCGGGCCCGGTCGGTCCTGGCCAGCAGGGCCTGAATGGTCATGCGCCCGGTACGGATCCGGTTCGAGAAGTCGCGGAATTCCTCCGGGGTATCACTGCGCGCACTGGCCAGTTCGTCGAGTTTCTGCTGCGACTGCCCGAGCAGCTTCGCGAGCTCCTTCAGGCCGCGTTTTGCCTGCCACAGGCGTGACCGGAAATCCGTGCTCAGTTGCCAGCGCAGGACACCCTCGAGCAGCCGTTGCCGTTCCCGCAGGTTGGCGGTTCGCTTCGAATCCGGCAGCCGGTCGAGGCGGGCCTTGATGGATTGCAGCTTCTGCCACTGCTGCAGCTCGGTGGCGTTGGCCAGCGCCATCGCGTCATTGCCGGTATCGGCCTGGCGTACCCGGTAGGCAAGCGTCTCGTAGCGGTTCTTCAGTGCCGCCAGGTTTGCACTCTGCAGTCCCCGCTCCGCCGCGGGACTGCGTTCGGCAAAGCGTGCCTTGCGGGCCGCCAGCATGTCATCGTAGGCATCCATGCTCGCTGCCCAGCGTTGCAGGTTATTGCGC
>Ga0307424_1001049_pt1 | contig 14693 bp, 13 predicted proteins | sample SalMarWE160320MG_FD_202157 | JGI IMG/M metagenome (GOLD analysis project Ga0307424, IMG submission 202157) | Salt marsh sediment microbial communities from the Plum Island Ecosystem LTER, Massachusetts, United States - WE1603-20 | ecosystem: Environmental > Aquatic > Marine > Intertidal zone >... | reverse complement strand
TCCTTGCCGTGCTGTTCCGCCTCTTCTTGCATCGCGACCTGGTCGCCCGGGCTCGAGTCCAAGCCGATCGAGGCGTCGCGGGACGCATGGAAGGCCACGCTGCCATGGACATGAGCGTCACCGAGAAGGGACCCATCTGGCAGCGGCTGCGTTCCCCCACAGGGCGTACCGCCACGTCACACGCCTTCGTCATGGACTGGGTCGCCATCTGGACCGACATTGCGCTCGGTCTCTTGATCGCCGGTGCCCTCGCCGCCTGGGTACCCCAGAGCTTCTGGCAGAACTTCTTCCTGGTGGATCACCCAACTTTGGCAAAGATCTGGGGACCACTCGTCGGCCCGATCGTCGCGATCTTCAGCTTCGTGTGCTCCATAGGCAACGTGCCACTTGCTGCGGTGCTGTGGAACGGCGGCATCAGCTTCGGTGGCGTCATCGCCTTCATCTTCGCTGACCTGATCGTCCTGCCCATCCTGAACATCTATCGCAAGTACTACGGCATCAAGACGGCGCTGTTCCTGCTCGCAACCTTCTACGCCACAATGGTGGCTACCGGCTACGCCGTCGAGATCCTCTTTGGCGCTACTGGACTCATCCCGAACGAGCGCAACGCCAAAGTCATCGAAGCGTCAGTGAAGCTCAACTACACGACCGTGCTCAATATCATCTTCTTGGTCTTCGCCACACTGCTCGTCGTGCGCTTCTTCCGCACCGGTGGTCGACAAATGCTCAAGGACATGAACGCGGCGCAAGGTCACAGCCGCGATTAAGGGAACACCCTGTCTCGCCGCCGTCCCGGTGAGTGGATACGTGTTCGTACTTGGCGGTGACCGCGTGGAACAGGTTGGCTCCTGAACCACCACTGACCGACATCGAGGCACGCTGGTTGCTATCGTCGCCGCATTCTTCGAGAAAGGGAGGGCGTGCTCGAGGTAGCCAACCTCGAGGTTGTCTATCACGACGTCATTCTGGTCGTGCGCGGAATCTCGTTCTCGGTTCCGGAGGGTGAGATCATCGCACTGCTTGGAGCGAACGGTGCCGGCAAGACAACCGTTCTGCGAGCCATCTCGGGCCTTCTGGACATCTACAACGGAGATGTGACGAAGGGCAAGATCGAGATCGACGGAAAGTCGACACGACACGCGGATGCAGCAGAGATCGTCCGCAGGGGCGTCACCCAGGTCATGGAGGGGCGGCGCATCTTCGGCGAGTTCACCGTCGAGGAGAACCTGCGTGTCGGCGGGCACACGGCCCGCAGAGCGATCGACGAACGACTGGACCGGGTGTTCTCACTGTTCCCGCTTCTGAGAGAACGGCGAAGACTCGTGGCCGGCTATCTCTCCGGGGGTGAGCAGCAGATGCTCGCGATGGGCCGGGCAATGATGTCGGATCCCAAATACCTGCTCCTGGACGAGCCGAGTCTCGGTCTGGCCCCGCTCGTGGTCCAGCAGGTCAGAGACCTCATCTTGGAGATCAACCGGCAGGGAACGGGGATCCTCCTGGTCGAACAGAATGCCGCCATGGCCCTGTCGATCGCCAGTCATGGCTACGTCATGGAAACCGGCAAGATCGTCATGGACAGGCCCGCATCGGAACTCTTGAAGGATCAGGACGTTCAGGAGTTCTATCTCGGTCTGCACGCGTCCGGCGGAGAACGCAAGTCATTCCGCGACGTGAAGCACTACAAACGAAGGAAGCGGTGGTTGTCGTGAACGTCCCGCTGCTGGAAGTCAGCGATCTGTACCTTTCCTTCGCAGGCGTGACAGCGTTGGAGGGTGTCGGATTCGCAGTCGAGGACGGTGAGCTGTTCGCCATCATCGGCCCAAACGGCGCAGGGAAGACCTCGATCTTCAACTGTCTCAACGGTGTCTACCGTCCACAGCGAGGTTCGATTTTCCTCGGTGGAGTCCAGCTCGTCGGCAAACGCCCCAACCGGATTGCCTCACTCGGAGTTGCCAGGACGTTTCAGAACATCGAACTGTTCGAGCATCTCACCGTTCTCGAGAACATCATGCTCGGCAGGCACATCCATGTTCACTACGGCACGCTCTCCGCGATGGCATGGTTCGGCAAAGCGACCCGGCACGAGACGATGCACAGGGAGCGAGCAGAAGAGATCATCGACTTCCTCGAGATCGAGGCGTACCGCAAGAGCATCGTGGCCATGCTTCCCTACGGTGTGCAGAAGCGCGTCGAGCTGGGCCGCGCCCTGGCCATGGATCCGTCGCTCCTGCTGCTCGACGAGCCGGCTGCGGGCATGAACCTCGAAGAGACCGAGGACATCGCAAGGTTCATACTCGACATCAAGGAGGAGCTTGGCATCGCGATGATCCTCGTCGAGCACGACATGGGTCTCGTCATGGACATCGCCGATCGAATCATGGTGCTCGACTTCGGCCGGAAGATCGCGGAAGGCACCCCAATCGAGGTGCAGAGAGACCCGGACGTGATCAGGGCCTATCTGGGTGAGGAGTTCGAGCGGGGTGAGTTGAGAACGGACCGAACGATTGGAGGCACGCCGTGACCGCCAGTGTCACCGAACTGCTCCGAGACGTCGCACGGTCGGCTCCAGACAGGGTGGCGCTGCGCGAGAAAGAGTTCGGCATTTGGCAGGAGACGACGTACGCCGAGTACTGGGATCTCGTCTCGACGGTCGGCATGGCGTTGAGGGCGCTCGGCGTCGAACCGGGCGACAAGGTTGCGATCCACTCGGAGAACCGAATCGCCTGGGTGGTTGCCGATCTCGCCGCCCAGGGCATTCAGGCGGTGTCGGTGGGCCTGTACCCGACCAACCCATCATCCGAGGTCGAGTATCTGCTCGGCCACTCCGAGACCAAGGTGCTGATCGCAGAAGACCAGGAGCAGGTCGACAAGGCCCTTCGAGTGAAGGACCGTCTGCCGCGACTCGAACGAATCGTCTATGTAGAAGCGAGAGGGGTGCGCACCTACGAGGATCCGATCCTCCTTTCGTGGGACGAGTTCTTGGACATGGGGAAGTCCCAGCGGAACGAGACTCCCGAACTGTTCGACGAGCTGGTCGACGGGATCGACCTCGACAGTACGGCAACCATCGTGTACACGTCCGGCACGACCGGACCGCCGAAGGGTGCGATGCTGTCGCACGCGAACCTCCTGTGGACGGCGCAGACGGCCGGACAGATCATCTCCGGCAACCGAGCGGAGCGACACGCCCAGTACCTCTCGTATCTGCCGTTGTGTCACGTGTTCGGACGTCTGTACGACATCCTTGGGGCGCTCTCGATGCGCGCGACGGTGAACTTCGCCGAGTCGATCGACACGCTCGTCTCGGATCTCGCGGAGGTGCAGCCCACATACTTCCCGGCTCCGCCGCGTATCTGGGAAAAGATGAAGGCGACCGCCGAAATCCGGATGGGTGACGCCAGTCTCGCCAAGCGATCCCTGTACGGGTTGTTCTTGAAGACGGGCCTGCGGAACGTGGACAAACGCCTTTCCGGACGGCGGCTCGGGATCATCGGTTCGACCACTGAGGCACTCGGCTGGCTCTTCGTGTTCAGATCGCTTCGCAAGAAGCTCGGAATGGGGCGGTGTCGTCAGGCCATCAGCGCGGCTGCTCCGATCGCACCAGAACTCCTCCGTTTCTTCATGGCCCTGCGCGTGCCCATCTACGAAGGGTGGGGGATGACTGAGACAACCGCGCTCGGGACGGTGAATCTCGTTGGTGACGTGAAGCTCGGAACGATCGGAACACCCATCGATGGTGTCGAGATGAAGCTCGCCGACGACGGGGAGATCCTCGTTCGTCACCCGGGGGTGTTCCAGGGCTACTTCAAGAACCCGGAGGCCACCGCCGAGACTCTGGCCGGTGGGTGGCTCCATACCGGGGACGTCGGTGAGTGGGTCGGTGATCACATGCGGATCATCGATCGCAAGAAAGACATCATCATCACCGCCGGCGGAAAGAACCTCTCGCCGTCGGAGATCGAGAACAAACTGAAGGTGTCGGCCTACATCAAAGAAGCGCTGGTGATCGGCGACCGGCGCAGGTTCATCAGCGCCCTCATCGGCATCGAGTTTGACACCGTCTCGAACTGGGCTCAGCGAAGAGGCATCACGTTCACCACGTACAGGGACCTGTCTGAGAAGCCTGAAACCATCGAACTCATCCGCAAAGTGGTAGATCATGTCAACAGTGACTTCGCACGTGCGGAGCAGATCAGAGAGTTCAGGCTGCTCCCCAAGGAACTCGATCACGACCAGGGCGAGTTGACCGCGACCCAGAAGGTCAAACGCAGCGTCGTCGAGGAGCTGTTCGAAGAGCTGATCGAAGGGATGTACGCATGACGCAATTTCTGCAGGCGACCGTCGCAGGACTCTCCCTCGCCTCGATCTACGCGCTGCTCGCTCTCGGGTTCGTCATCATCTTCAAGTCGACACAGGTGCTGAGCTTCGCGCACCCCGCCCTCATGATCTTCGGCGCGTACTTCGTGTCCTACTTCGCCGTGACGGTGGGGATCAACTTCTGGCTCGCGCTACTCATCGGTGTTGTGCTCACGGCCCTCCTCGGTGCCGCCATCGAACGATTCACTCTCCGCCGCCTGGTTGGCAAGCCGCTGTTCTCGCTGGCGATCCTGACGATCGGATTGGACATCTCGATTCGCGTCGTCGTCAACAACCTGATCGGCGTGAATCTCCGTGGGGTCGGCGATCCATGGGGCTTCGCCAGCATCCGCTGGGGAGGTGTGGTCATCGAGCAGAGGGTGGTTGCGATGTTCATCACGGCGGTGATCGCCGCCGTTGGCTTCCTTGCCTTCTTCAAGTTCACGCGAGTCGGCTTGGCGATGCGGGCAACGGCTTCCGACCAGGAGGTCGCCATGGCTCAGGGCATCAGTGTGCACCGCATCTTCGCCCTTGCGTGGATCCTGGGTGGAGCACTGGCGGCCGTTGCCGGCATGTTCGCCGCCTCGGGTGCCGCCGGACTCAGCCAGAACAACTGGATCGTGGCGTTGAAGGCGCTTCCGGCGATTGTCGTGGGCGGCCTCGACTCGGTTCACGGCGCGATCGTCGGCGCGCTGATCATCGGGCTGGCCGAGGGATACAGCGCAACCTATCAGGCGCACTATCTGCCCTGGCTCGGCACCAACTTCAGTCAGGTGGTCCCGTACCTCGTCATGTTGATCGTGCTGCTGATCAAGCCCTACGGGTTGTTCGGCACCGAGGAGGTGGAACGGGTGTGAGAGGCAGGCCGAACCTCTACACGTCGTATCGGTCCGACGGAGCCATCCTGCCGACCTCGACACAGCGGGTGATCTTCGTGGCCGCCATTGTGGCTGCACTCCTGCTGCCGTTCGCCGGGCTGTCCCGTACCTGGCTGATCCTCCTCGCGACGACGTTCGTTGCTGCGATCGGCGCAATCGGCCTGAATCTCGTCACCGGCTATGCCGGCCAAATCTCACTTGGTCACGCATTCTTCCTGGGTGTCGGTGCCTACGTGGGAGCGGCACTGTCCGGCAACCCGGGAACGAGCGTCATCGGGCTCGGTCTCGACATGCTGATCTGGCTGCCGGCCGCCGGTCTCGTTGCTGCGCTCGCCGGAGCACTTGTCGCGCCGATCGCGTTGCGGCTTCGGGGCCTCTACCTCGCGCTGGTCACACTCGGGCTCGTGTTCCTCGGCGAACACATCCTGCGCAACTGGGACTCGCTCACCGGAGGGACGGGTATCGGTCGGAAACCCGCGGTGCTCAGCCTGCTCGGCTGGCACTTCGACCAGGCCGGGGTGATAGCCGGGATCTCTCTGTCACGCGAACAGCAGATCTACCTGCTGACGTTCATCCTGCTCGTCGTGATGGCCTTCGCGGCGAAGAACCTGGTCCGTTCCCGTGTGGGGCGGGCTTTCTCGGCAATCAGAGATCGCGATATCGCTGCCAGCGTCATCGGCGTCGATCTGACCCGCTACAAGGTGGTCGCGTTCGCCGTGTCCTCGTTCTACGCGGGCATCGCCGGCTCCCTCTACTTCACTGTGACAGGCTTCGTCGAACCTGCGAGCTTCAATCTGCTGCTATCGATTCTGTTCATCGCCATGGTCGTCATCGGCGGAGCTTCGTCGATCGCAGGTTCGATCATGGGGGCAGCGTTCGTGACCCTTCTTCCGCAGATCTTGGACACGGCGTCGGACTGGCTGCCGTTTCTGGGAGGAGGAGGGATTCTCAGCCCGGCGCTGCTAGATCGCATCCTGTTTGGAGGGCTGATCGTGGTGTTCCTGATCTTTGAGCCGCTGGGCCTGTACGGCATTTGGATCAGAGTCCGCAACTACTGGAAAGCATGGCCGTTCTCGTATTGAGCGGCCCCGGATGAGGAGGGAGAAGAATGAAGAGATGGACAAAACCGGTGATTCTCATCGCCGCGTTCGCTCTGCTGGCAGTCGCATGCTCGCAAGGAGGGACTACGACAACGGCGGCGCCTACGACAACGGCGGCGCCTACGACAACGGCAGCTCCCGGCACGACCGCCGCGACAACGACGACGGCAGCGATGCCGGAGGTCAAGTTCGACGTAGGGGTCACTTCCGAGCCGTGCGATGGCGGGAATCCTGACCACGGCTGTATCTATCTCGGAGTGATCGACGATGAGAGCGGTCCGTTCGCAGCCGCATCTCCGGCACTCGTCGGTGGCCAGAAGGCATTCTGGGCGACGGTGAATGCTGAAGGGGGAATAGGTGACGCGTACGACGTCGCGATTCCCGACGATCTCATCAAGGACGGCCAGTACAAGCCGGATGTCACCGTTTCGCAGTACACGACGATTGCCGACTCGGTCGTCGCGCTTGCGATGTTGCTCGGAACTCCGCAGGGCATCGCAGCGCTCGACTTGATGAAGGCCGACAACACGATCGGTGTACCGATGACGTGGTGGTCCGGGTGGGACTTCAACGCCTACGACCAGGGTCTGATCCTCGAGTTCGGTACCAACTACTGCTTCGAGTCGATGAACTCGGTCGACTGGGCCGTGCAGGCGCTGCCGGCGGCCGGTCGGACGCTGAAGACCATCGGGATTCTCAAGTACCCCGGTGACTACGGCGACGACTATGCGGCAGGGGTCAACATAGCTGCCGAGGCAGACGGGTTGACCGTCGCGTGGGAACAGCAGATCATCCCGATTTCGGCAGGTGGTGATCCGACGCAGGCCGAAGCGGTGGCGAAGATCGCATCAGATCCCGTCGACCTGGTGATGGTCGTGTCGGGACCGAGCGAGCTCGCCCCGATCGTTGGCGGTGCCGCCCAGACGCTCGGCGAGGCTGTGCCGATCTTCATCGGTGCAGCACCGACATGGAACCCGGGACTGCTCCAAACGGCGGCCGCACCGGCGTTTGAACTCGGCATCTACTACCAGTCCGGTTTCGTCGGCCCATGGGCCTACGAGTCGGCCGGCCACGAGAAGATGCGGACCGCGCTCGGCGACGTGCCTGGCAACTTCTTCTTCGTCGCCGGTTGGGCGTCGCAGTACGCGCTCAAGGCCGCACTGGACGCTGCCTATGCATCCAGCGATCTGACAAAAGCGGGGATCTATGCCGCAGCGCAGACACTGACGGACGTCGAGTACGACGGCATGATGCCGAGTCGGTCGTTTGTTGGTGATCCGAACGACGTGTTCCCCAGAGAGTCGCTGCTGTCGAAGATCGACACAACCGCGGTGGATGGTGTGAGCGTGGTGCAGGACTTCTTCGTGGGTCCGACCGCGTCGAGCTACGACTTCACCGAGCCGTGTGCTTTGCCGTAGCGAGAGAGCGTGATCGTGAGGAGGCGGCCCTTCGGGGCCGCCTCTCTCGCGCGACATCAGCGGGACTACAAACCGGTGTCGCTCGACATGGACCACGGGAACCGACCAGCGTTCATGGAGGCCTCGGATGGCAGGAAGGATGTCGGGGCCTTTCGAGTCTCTGTCGCAGGAGGTCGAGCGGATGAGGTTGGTTCTGTCGAACCCTTTGACCGCGATGACGGTGATGTCGGCGTGGTGACTGGTTGAGACTTCGGAGGAGTACTGCGATGCTCTCTTCAGCCGGTTCTCAGGTGTTCTCAGCTTCTGCACAGGTGTACTGAGGCATGCTGTCCTCATGGCGGCCCGCCCAGGGTCGACAAAGAAACCAGGAGGTTTGATGATGTCAACGAAGAAGAAACCCGCCAAGACGATCTACACCCTCGCTGCGGCGATCGGTCTGGCGCTAGGGACGATGGGTATCGCGGCGGCTGCGAGTTCACCGGCCCAGACGGCCCCGGCGGTCGCCCAGACGCAGACCGAAGCGCCTTCCGTAGCTCCCGACACGGCGACGGCTCTCGATGACGAGGCCACTGACGTGGCGGGTGTCAACGACGAGACCGTTGACGGCATCGACCACCAGTTCGAAGGCGAAGAAGTCGGCAACAACGGCGACGGAGTCGCTGACACCAACGAGGCCGATGAGGTCGAGACAGACGAGGCCGGCGAGGTAGAGGGTGCCGGTGATGAGGCTGTTGACGGCATCGACCACCAGTTCGAAGGCGAAGAAGTCGGCAACAACGGCGACGGGATCCCCGACGCCGATGATGCCAACGAGGCTGCCGAGGCTACGAACAACGGTTGAGCCTCACAGCTCGCCTTTCAGGAAAGGGAGGGCCCTCAATCGGTAGGCAGTCTCACCACCGACTAGGACCCAACGCCGTGGTCCTGGCCGGTCGGCAGGACCACGGTGATCAAGGCACCGCCCAGGTCGGGATCGTCACTGACGGTGACCCGCCCACCGTGCGCCTCAACGATGCTCCGGACTACCGAAAGTCCCAGCCCGGTTCCGCCCACCTCGCGGGATCGAGCCTCGTCGAGCCGTACGAAGCGCTCGAAGATCTTCTCACGATCGGAGCTTGGAATACCGGGCCCATCGTCTGCAACCAGAATCGTGGCCTCACTGCCGGTGACATGTGTTTCGATTCGCACAGTTGCGGTGGCGTGACGCGTGGCGTTGTCGAAGAGGTTCCGCACGACCTGGCCAATCCTTCGACCGTCCCAGAACACCTGTACCGGTTCCAACCGGTTGGTGTCTATCGAGACGGACACCGGGCCCCCTTGGCTGATCTCAACCCGGACGACCTCGGCGAGATCGAACAGCTCACGGTTGAGCTCGAGACGGTGTTCGTCGGTTCTTGCCAGGACGAGCAGATCGTCGACGAGCGCTGCCAGCCGGCGGCTCTGACCGGCGACGTCGGCGGCAAGTTCGGCAACATCGAAGTTCTGCGGGTTCGCTTCCGCCACCTCGGCCATGGTGAGGAGGGTGGCGACGGGACTCTTCAGCTCGTGTCCGGCGTCGGCGGTGAACCTGCGCTGGCGGGAAACGGAGGTCTCGAGGCGTTCGAGCATCCGGTTGAGCACCACCGCCAATCGCCGTATCTCGTCGTCGGGTTCCGGTTCAGGCACTCGGAGATGCAAATCGCGGTAGGAGATCGCCTCGGCCTGGCGGGCCATCGCCTCCACCGGTTGGAAGGCCCGACGGGTGAGACGCCAGATGGTTAGGCCTACCAAGAGGGTGATCGCAGGAATGCCAAGGGCCAGGAGCGGTATGAGCGTCCGGATGGCGTTCTCGACGGTGCCGAGGGAAGCGGCCGCCAGCACTGTCGCCTGCCTCCCTTCGATGCTCACGCCGCCAACCGCGACCAAGAACGGCCCTTCATTGCCATCCCCGCTCTGTGCCTCACCCTCGTTCTCGCCTGCATCGAGTGAAGACACCTGGATCGTGGACATGGCACCGGGGGTTGCGACGAGATCGACGAATGGACGTTGGCCTTCAATGTCCTCGGTCGAAGAGATAACCGTGCCGTCGCTTACGATCTGGACTGAGATTCCCCGGATCAGAGGCACGGGGAGGGGTGTAGTGCCACCGTCGACCTGAGATACCAGGTCGACGGCTCGAGCGGTCACGGTGGTCTGGAGGGACTGGAACAACGCCGATCTGGTCGCCACCACCAGCAAGACGCCGGAGCCGGCGAGAACCAGGCCGACCACGGCGGTGGCGATCATCGTGGTTCGGGCACGGACGCCAGGACCTCGGACCGAGGTTCGGCGAGCGCTCATCGGTCCGCTCTCAGCCGGTAACCAACCCCGCGTACCGTTTCGATCGAGGCCCGTCCGAACGGATCGTCGATCTTTCTCCGTAGATAGCCGATGTACACCTCGATCACATTCGGATCACCGTCGAAGTCCCAATCCCACACCGCGTTGAGGATGTCGGACTTTCCCACCGCCTCCCCCGCATGTCGCATCAGGTACTCCAGCAAAGAGAACTCTTTCGCCGTCACCTTGATCTCCGTCTCGCCCCGCTCGACCGTGTGAGCGGCCGGGTCGAGGCGGAGGTCATCGACCTCCAACACGGTCGGCCGCTCCGGCGCTCCCCGCCGGGCCAGGGCCCTGATCCGGGCGGACAACACGACAAAGGAGAACGGTTTGGTCAGATAGTCGTCGGCTCCGGTGTCAAGCGCTTCGGCTATGTCGAATTCTCCGTCTTTAGCGGTCAGCATCAAGATCGGTGTCCAGTTGGACTCCCCTCGAAGGTCCGCGCACACCTGGAAGCCGTTCCGCTTGGGCAGCATGATGTCAAGCACGATCAGGTCGTAGGGTTGATTGCGAGCCAACCACAGCCCCTCCTCGCCGTCGCCGACGACATCGACCGCATGGCCGTCGGCCTCCAGGCCCCGCTTGAGGTACGAGGCGAGTTTCAGCTCGTCTTCAACCACCAGCAAACGCATCGATCACCAGCCTGTCAGACACAACACACCATCGACTACACCGTTCAGACAGTACCCGGCGGTAGCTGAGAGGAAGCTGAAGGAAGGCTGAGGCGGAAGAGATGTCTGTAGCCTGTCACGAATGTCAGTCGGAGCTCTCTCTTCGCCTCCAACGTCCTTCTGGGTGGTAGAAGCCCCGGCCGGCACATCGCTGACCGGGGGAATCGCGGGAAATGCCTGGTAGGACCGGGTTTCTTCCTTCCCATTACTTCGCATCATCACCCGTCCCATCCCACCCTCCGCGCGATGGAGGCACGATGGAGACCCTTGGCAAGACCCTTCTGCAACCCCGCCAGGGCATACCACGAAATAGACCGTGGCCGAGGTGGCCGCGGCTTGCCGGCACCGGATCGTGGCCAATTCGGGACCTTCGCCCCTAATTGCTCAGCCGTGCTCATGTCACAATGTGTTTGTGAGTTCAACGATTCTTGAATCAACAACGCTTGAAGAGCGGGCGACCTTGTCTTCAGCGCTTGGAGATCCGATCCGTTTGCCGGTCCTCGACGAACTGACCTGCGGCTTGAGGTGCGTGCGAGGAGACCATCGACGTCGCCCCCAACCTGCTGGCCCAGATATCGAGAGAGTCACCGACTACACCGCTATCGCCGCCCACGGGGTCATGTCCACCCCAGCCCTGGTCATCGATGAACAAGCGGTCCTGACCGGGCGGGTTCCAGTCGCCGAACTCCAGATGCTGCTCATCGGAGCCCTCCCATGAACGCCACCCCGATCGCCCCCCCAGAGCCGGCGCTGGCTCGCCTGTCGGTGGTCAACCGGTTCCTCCCGGTGTGGATCATCACCGCCATGGCCCTCGGCCTCGGTCTGGGGCGGTTGATCCCCGACCTCAACGACTGGTTGGACACCGTCAAGATCGGTACGGTGTCACTACCGATCGCTCTCGGGTTGCTGGTGATGATGTACCCGGTGCTGGCCAAAGTCCGTTACTCCCAGATAGGCGACGTCACCACCGATCGCACACTCATGGTCACCTCGCTGGTCCTCAACTGGGTGGTAGGTCCGGCGTTGATGTTCACGCTGGCCTGGCTGCTACTCCCCGACCTTCCCGAATACCGCACCGGGCTCATCATCATCGGTCTGGCCCGCTGTATCGCCATGGTGTTGATCTGGAACGAACTGGCCTGCGGCGACCGCGAAACCGCCGCCGTGCTGGTGGCACTCAACTCGGTGTTCCAGATCGTTGCCTACTCGATCCTCGGCTACTTCTACCTCGAACTACTCCCGACCTGGTTAGGACTCGACACCGCGACACTGGACGTATCGATGTGGGAAATCGCCAAGATCGTCCTCGTGTTCTTGGGTATCCCCCTCGCCGCCGGCTACCTCACCCGGCTATGGGGTGAACACACCCGAGGCATCGACTGGTACGAGAACCGCTTCCTTCCCAAGCTGGCCCCCTGGGCCCTCTACGGGCTGCTGTTCACCGTGGTGATCCTCTTCGCCCTCCAAGGCGAAACCATCACCGCACAACCACTCGATGTGGCCCGGATCGCCCTCCCCCTCCTCGCCTACTTCGGCCTCATGTGGGTGGTCTCCTTCGCTCTCGGACTCAGATTGAACATGTCCTATGAGAAGAACACCAGCGTCGCCTTCACGGCCGCCTCCAACAACTTCGAACTGGCCATCGCCGTAGCCATCGGCGTGTTCGGCGTCACCTCCGGCGAGGCCCTGGCCGGGGTGGTCGGACCGCTGATCGAGGTACCCGTCCTGGTTGGGCTGGTCTACGTGGCCCTCTGGGCCCGCAAACGGTTCTACCCGAGACCGGTCGAGCGACGGTGAACCTTGGAGGCGACCTGCCACGACGTAACCACGCCGTTGTCCGAGATTCGAGCCTGCCCCGCGGGGGTGACCTGGTCTGATCGGCGAAGAGCAGCCGGATAGCGATGCACCAGGCATCGAGGAACGTCCAGATGGAGGAGTGATTGTGATGAGTGATGATCGGAAGGTTCTGTTGGACACCCTGGAGTTCCACGGGCATCGATGCTGGGCATCGGCGATAGGGGTGCGCATCGGATTGGCTGCGATGGAGGCACTGGGGGTAGGACGGTCCGGAGCGAGCCAGCTGTTCGCGGCGGTGGAAATCGGGGATCGTCACGGGGCGATGTGTTTCGCCGACGGTATCCAGTACTCCACGGGGTGCACGTTTGGGAAGGGCAACCTCGCCAAGACCCATGAGGGCAAGCTGGCCGTGACGCTCACCGAGACCGCTACGGGCCGGTCGGTCCGGGTGGCCTATCGCCCGGTGTTGCAGCCGCAGATCGCCGCTTCGGCGTTCATGCAGCAGCGGAGCCGCGGGGTGCCTCCGACTGATATCCCCGAAGCCGACCAGTGGGAAATGGTGGATCTGGTGTGGAACGCACCGGCCGATGATGTCATGACGGTGGGTGCGGTCGAGCGGGGGGACCGGATCGACACCAGCGAGTTGGTGACCTTTGCCACATGTCCGGTCTGTGAGGAACTGGTGGCCGAACCCTACATGCGGTATGTGATCGACACCCCGATGTGCCGGTCGTGTTCCGGCTACTAGGAAGGCCTAGTCGGTGAATCTCGCAGTGGCAGCGGTGGCGGTGTTCCTCGGGTTCGGTGTCATGTCGCTGGCCGGACTGGGCGCCGCGACACTATTCATCCCATTGTTCTACTACGCGGGCATCCCGCTGCCCGAAGCGATCTCCACCGGATTGTTGCTCAACGTCGTGGCGCTCGGGATCACCACCCCCGGCCACCTGCGAGCCAAGACCGTGAATCTACGGCTCGGGATCCCGATCCTGGTCGTGGCCGCCGCACTGGCACCACTGGGCGCCGGAGTCTCCCACGCAGTCGAACGGAATCTGCTCCTGGGCCTGTTCGCCGGGTTCCTTGTCGTCTCGGGAGCATTGATGCTCTTCTACCGGCGCCCGGAGCGAACGTGGGCGCTGTCCCGTCCCGTCGAGATCGGAGCAGGGACCGCCGTCGGCGGCGGGGTCGGGTTCCTGGCCGGGTTGCTCGGTGTCGGCGGCGGGGTCTTTGTGCTTCCGGTGTTGCACGGGATCGGTCTCGACCCCAAGACAGCTACCGGGACCACCGCGCTTGTGGCGCTGGCCTCATCGATCTCGGGGTTTGCCTCCCGGGCCACACTGGGGAGCCTCGACGTCACCTTCGCCGTGGTCACCGCAACGGCCGCCGCAGCCGGGGTGCTGGCCGCCTCCCGTTTCGCCAACACCCGGCTGACCGCCGGCGGTCTCAAGAGAGTGGTCGCCATCATCCTGTGGGTGATCGCCGTCAAGATGATCTGGGACGTCCTTTCGTGACCGGCACACCACTTCGCCACTCCCCTGCCGATGCCGGGACCCTCGCCCCGGCGCAGCCCGCCGTCGCGAAGCGTCGGGTCCGGGTCGCCTCCTCTAGCGGTGGCGCGAAAACCGGCACCCCAAAGAGAGCGTCAAGCGAGCATGACGTGCCGCTCACCCACTCGCCTGACGGGTCTGCCAGACGGCGACGGCGACCCGGGACTCCACTCCCAGCTTGAGCATGATCTGGCTGACATGACTCTCCACCGTTCGCTCCGACAGGTACAGCCGCGCGCCGATAGCGGCGTTGCTCATTCCTTCGGCGACAAGGACCGAGACCTCGTGCTCGCGTCGACTTAACGGGCTCCCTGCGCTGGCCGCGGGCTGCAGCGAACAGCCACGGGCGGGTTATCGCCGGAAAGTCAGTGGCCACGGCCACCACCTTGGCCCCAGAGGGCGACGGCAGCATGAAAGGGAGCTGGCCGAGCAACTCACTGGCGCTGGACAGGATCGCAATCCGGCGGGTCTCTGTTTGGAACAACCGGGCGGCGCGCTGGCGGAGCGCGTCGAGGAACCCCACTTCATCCTCATCGGACATGTAGAGGTTGCCGTGACGGCCGATACCGTC
>Ga0307424_1001048_pt1 | contig 14697 bp, 11 predicted proteins | sample SalMarWE160320MG_FD_202157 | JGI IMG/M metagenome (GOLD analysis project Ga0307424, IMG submission 202157) | Salt marsh sediment microbial communities from the Plum Island Ecosystem LTER, Massachusetts, United States - WE1603-20 | ecosystem: Environmental > Aquatic > Marine > Intertidal zone >... | reverse complement strand
TTTAGAAATTTTGTTTTTAAGTTTCATAAGCAAATTTCAGTTATGTGTTTTTCTTGGCTTAATATTTACGGTAAGAAACCTCAAGGAGTCATGACAAATAACTTAACAGTATCCTATAATACAGGCAACAAACCCGTAACCGCAAGATTATGCCAATCTGGCAGCATTTACGCCACAACAATTCTGCCCAGACGGAGCAGCAAATTTTGTCCACGCCAGTTTTGCATTAAATTTGTAGTAAACATTGATAAATAGGACACGTAGATAGTGGAAAATATGGTCGAACAGTTAAAAGAGGCATGCGGAGTTTTCGGAGCGCAAAACTTCGAAAACAAACCTGTGTTTCCCTACGTCTACTGGGGACTACGAGCACAGAATCACCGCGGCCACCAATCCCACGGATTCCTCACCTTTGACGGAACATTCCACAGCCACAAAGACTTGGATTTGGTTCCGAAAATAAAACAGGGTGACATCGAGCAGTGGCTAACAGAACTGCCTGGCTCCGTCGGATTGGGACACGTCAGATACTCCACATCTGGCGGAACCGATTACCAATCACTTGTAAATAGCACCCAACCAATCTTGGAACAACGGGGCGAAAAGCAGGTTGCCATAGCATTCAACGGCAACATAGTCAACACCCCAGAAATAATACAGGAAATAAGAGAGGAGTACCCGAACTTCCGCTTCAACTATGACGCGGAGCTAATCTCCAGAAAACTTCTACGAGGCGGAAAAGACACTGACCTTGCCTCCTCCGTGAAAAGGTGCATGAGAGAAATGGAGGGCGCCTTCTCCGTTGCTGGGATGACAGATAACGGAGAATTGTTCGCCTTCAGAGACCCCTGCGGAATAAGACCACTCTGCTGTGGCTGCAGCAAAGACCGAAAAACCTGTGTGGTCTCCTCAGAAACCGTGGGCTTAGACATCAACAGCTTCGAGTTCGATTTTGAGGTAAACCCCGGAGAACTTGTAACCGCCTCAAAGGATGGGTTCACACGGAAACAGCTGGTTTTCAGCGAAAAACGGGCGTTGTGTGCCTTCGAGTTTGCCTACTTTGCCAGACCTGACTCTAGGCTGGGAAACAGGTACGTTTACGAGGTGCGAGAAGAGTTCGGGAGAAACTTTGCATGGGAGTACCCTGAAACCACCAGCAAAGTGGACATGATTATGTCCATGCCTGAAACAGGCAACGATGCAGCCTATGGCTACCATGAGTTGACGGGGATAAGGTGGGAAAGAGCCTCCAGACGGCACAGGTACGTGGCGGAGAGAGCCTTTATTCTGCTTAGTAATGAACGATTCAGCACAATCGACAGAAAAATCAACATTGTCGACCATAAGCTGGCTGGAAAAAATGTGGCGGTGGTGGATGACAGCATAGTCAGAGGCGACACCACCAAGGTTGTGGTTAACAAGCTGCGGGAAATGGGCGCAAAAAACATTTACCTTTTCATCACCTTCCCCAGAATAATCGGTCCCTGCTTCTATGGAGTTGACATGGCAACCTACAGGGAGCTGATTGGGTCACAGCATGACGCTGAGGAGATTGCGGCGATAGTGGGCGCCGACGCAGTGAATTATCAGTCAGTGGATGGGCTGATCAAAGCCACGGGTCTAAGCAGAGAGGACCTGTGTTTGGGTTGCATCACGGGCAAGTATCCCACGCCCATGGCTCAAAGATTGGCAGATGAAATGAAGGAACGATTCGAGAGCGGATACACCGAAAAGGGGAGAATATACGAGACTGCCATCAACTAACCCAAAATACAACAAGTTTGCATCCAGCATGTAGGTGACCTTGATGGAAAAAGTTGGCATCCTAGTAATCTCGTACGGCTCAAGAGCAGCCGCCATGATAGACGCTTTTGTCCGCAGCCAAGAATACGCCCCAAAATTTTTTGTTGTTGACAAACAGAGGAACCCCTTCAACGTGAAGCATGCCGAAAAACACACGGTCATTCCAGACTTCAACATAGAGGAAATCACGAAATTCGCCAAAAAACACAGAGACCAAATCGACTTCGGAATAGTTGGTCCCGAAAAGCCGATCATCGCAGGCGTAAGGGACATGGTCGAAAAAAAGACGGGAATACAGATGATCTGCCCCACCAGAAGATACGCCATAGAAGCAAGCAAAATCGCTCAACGCCAGCTGTTCCAGAAGGTTGCGCCCGAAGTTAACCCCGAATTCAAGGTTTTCGACCCAAAAGACTACAGCAGCACCACGCAGGTCAAAAAAAGCGTGTACGCTTGGCTGAAGGAACTCAACAATGAGGTTGCGGTGAAGCCTGACAGGGCAACTGCAGGAAAGGGCGTCGGAGTGTGGGGAGACCACTTCAACACTCCAGAAGAGGTTTTTGAGCATTTCATATCCAACTATGAGCATGGTCCAGTGATAATCGAGGAGAAGGTGGAGGGCGAAGAATCCAGTTTTCAGGCATTCTGTGACGGGAAACGTTTGGTTCCGTTGCCTGAAACCAGAGACTACAAGCGAGCCTTCGACGGGGATAAGGGACCCAACACTGGAGGAATGGGCTCCTACAAAGACGCCGACGATATACTGCCCTTCATAACTGCAAGAGACAGAGAGAAGGAGGTTGAGCTTGTAAACAGGGTTTTCGTGGAGCTGAAGGGAAAAGGCAGCAACCCTGAGCTGCGGGGAGTCCCCTTCTACGCCGCCTTCATCCACACATCCAAGGGACCCAAAATCTTGGAGGTTAACAGCAGACCCGGAGACCCGGAAATAATGAATCTGCTGCCCGCACTGGAGGACGACTTCGTTGAGGTATGCTACAACATGCGGGACGGAAACCTAAGAAAAGTAGACTTCGTGAACAAGGCAACCGTTGTAACCTACAAGGTTCCGCCAAACTATGGCGGCTACGCAACCGTGTTCCCTGACAGAGTAGACAAAAACGAAGTAGACGCTGCTATAGACTTGACTGAAGCACAGAAGCTGGTCAAAAAGGATGGAGGCATACGGGTTTATCCTGGCTCCATGGAGCTAAGAGACGGAGAAAACTTTGCGCTTGGCTCCCGCACCGTCGCCGTCGTGGGTATAGGTGACAGCATTCAGGAGGCAAGAGAAAAGTCTCTGGAAGGGATTGGGGCGATTAAGGGCGGTGCGCTGTGGAACAGAGGCGACATCGCAGCGAAAGAGCATATTAACCGAAGCATGAAGCATATGAAGGAATTGAGGAGGCGCTGATGCCAGCGGAAGCGTCCCAGAATAATCCGAGAATCTTCGTCACTGACTGTGAGGGACCCATATCAAAGAATGACAACGCCTTCGAGTTGACAAGCAGCCTAGTCCCGGATGGGGACAGCATTTTTGCGTTGATAAGCAAGTATGACGATGTTCTGGCGGATGTCGTCAAGAAGCCCGGCTACAAAGCTGGCGACACGTTACGTTTGATTCTTCCTTTTCTGAAGGCTTACGGCACCACAGACAAAAAAATCAGAGACTTCTCTGGCAGAAATGTTCTGCTGGTTCCCGGAGCCAAAGACACCCTCACCTTCGTCAGACAGCTTATGCCCTCCTTTATTGTCAGCACCAGCTACGAGCATTACATCTCTTCCCTGTGCAGTCTGACTGGGTTTCCCTTTGAGAACTGCTACTGCACCCGCCTGAACCTTGACAAATATGACATACCCGCCGAGGAGACGAAGAGGCTACGGGAACTTCAGAGAGAGGTGGCAGCGTTGCCCATGATTGAAATCCCCCGAAACGCCGATTCCATAAACGACTTTTCAGAGAGAGACCAAGAGACTATTCGGAGGCTGGATGAGATTTTCTGGCAGATAATTCCAAAAATGGAGTCTGGCAAGATGCTGACTGAGGTTAATCCTGTTGGCGGAACAGAAAAGGCAAGGGCTGTGAGAGATATTGTTGAGCGGATGGGGTGCAGCCTTGAAGGGGTGATGTATGTGGGCGACAGCATAACCGACGCCCTGCCCCTAAGATTGGTTAGAGAAAACGGCGGATTAGCTGTCTCCTTTAATGGGAACGATTATTCTGTGCGGGAGTCCGATGTTGCGGTGCTTTCAGGAGACACCACTGTAACGTCTGTTCTGGCAGAAGCCTTCAGTAGACACGGCAAAGAGGCAGCATTCAGGCTGGTTAAAGAGTGGAGTCCCTTGGGGCTCAAGAAATCGGCTGTCTCTCCAGAGTTGTGTAAGAGGATGCTGCGGCTGTTTCCTGGCGGCTTTCCTCAGGTTGAACTGGTAACCGAGGATAATGTGGAGCGGTTGAAGAGGGAGAGCAGCGTCTTCAGGAAGATTGTGAGGGGAGAAGCTATAGGAAACTTAGGATAAACATGTGAAGGGGGATTTCTTTGAAGGCTGAAATCGAAGACACTTACGCAGAAGCTTTCGACGGAATAGTCTCCAGAGTAGCCGTCACCGCAGACCACCCTGAAGTTTTACGGAAAGCCGCTGAGGATGCCACAGCCACGCCATCCATAGTCATCGGCAGAACAGAAGGCGGCATCGAAAAATACCTAACCAAGCAGGAAACGCCTGACGGACGAAGAGGCGCAGTTCTGCAGTTCTGGGGAGGAATCGACCCAAACAAGCCTCTGACAGAGTCCGTGAAAAAGTTTGAGGCAGAACTCTCATTCCGTATAAGGCAGGACATTCTCGTGAAGCCCTTCACTGCAGTCTTTGATGCGTTGCCTGAGGCTGAGGGAAAGATGGATGTGATGGAGCGGATTGGTCACTGCGGGGACGGCTACGAATGGACAGAGAACCGTTATAGGCGAAAAATGATTGTTGTTCCTTTGATGGTTTCCGACTTTCTGATAGAACGTGAACTGGGCTACGCTAGGGGTGTGATGGGAGCGAACTTCTGGTTTATGTGCAAAACCAAACAGGCAGTCATGACGGCAGGAAAAAAGGCGTTGGATGCTATACGTGAGGTTCCGGGCGTCATAGCCCCCTTTGATGTCTGTTCTGCGGGTTCTAAGCCTGAAACAAAGTTTCCTCTGATTGGTCCCACAACCAACCATCCATACTGTTCCACGCTGAAAGTAAGGTTGGGTGCAGAATCTAAGGTTCCTGAAGGCGTCAAATACATTCCCGAGATTGTAATCAACGGAACCTCAATGGAATCTGTAGAGAAGGCAATGAGGGCAGGAATCCAAAGCGCAGCCGAAGTTGATGGCGTTGTCAGGGTTTCTGCGGGCAATTATGGCGGAAAACTTGGAAAACACAAAATCTACTTGCGGGAGCTGTTTCGATGACTTTTGATGCTGTGGGCTTCGGCGCCCTCAACCTGGACAAGCTCTTCAAGGTGAACATGATAGCCAAGAAAGAGGAAGAAGGCGCCGTCTTAGACTTCAAGGAGTCTGCGGGAGGCTCAGCAGCCAACACGGTTGTAGGCTTAGCTAGGCTGGAACTCAAAACAGGATTCTTTGGGAAGGTTGCCGCGGACAGTGAAGGAAAATTTCTGTTGGATGACTTCAAGAAAGAGGGAGTGGACGTCAACGGCATATCAGTTTCCGAGATGGGCAGAAGCGGCTCAGTCATGGGATTCATCAACCCGCGGGGACACAGGGCATTGTATGTTGACCCCGGAGTCAACGACCAAGTAGACTTCAACGAAATCAAGTTAGATTACGTTTCTGGCGCAGAGTTTCTGCATATGTCCTCGTTTGTTGGAGAACGCTCATTCAAAGCCCAAAAACAGCTACTGGAACAGCTTACAGGCGTTAAGGTTAGTTTTGATCCTGGAGCCATCTACGCAAGAAAGGGTTTGGCGGCGTTGAAGCCGATAATCAAAAAGACTCACGTCATGTTTCCCAACGTGATAGAAGTGAAGCTGCTTACAGGACAGGACTACAGAGAAGGCGCTCGGACGTTCAGAAAGTTGGGTGTTGACGTTGTTGCGGTTAAGCTTGGCAAACGGGGCTGCTATGTCACTGACGGAAAAGAGAGCCACCTGATCGAACCATACAAGGTGGAGGCTGTTGACACAACCGGGGCTGGCGACGCCTTCTGCGCAGGCTTCCTCTACGGCTTAATCAAAAAGAAAGACCTGTACGAGTGCGGGCGGCTGGGAAACTTTGTTGCTTCCCGCTGCATATCAAAGGTGGGCGCCAGAACAGGACTGCCAAGACAGGCAGACCTGAAAGACCTCTAGAACCGCTTCTTCAGGTATTCTATCATGGACTCGAAGACCTGTTTTCCGTCGCCGTACTCTGGAACAGTTTCTGTTTTTGTCCAGTCAGGAAGCTGCCAACCATAAAAGGCTCTTTCTGGATGGGGCATCAAACCAAAGACTGTTCCTGCGGGGTTGCATATGCCTGCTATGTCGTGGAAGGCTCCGTTAGGGTTGACGGGATACTCGCCGTTTGCGGGTGCGCCGTCTCTGCTGCAGTATCTGAAGACAAGCTGGTCATTGTCGATCAGTTTTTGCAGGTACTTTGTTTCGTTTTCTTTTGCGAACTGGAACCGTCCCTCACCATGCGCCACGGGTATGTGCAATACTTTGCCTGCTGGAATGTTTCGTGTGAAGATGCATTTTCCATGGTTTTCGTGCTTCAGGTAGACCCATCTGCAGTTGTATCCGATCGGAATGTTGGTCGCCAACGTCGCCTCGGGATACTCGCTGATTCCCTCAAAGGCAGGCAGCAGCCCAGCCTCGACTAGAACCTGAAAGCCGTTGCAGATTCCCAAGACTGGTCTCTCTTCCTCAACGAACCGTTTCAGGTCTTTTCTGAACTGTGTCATTGTTCCGGTTGCCCAGATGGCTCCAGCCCGCACGTAATCGCCGTACGAGAATCCGCCCGGAAACACCAGAGCATTGTAGTCCAGAAGGTTGCATTTCTTTGCTGCCTCGTTGAAGTGAAGCACCTCAGCCCTTGCGCCCAGCTCATCGAAGGCTCGTTTGGTTTCGGCGTCGCAGTTTGTTCCGCCGACCCTCATGACGCAGACACGAATCTCCTCAGCCTTCACCATATCACGCTCCCAGTGTGCTTTTCCAGCGTCTCCTCAACTCCTCCAAATCTGCGTCTATTGCCTGTTTGCCGTCCAAGCCAGCCACAGACAGGGCGTCGTCTTTCTTGACTTCTCCGACCTCAGCGCAGACAGCATCCCTCATATGTGCCTCAAAGGCGTCTCTATGTTTCTCTGTCACCTCAACAAGGAATCTGCTGTTCGACTCCGAGAAGAGAACAAAATCGTTTCTGGAAACGTCCCCTGCTCTGGGAACCTCTCGTAGGTCCAGTTCTATTCCGTATCCGCTGCTGAAAGCCATCTCCGCCGCCGCAACCGCCAAGCCGCCCTCCGAGAGGTCGTGGCATGCACGCAGGTAGCCTTTGTCGATGGCTTCTGTGACCAAGCCCATTGTCTGTTTTGCCTCTTCGATTCTCACCTTCGGAACCGCGCTTCCTATAATACCTCTTTTTTGGTAGTAGTGGCTGCCTCCCAGCTCACGGTAAGTCTTGCCAACAAGATAGAGACTGTTTCCGGGCTGTTTCAGTTCCATGGACACCGTCTTCCGTATGTCCGGGGTGACCCCGATTGCTGTTATCAGCAGCGTGGGCGTGACTGGTCCCATCGGCGATTCGTTGTAGAGGCTGTCTTTTCCTGAAATGAAGGGCGTCTGGAAGCCCTTGGCAAAATCGTAGCATGCCCGGCATGCGCTCACCAACGAGCCAAGTCGATCAGGTTTCTGCGGGTTTCCCCAAGTGAAGTTGTCAAGCAGGGCGATTCTTCTTCCGCCAACAGCTACATTGTTTCTTATTGCCTCGTCTATTGCTGAGGCTGCCATCCAGTAGGGGTCAACTTTTCCGTAGTTGACGTTCATTCCGCAGGAGATGACTACGCCCTTCCAAGAGTCTGCAAGCGGTTTGAGGACTGCAGCGTCGTTTGGTCCCCCATACTTGCTCTGCAGAGGCTTCAGCGCCGTGTTTCCTTTAACTTCATGGTCGTAGCTTCTTATCACCGACTCTTTGCTGGCGATGTTCGGTAACGAGAGCAGCCCAAGCAGTTCGTCTGTTAGGTTCTTTGGTTCCGGAAAGGTTGGCTCTTCCAGTTTGGGCGGCTGCCAGTCTGTGGAGCCCACAAATTTTGGTGGATCAAAAACAAAGTCGAGATCCAGCTCCGCGACTGTCTGACCCTTGTAGGTTACTTTCAGTATTCCGTCGGTTGTGAATTTGCCTATGGGCGTCGCCTTAACGTCTTCTGTCTCAAAAATCTCTAAGGCTTTCTCAAGGTTCTTCTCTGGAACTGATAGCAGCATCCGTTCCTGCGATTCGGAGACGTAGATTTCCCACGGCGTCAAGCCCTGATACTTTAACGGAATCTTTTCTAGGTAAACGTGAATTCCAAGGTTTGACCGTTCAGCCATCTCTCCGGTTCCGCAGCTGATTCCGCCTCCGCCAATGTCAGTTATGGCTGAGCCTAAGCCCTGGTCCCGCAGCTTCACTATTGCCCGTTTAACCCGCTCTTCCTCTATGGGGTTTGCGATCTGGACTGCGGGTCTGGAAACTTCCTCGGATTCTTTGGTTAGCTCTGCCGAAGCAAAAGTTACACCGTGGATTCCGTCTCTTCCGGTTTCTCCGCCCACAAGCAGTGCGATGTCTCCGGCTCTGGTGTCCTTCACGAACTTGTCTTTCGGAAGAATGCCTATGCATCCGCAGTAGACTACTACGTTGCCGACGTAGCTTTCGTCGAAGTGGATGGCTCCGTTGACTGTGGGGATTCCCATGTTGTTTCCGTAGCTGCCTATCCCCGAGACCACTCCCCTGTAAACATATTTTGGGTGCTTGGTGCCAGGAGGCAACTTGTCATAATCGTAGTCTAGTGGACCAAAACAGAGCACGTCCGTGCAGGCTATAGGGTCAGCCCAAACCGCCAGAATATCCCGTATCACTCCGCCAGTTCCTGTTGCTGCCCCCCCAAAGGGTTCAATGGCTGAGGGGTGATTGTGGGTTTCAACCTTTGCTGCGATGGCATAGTTTCTGTCGAATTCTATGATGCCCGCGTTGTCTTCGAAGACGGAGATGCACCAGTCAGGGTCCAGTTCTTTGGTTGCTTTGGCGATGTAGGTTTTGAAGAGGCTGCTGATTGTGCCCTGTGGCGTTGTTATGTTGCCTTTGAAGGTTTTGTGGTAGCAGTGCTCTGACCATGTTTGTCCGATTGTTTGCAGTTCCACGTCTGTTGGGTTGCGGTTTTTTCTGGAAAAATAGTCTTTGACAAGCCGCATCTCGTTTAGGTTCAGGGCGATTCCCAGTTCTGTGCTGATTTGGATGAGCTGCTTGTCGTCGGCGTCTCTGAGGTCTATTTCTGTAAGCTCAAAGGGCACGTCTTTTTTGACGTAGCGGCTCATTTTGCTTCCTCTATTGTGTAACTGTAGTTGTCCTTGGTTGGGTTAGCGAGGAGCCTTCTGCACATCTCCTCCACTGCCTCCACGGCTTTTTGTTTGGATTCTGCCTCGAAAACTACAGTGTAGACCTTACTTACGTTGACTTTTTTGGCTGCAAACTTGAGTTCCTTCAAGGATTGTGCTGTCATTTCTCCTTCCGGATCTGAGTATCCCGGCTTGAGGCTGACTTCGATTTTTGCGCGATACATCTTGGATTGTTAGTGAAAAAATCAAAATTTAAATGTTATCTACTTAGAAATTTAAATGAAAAGTTAAACAAGTCTACTTCAGTTCCAGCTTTTTGTTCTTGTAGCATGCAACAATCTTTCCCGTGTCTGTTACTTTTCCGATTTGCTCAGCTTCAACGCCACCTTTCTCAAAGACGGCGATTGCCTCGTCTGCGTCGTTTTTGTCCACCACTACGGCGAAGCCCCAGCCCATGTTGAAGGTTTTCAGCATCTCCTCATCCGCTATTGTGCCCCCAACCTCAGGCGCTGTCTGCTGTATAAGACCGAAGATTGGCTGCGGCTTAAAGTTGGCGAACTCGAAGCCGATGCCCTTTGAGTACTTCATGAAACGGTCGAACTTGATGTAGGCGTCTCCAGTGACGTGAACCGCACCCTTTATCGTGACAGCTTTGGCTGCTTTCAGGAAAGGCTTAACGTAAATTTTTGTCGGCTCTAACGCCTCGTAGACCACTTCTCTGTCGAATCCGTCTGGAACATCGAAGGGCTCATACTTGCCGCCCCACTCCTTGAACAGAACCTTTCTTACAAGGGAGATTCCGTTGCTGTGAACCCCTGAGCTACGTAACCCCACAACAGAGTCGCCGGGCTTGATGTCCCGTCCAGAAATTATGTCCATTTCGTTTACTTCGCCTACGCTCGCGACAATCAGGTCAAAGCCTTTTCCCTCGGTCAGCCCCTTTATGATGGAGGCTACGTCTCCGATTTCGCCTCCCGGAACCGGACAATCCGACTCCTCTGCGCCCTCAACTATGCCCTTCAGCCATTCCTTGACCATGTCTGGGTCGGAAACGTGGGCGTGAAAGTTGTCAACCAACGCCAAGGGAGCGGCTCCGGATCGTATCACGTCGTTGACTGCCATGGCTACGCCGTCCACTCCGATGGTGTCGTACTTGTCTGCCAGCTGGGCGAGGAGGACTTTGGTTCCGACGCCTTCTATGACGAGGTCGAGGTAGCGGTTGCCGGCAAGGAAGATGTTGCCGTAGGGCAGCTGAACAACTTTTCCGTATCTGCCCAGAGTGTAGGTTCGTTTCAGCATTTGGAGTGCCTGCTTGGATTTTGCTCGTGTTTCCCTGTCCACGCCCGCCTCCGAATAAGTAAGCCTCTTAACCATCATTTCCACACCTGACCAATGGGCAAAGTTTTCTTATAAGTTACGCTGTCCCAATCCACAAAACACCATCCACACTGGTTTGTTAAGAAAGCTTGACTTGTGATTCATCATGTTGGTCAAGTTTTCTTGACAAAAAGCTTTTTATGAATTTTCAACTGCCCTTTTACAGGGTTTTGTATGAACGGGGGAACAAGAAAGTTCTTGGCTTCTATATTTGTTCTGTTGATTGCTTTTTCTGTAGTCGTAACTTGTCTTTTTGGTGTTGAAGAAGTGAATGCACAGAAGGGAGGTTCTTGGACAACTTTGGCTCCTCTGCCAACGCCAATAAGCAGTTATAGAGATATCGTAGCGTTGACTGGGAAGATATACTATATTGGGAGCAACATGACCCTGTGCTATGACCGAAAAACAAACAATTGGACGCAACTAACTCCACCGCCAAATCCAATAGGACGTGTTTTTGCTGTGTGTCAAAACAAAATTTACGTTTTAGGTGGAAGCTCAGAAGTTCCAACACATGTCTATGACCCCGCCACAGACACATGGGAGAACAGAACTTCAACACATGAAACAACAGGTATATTACACGCTAATGTTGTGAACGGCAAAATCTACGTAATGGGTGGAGACTACATGCGTGGTCTAGGCACTTATTTTTCTGTGAGTTCCAATTATGTCTACGACCCACAAACAGATAATTGGACAAAGCTTGCAGACATTCCAGTAGGAGTTGGCGGGTATGCGTCTGCCGTGTTAGACAAAAAAATTTACATAATCTCAGGCGGGCACGGATATACATATCAATGGGGGTGGAACCCAATAAATCTGGTTCAAATATTTGACCCAACAACAAATCAATGGACAAACGGTACATCCATCCCCACACCAGTTAATAACGCAAAGGCATGTGTAATCACTGAACCGTCTGGGGCAAAGAGAATCCATGTAATTGGTGGAGAGTTAGAATATTTTTGGTATGACCAAGGTTATGGTGGGATTGACTTGCATCAGGTGTATGACTCAGAAACAGACACTTGGATAAACGCAACGGCTATGCCAACTCCCCGTAAGGGTATGGGGCTTGCAGTCATATACAATGAGATATATGCAATTGGAGGTGCATACAATGGAACTTTCATATTGGCAAACGAAAAATATAGCCCATCTGACCCATCAGGTTACATACCAGAGTTTCCCTCATGGCTTATACTGCCCCTGCTCATTGCCGCAACCTTGACTGCTATAATCTACAAAAAGAGACTAACCAAAAACAGACAATCTAGCGTTCATATTAGGAGCCTAATAACAGAATATTGTTGAAAACTAGCTTTTCTCGTGAAAATCGGCGCAACAGCATCATTTTGTTTTCTAAACGCTAGATGCGCATCTGCGTACGGGCTGTCTATGCGTGTTTTTGTGTGGATAGTCTTTCGATGACTATTCGTCTGAGTATTTTTAGTCCATGCCTGAAGCCCAGCTTCTTTTTGCCCAATCTTTTTCTGTATTTGATTGGCAACTCCACAATCTTGTATCCCAGCCTGTCAATGTGGTGATTCAGCTCTGCCTCGATGTCAAAGCCTTCTGATTTTGGCTTCCAGCCCTTCAGCAACTCATATCTGATGAGCCGAAGTCCAGTGTAAGGGTCATTCAAGTTTATGCCATTAAACATTCGCTGAACAAAACCCATAATCCTGTTTCCCACATAAAACTGGTTCCGGTCAGACTCCTTCTCATACTTCTTGCTGAACCTGTCACCTAAAACCATTCCAACCTCAGGGCTCACATCAAGAACGTACATCATCTCTTTGATGTGCTTAGCAGGATAAGTGTAGTCAGCGTCAGTAAGCGCAACATATGAAGTGTCCCCCCTAAGCTGACCTAACCCCTGAGAAATCGCGTTTCCTTTCCCCCTTCCCCTCTGAACCACTATCTCTGCCCCAAGGTCTTTAGCAAGCTCCAGCGTCCGGTCTGAACTGTTTCCATCAACAACCATCAGGTTTGGCTGATTCAAAACCGCCTTCAACTCACAAAGAGTCGGCACTATACCCTCTTCTTCATTGTAGGCTGCGACAACAACTGCTAGGGAGGGAGAAATCAACCAAAATACACTCCATATAAGCCTTGTTGACCAACGAGAAAGTTGCTAATAAAGCGCTAAGATACTCAACTCTAGAAGATAGTTCTAGTTCTTTGTAGCGCACATTAACTGGAAAAAGGGGAAAACACACAATCATATTTGAAGACTAATAGCGAGCATTGTTGAAAACAGTCTTTTTCCAGAAAAAAGCTATTTTTCAACAATCTTCTGTTATTAGGCTCCTAATATGCGGAAAGAACGCGTGAACAGCAGCCACAAAAATGTGAATAATTACGTCGTGATTAACTGTTGCTTTCATGCGTTGAAATGTTGGAAGACCTGAAATCTGACCTAAACAGATGCATGCTCGGGTGCATGGGCTGTGGATAAGCAATCTTTTAAGCTAATTAAGTTAGAATACCACAAAGGGGCTTTGGGTGGGGTGTTAAATTATGGTTTTCTCTGAAAAGGGCAGAAAGTCGGTTAGCAGAAGAATATTCGCAGTTGCTTATCTAGCTTTGTTGGCTGTCAGCGTGATTGTCGGTTACTTAGGTTATTCAACCATAATAGAACTGCAAACTGATCAAAACGCTCTTCAGTCAAAGCATGACGACCTCAGCTCCCAATATTTGGGTCTTCAAGCAAACTTCAGCGAACTGCAACAGAACAGCAGTGACCTTCAAGTTCAACTCGCCAATCTTGAGTCCCAAGTTTCCTCTCTGGAATCCCAACAAGACATGCTTGAGACAGATTATTCTGCTCTGCAATCCCAACAGTCCATTTTTCAGGCGGATTATTCCAGTCTGCAATCCCAGCAAGACATACTTGAGTTAAATCATTCAGCTCTGCAAAATCAACACGACATGCTTGAGGCTAATTATTCTGTTCTGCAATCCCAACAAGACATGCTTGAGCTAAATTATTCCGTTCTGCAATATCAACATCACCTGCTTGAGGCTAATTTTTCTGTTCTGCAATATCAACACGATATGCTTCAGGCTGATTTTTCCGCTCTGCAAGCTCAACACGACATGCTGCAGGCAAATTATTCCGCTCTCCAAGCGAACTACACTAGATTTATGGATGATTACCAGCAAATTCGATTGACACCTTTCAGTTACCTTGTATTCACTGATGGGAACGGAACTTACTACGCCGAAAATGGGACAACAAAAACTATTGAATATTCAGGAACAGATTTGGCATCCATTTTGAACGCTGTGATTAGTCAAGGAGAAACTTGCCATTTTCTTCCAGGCGAATATTACTTGAACTCGACAGTCAATGTTTTTGGCAAAAATGACGTAGCTATTTCTGGTTCTGGATTAGAAACATCACTAATACAGGTACCTTCAGACATCTGCGCTTTCAACATTACAGGAGCAGGCTCAGATGGGCACAATGCACGGTTTAGCATGTCAAACATTGCCATAAATTCAACAGCTTCAAGTACACAACCCGCAGTATTCATAAAATACATGAATGACGTTAAACTTCGTGATCTTATAGTAATGGAATTTAACGTTGGTTACGATATCGAGTGTACACAGAAAGTGTATATTAACAGCTGCAAAGTCTGGAGCAACAAAACCAGTTATTCAACTGGATTCAAATTCGTTGGATATTCGCTCGACATTTTCTTGACAGACACCATCGTACTGCATAATCAACCCTCGGGCGTAGGCTATTCTTTTGACACCTGCGATTCAATCACATTAATAGATGCAATTGCTAACCCAACCATAACTTCTTACGGGAACGGCGGACATGGATTCTTTTTCTTCAATTGCCACTGGGTTAATCTTTTAGGCACAATCTCAGACGGAAATGGCGATCATGGATACTGCTTGAACAGCGGATTCGGATACTACTTTAACAGTGCCTGGGC
>Ga0307424_1001047_pt1 | contig 14699 bp, 13 predicted proteins | sample SalMarWE160320MG_FD_202157 | JGI IMG/M metagenome (GOLD analysis project Ga0307424, IMG submission 202157) | Salt marsh sediment microbial communities from the Plum Island Ecosystem LTER, Massachusetts, United States - WE1603-20 | ecosystem: Environmental > Aquatic > Marine > Intertidal zone >... | reverse complement strand
TCTGCGGCTGGCCCGACACGCCAATGATGCACGTCGGCTTCAGCGCGTCCACGATGTCCTCGAGCGGCTTGATGAAAGCATGGTCGTGCGCATAGGGCTGCTTGTGGTGCGCCAAGTCCGTGCGGGACTTCACCACCAGGCCCTTGGAGTCCACGAACCAGATGCGGCTTCGGGCCTGTTCGGCGCTGATTCCCTGTTTCATGATGGCGGAGACGATCAAGTTGCCGATGCCGCTCGCGGCCTCGCCGGCGCCGTAAAACAGGATCTGCTCTTCCTGGAGGGGGCGCTTCGTGAGCCGGTTGGCGGCGATCAACCCCGCGAGGGTCACACCCGCCGTGCCCTGAATGTCGTCGTTGAACGTGCAGATGCGCTCGCGGTACTTCTCGAGCAGATGGATGGCGTTCTCGGTGGCGAAATCCTCGAACTGCAGGAGAACGCCCGGGAACGCCTCCTGCACGGCCGTCACGAATTCGTCGACGAAGTCGTCGTATGCGGCGCCGCGGAGGCGCTTCTCCAGGAGCCCGAAGTAGAGCGGGTCGCTGAGAAGCGTGGCGTTGTTTGTGCCGACGTCCAGGGTGATCGGGAGGGAGCGCTCTGGGTGGATGCCCGCCAGCGCGGTGTACAGCGAGAGCTTGCCCACCGGAATGCCCATGCCCTGGGCGCCGAGGTCCCCGAGGCCCAGAATGCGCTCGCCGTCGGTGACCACGATGACGTCGATCTCGCGCCGCGGCCAGTTCCTGAGGATGTCGCGGACCCGGCCCTTGTCCCGGATGGAGATGTACAGACCCCGCGGCCGACGGAAGATATGCCCGAGCTTCTGGCACGCTTCGCCCACCGTCGGGGTATAGATGATCGGCATCATCTCGGTGACGTGGTCCACCACCGTGCGGTAGAACAGCGTCTGATTCCGCTCCTGAAGCGCCGCCATCATGATGTACTTCTCGAGCGGCGAGGGCTTCTGGCTGAAATTCTCGATGATCCGGGCTTGTTGCTCGCGAATGGTGAACACCCGAGGCGGGAGCAATCCTCGAAGACCGAGGGCGTCGCGCTCCGCTTCGGTAAAGGCCGTTCCCTTGTTCAGCGTCGGATCGTGCAGGAGATCGGCGCCGGTAGGGAGACTCTGAGTAGCCGTCACGTGGAAACTCCGGTAGGACGTGGTATGCGCACGCGATATTTACGTGTCTAGAGTTAAGATATCGTGAGGATTCTCTGTCTCAACAAGGAGCCGGGGCGGAATGGTCCGAGGATTCGAGAACGGGAGAGGCGGGATGCGTGGGAGCAGGCCGTTGCGGTTTGCCGGGTTCCGGGTGGCTGGGGCTGCAGTCCTGGTGGCTGCGGCCTGCCTGGTGGCGTGCAGCGAGACGCCGCAAGCGCCCGAGCCAGCCGTCTATTACACGGCCCGGTTCGTGATTCTGGACGAGACCGACGCGCCCCAGGACCTGATCGACACCATTGGAGCCCATCTGGAATCCGAGTTGGATCGGACCGCGGCGTTCCTGCCGGAATTCCCGATCCCCACGGACACCATGGTGTTCCACTTGCTGGAGGGGAGCGGGCTGCCCTACGTGTCGCCGGGGACCTTGGAACTGACCGAATGGCGCGATGACCTGGCCCTGGAGTACCTGCCGCACCTCTTCGTGCACCTGCTCACGGGCTACACGCACCTCTCCTTCCTCGAGGAGGGCATCGCGGTGTACGCCACGGAAATCCTCGAGCCGGACTCGCGCGTCACCCATCCGTACCGGGGGCAACCGCCGCATGCGTGGGTCTCCCTGTTCGAAGCCAACGGATCGACCATTCCCCTGTCGACGGCGCTCGCCGCCGAGAACCTCGGGTACGACTACGGTGGGTCGTCGCCCGACGCGTCCGCCTGGCAGCTCTTCATCGAGGCCGGCAGCCTCACGCGCTGGGTATTCGAAGCATACGGCCGCGACATCTGGTTCCGCCTCTACGACCTCCAAGCCCTGGGTGTGGCACTCGGTGGATCCTCAGTGGACATCGAACGCGACTGGCTCGCCGCGGCGCGTGCGCAATACCCGATACCGATGGCCTGCGAGGAGGCGCTCGCCACCCGCGGGCCCCTAACCCAGCGGGAGCGGTTCTGGTGTGCGCGGGCGCGGGGGGAGTAGCCCTGCGGGAAGGACGACGGGATCGACCGGATAAACGGGATGGACGGGATGCTGCCTTGACGAGGTGACCAGCACCCACGCAAGATCCCGTGCATCCCGTTCACCCCATCCGTCCCGTTCTCGGCACATGTCCCCAGCTCCGTTCCGCATCGACCTCCACGCGCATACCCGCCGGTCCCACGACGCGTGGACCTCGCCGGCGCAGTTCGTCCGCCGCGCCGCCGCCGCCGGGATCGATCGGATTGCGGTGACCGACCACGGCACCCTGGATGGGGCGCGCGCCGCCGCGGCGGTGGATCCCGAACGCATCATTGTGGGCGAGGAGATGCGGTGCCTGGAAGGCGTGGACCTGATCGGGCTGTTTCTCACCACCACCATTCCCGACGGACGGACGGCGCGCGACACGGCCGAGGCCATCCATGCGCAAGGCGGAGTCGTGTATGCCCCGCACCCCTTTGCCTATCTCCGGCAGGGCGCGGAGCGGGCCGCTCTGGTGCTCCAGCTCGCGGACGTGGTCGAGGTCTTCAATAGTCGGGCGTTCGTGCCGCGTTGGAACCGTCAGGCACGCGAGGCCGCACGCGAGGCCGGACTGCCGGGGTTCGCCAGCTCGGACGCCCACTTCCCATGGGAGATTGGTCGGGCGTGGACCGAGCTCCCGCCGTTTACCGACGCAAGGAGCTTCTTGGATGCCGCCCGCCTGGCCATGCCGCGCGGCGTCCGTACGGGCTCACCGCTGCTCTTTGCGGGCTCGCTGCTGGTGAGCGTGGCGAAGACGGGACGCCCGCACTTCTGACCTAGGGAAGCTCTGCACAAGACCGTGCACAGACACTTGGCGCCAGCCCCCGGCATCCGCGAGTGAACTCGCGGCTTGGCGCCTGCCGGTAAACCGGCATGTTGCCGCTTTCGGCGGCAGATCGCCGAGCGGCGAGTTCACTCGTCGACTGCGCGCGGGGCGGGTATGCTGGGTCACCGCACTTGTGCAGAGCTTCCCTCGCGGCGGTCACGGGACTACGTGCCGACCGCGGGTCTACGTCTGGAAGAACGAGCGGCCGTGCCAGGTGTGCTTGGCAGCCCGCTCCCAGCGACCGGCACGCACCGCCCCCACCGTGGTGACCGAATTGTCGAACACCACCGTGTCCGGTGTGACCGCACGCGACTCCGCGAGTTCCGCAAACGTGGCACGCGGGACCCGGGCAACCCCCTGGGGGCCGCGATAGTGCACTGGGCCGTTGTCGAGCAGGGCCATCCCGAGGGCGCGTTCCTGCTCCCGGAGCCTCCGCGTGAGCGCGTCGACCGAACAGCCGGACACACCGGCCGCCGCCTCGTCCGCCGCGACCAGGAGAAACCGGTCGTGGCAGAGGTCGCGCGCGCACGTGAGCGGCGTCCCATGCGCGGTCCATTGGTCCAGGAACGCGTCCACCTCGCCAAGCAGTGTGTCCCGCTGCGCTGGCGTGAGCGAGCGCTCGGCCGAGAAGATCCAGAGCCGGGCGGAATCGGGCAGCGCGTCGAATGTCGTGCGTGGCATGCTGGGGCTCCTGTGTATAGCTACGGGATAGACGGGATAAGCGGGATGGACGGGATGTGGCTCCGCGACCCAGGCATCCCGTTCATTCCATCCGTCCCGTCACTCCATCTATCCCGGCAGTAGTTTCTCCACTCGGACCCATCAACATCGGACCAAGGAATAGTGCCGTCATGCCCCGTAATGTACTGACTCCTCCAATCCGCCTGCTGCTTGGGCCCGGACCGTCGAACCCCGACCCGGTCGTGGCCGCGGCCATGAGCGCACCGCTCGTTGGACACCTCGACCCGTACTTCCTGGGCGTCATGGATGAGACCATGGCCGACCTGCGCACGGTGTTCGGGACCACGAATCACCACACCATCCCGATGTCCGGGACCGGGACGGCGGGGCTCGAAGCCATCATGTTCAACCTGCTCGAGCCGGGTGACGAGGCGGTGGTCGGCATCGCCGGCTACTTCGGCCAGCGATTGGCCGAGCTGGCCGAGCGGGCCGGGGCCACGGTGCGGCGGATCGAGGTGCCGCTCGGCGAGGTCATCCCGGCCGATCGCGTCGCCGCGGAGCTCGCGCGCGGTCGTCCGAAACTCGTGGCCCTCGTCCACGCCGAGACCTCGTCGGGCGCACACCAGCCGCTCGACGAGATCGGTCGCCTGGTGCGTGGTGCGGATTCCCTGTTCGTGGTGGACTGCGTGACGTCGCTGGGTGGAATGGCGGTGGATGTGGATCACCGCCTCATCGACGCGGCCGGTTCCTGCTCGCAGAAGTGTCTCGGCTGCCCGCCCGGCCTGGGACCCGTGACGGTGGGGCCGCGCGCCATGAACGTGGTGAATACGCGCCACTCCAAGGCGGCGACCTGGTACCTGGACTTCAAGCTGCTGTTCCAGTACTGGGGAGAGGCCGGCGGGCCGCGCGACCGCGCGTTCCACCACACGGCCCCCGTAGCCAACATCTATGGATTCCGCGAAGCGTTGCGCCTCGCGGTGGATGAGGGCTTGGAGGCACGCTACGCGCGTCACCGCGCGGCGCACGACCGGCTCGTGGCGGGTCTCGACCGCCTCGGTCTGTCGCTGTTCACGCCGCCGGCGCACCGGCTCCCCATGCTCAACGTCATCAACATCCCGGATGGCGTGGACGACGGGAAGGTGCGGCGCACGTTGCTCGAGCGCGGCATCGAGATCGGGGGCGGGTTCGGGCCGCTCAAAGGCAAGGCCTGGCGCGTCGGGCTCATGGGCGCGAATGCGAAACCGGAGATTGTCGATCGACTGATCACGACGCTCGGACAAGTACTCGATCGAAAGCCGTGAGCCGAAAGCCGATGGCCGATGGCCGATGGCCGATGGCCGAAAGCCGGAGCGGTGAGCCGCTACCTTCGGCTATCGTTTCACGGCCCCGCACGCGACACGCTACACGTTCATTGCTTCTCCCACCGATTGTTCGCGCGGTTCACGTCCGGGAACTTGCGTTCGGCGTCGATCTCGACTGTGGTCACAGGCGATGATCCGTCGACGGTCACCTCGGCTCGCGTCTCACCGTGCAGCCATACGTCCACCGGGATCTCGCGCTGCTCGACCGACCCGTCCGCCCGCGTGATGGTGAGCCGCACCGGCATGGGCGCATACCCACGATCCTCGACGACGATCCTAGTCCCCGTCGCTCCCGTCGCTCCCGTCGTTCCCGTCGTTCCCGTCGTTACCGACGCCACCGCCTGATCCAGGGTCCACGTCTCGTAGTACCAGCTTCGCCAGAACCAGTCGAGGTCCTGTCCGCTCACGCCGTTGAACGTGTCGAAGAAGTCCCAGGGCTTGGGCTGCCGGTACCGCCAGCGGCTGAGGTATTTCCGGTACGCGCGCACGAAGGTCTCCTCGCCGAGCAGGGCCCTCAGCGTCGCCAGGAGGGTAGCGGGCTTGCTGTAGGACGCCGTGGTGTACGCCTCGCCCGGATAGTGGTAGTCCGACCAGCGCATGATTTCGCCCTCGAGCCCGGCCCGCGCCACGCCGAGGTAGTTCTGCTGCTCCTCGCCGTCCGGATCCGAGTCGGGCGCGAAGTCCTTGCGCGCCTGATTCTCGTTGAACGTGGTCGTCCCCTCGTCCATCCAGGCGTAGCGGCGCTCGTCGTTGCTGACGAGCATGGGCACCCACATGTGTCCCAGCTCATGCGCCACCACGTTGTAGAGGTCCTGGTCGGTCCGGTTGTTGTAGTCCCCGATCAGGGTCATCATCGGGAACTCCATGCCGCCGCCGATGATGCCACCGCCCTCGACGATCGTCATGTGCGGCCAGGGGTAGGGGAGACCCGTCCATCGGGAGTGGAACGCGATCGCGTGCTGGCCATAGCGCCACGCGTTCCGCCATTTCGGTGCCGACGCTCGCCACAGCGCGTCGACGCGCGCGTAGTCGGTTTGCCCGTCGCCGTTGCGGTCTCCCACGGGCGTCCGCGCCGCGTCCCAGCGGGAGGCCCGCGTGGCACTGAACGCCACGTCCCGGACCGTGTCCGCGACGAAATGCCAGCGCAACTGGCCATTGGCCGCGGCACGGGTGGCCCGGCCGGCCGCCAGATCGTCCGCCGTCACCACGTGGACCACCGTGTCGCTCCGCTCGGCGGCCGCCAGGCGGTTCCGCACCGCGTCCGGCAGCACCTCGTCGGCGTTGGTGAGCCGGCCGGTGGCCGAGATGATCCAGCCCGTGGGCGCGACGACGGTGACGTCGTAGCTGCCATAGCCCGCGTAGAACTCCGCGTTTCCCGTGTAGGCGTCCGTCTGCCACCCCACGACGTCGTCATAGACCGACATCTGCGGATACCAGTACGCGATGTGGAAGAGGTTGTCGGCATTCCAGCCCATACGGCCCGCCCCGGATTGCGGGACCGTGAACGCCCACTCGATCTCCAGCGTGATCTGGCCGCCCGGTCGGACGGGGTCACCCGGCGTTACGCCCATCACGGTGCCGAGCACCTCGTACGCGGGCCCCTGGTCGAGCGCGCCCGCCTGGAGCTGCTGGCCCGCCGCGACGACCCGGCGGATCTGTATGCCGCCGGTCACTTCTTCGGGATCGAGCCGGACCGCCCCCGGCGCATGGAGGTTCTGGTCCAGTTGCAGGAATAAGGTGGGCAACGTGTTGGGCGACCGGTTGTGATAAAGGATCTCCGCCCTGCCGGTGATCCGCTTCGCGTCCGGATCCAGCGTCGCCTCCAGCGTGTAGTCCGTCCACTGCTGCCAGTAGGCCATGCCGGGCTCCCCGGTGGTCGTCCTGGTGCCGCGCTGCACGGCGCGCTGGTATTCGCGGGGCGGGGTGACGGGATACGGGACGGGACGCTGAGCGAGCACGGCTCCCGGGAGGAGCAGGGCTACCAGCGTGATCACGGGGAAACGGGGCACGAGGGCCTCCTGAGAAAGACGTGCAGCGTGCAGCGTGCAACGTGCAGCGACCTACCAGCGTTTCCCTGCCGCGAGACGTTGCACGCTGCACGCTGCACGCTGCACGAAAAAAGGACCCCCGCCAGCCCGCGAAGGTCCTGTGGTACCCGGTAATGCAGGTTTCACCCGCCGCGACCGCGCGCGACGACCCGTTCCTCGCCCCCTTCGAAGTACACCCGGTTCTTGGCGATGTACTCCTTCCACTCGGGCGGGACGTCCTCTTCGGGGAAGATCGCCGTTACGGGGCACTCGGGCTCGCAGGCCCCGCAGTCGATGCATTCGTCGGGGTGGATATACAGCTGATCCTCGCCCTCGTAGATGCAGTCGACCGGACAAACGTCGACGCATCCGCGGTCCTTCGTGTTGAGGCAGGGCTCGGCTATGACGTAGGGCATGATGATGCTCCGGAACGTGCGTGGCGTGCGGTGTGTGGCGGAATGTGAGAACGTGCCGGATGGGTGTCAAGGCCGGTGTTGCAGGGCGTGTCGCGGGCCCCGACATTACGACGCATGCGCATTGCCTCCCTCCTGGCCAGCGCCACCGAGACGGTGTGCCGTCTGGGGCTCGAAGACGCCCTCGTGGCGATCTCGCATGAGTGCGATTACCCGCCGACCGTCCTGGATCGTCCCCGTGTGAGCCGGCCCCGATTCGATCCGTCGGGCCTATCGAGTGGGGCCATCGACGCCGCGGTCCGCTCTGCCATGAGGGACAACGGGAGCGTGTACGAGATCGACGCGCAGGCGTTGCGGCGAGCTGCTCCCGATCTGATCCTGACGCAGGACGTGTGCGAGGTCTGCGCGGTTCCCACCTCCCTCGCGCACGAGGCGGTCCGGGCGTTGGGGGGGGAAGTCCGCGTCCTGTCGCTCGACGCGCACTCGGTACGCGATATCCTCGGCTCCATCCAGGACGTGGGTGAGGCCGCCGGGGTTCCCAAGCGGGCGGCGCAGTTCGTCGCCCAGCTCCAGGCGCGGATCGCGGAGGTGAGCCAGGCGGTGGCCGGGCTCCCGCGACCCCGCGTGTTGGCGCTCGAGTGGCTCGATCCACCGTTCGCTCCCGGCCATTGGGGTCCCGAGATGGTGGCGCTTGCCGGAGGCGAGAACCTCGTCGGATGGCCCCGGGCGCGGTCGCGGGAGCTGCAGTGGGAGGCGGTCGATGGATTGGATCCGGATGTCCTGCTCGTCATGCCGTGCGGCTATGGCCTGGATGCCTCGCGCGCGGAGGCCGACCGGCACGCTGACCGGCTGCGAGCACTGGCGCCTCGAGCCGTTGCGGCCGGGAACGCCTGGGTCTTGGACGGCTCGGCGTACATGAACCGCTCGGGACCCCGCGTCGTCGACGGGATCGAGATGCTCGGAAAGATTCTGCACGCCGACCGGTTTCCGGCGCTGGCGCTGGCGGGTCGCGCGGAGGTGTGGCGGGGCTGACGATCGCACTCCCGGGGACCCACGATCCGGTTAACTTCAGCATCCGAACATCACGTCGGACACCCCCTTCCCAGCAGGAGTCTGACCATGCGATATGATCCCCGATTGGTGCAGCCGATGCGGGATGAGTTGACCCACCTCGGCTTCCAGGAATTGCGGACACCCGCCGAGGTGGATGACGCGCTCGCCACGAAAGACCAGACGGTGTTGCTGGTCGTGAACTCCGTCTGCGGCTGCGCGGCCGGCAAGGCTCGGCCCGGCGTCGCGTTGGCGCTCCAGCACGGTCCCCGTCCCGATCGTCTCACCACCGTCTTTGCCGGCATGGATATCGAGGCGACCGAGCAGGCGCGGGCCTACTTCGAGGGGTACCCGCCCTCGTCTCCCCAGATCGCGCTGCTGAAGAACGGCCGGCTGCTGCACATGCTCGAGCGCAAAGACATCGAGGGGCGCGACACTCCGGAAATCGCCCGCGACCTCGCCGGCGCCTTCGAGACGTTTTGCTTGGGGCAACCGGCGTGAGGACGGCTGGGGGAGCGGGGCAGCGGGGCAGCGGGGCAGTCGTTTGGCATGCGTTGACCGTTGCGGTCGGCGTCACTGTACTGGCAGTGCCTGCGGCGGCGCAGCAGCCGGCGTGCGCACCGGACAATGCGGGGCTGACGGTGCCGGACGGCTTCTGCGTCGTCGTCGTGGCCGAAGGGCTCGGTGGGGCTCGGCACCTGACCGTCGCGCCGAACGGTGACGTGCTCGTGGCGGTGCCGGGTCGCGATTCGGGTGGCGTCGTGTTGCTGCGCGATACCGACGGCGACGGCAAGGCCGACCTCCGCCGGATGCTGGTGACCGACGCGCAAGCCGCGGACGTCCAGCTCTACACGGCATCTGGGCGCACGTGGGTGTACTACTCGACGCACCAGGACGTGATTCGAGTGCCGTGGCGCGTAGGCGCGACGACCGTCGAGGGAACGCCCGACACGATCGTGCGCGGACTTGTGTATCAGCGGCAGCACGGCATCAAGACGTTCGTGATTGCTCCTGATGGTCGGCTCTTCGTGAACGTCGGGGCGCCCTCTAACTCGTGTCAGCAGCAGGACCGGCAGGCGGGCAGCATGGGGCAGGATCCCTGTCCGCTGCTCGATTCCGCCGGAGGGATCTGGTTGTTCGACGCGACCCGCACGGGGCAGACGAGTACGCTGAGCACGCGGTACGCCACCGGTCTGCGCAACACGGTCGCGCTCTCCGTGCGGCCCGCCGACGGGGAGTTGTACGGTGTGATGCACGGCCGGGATCAGCTGGGACAGTTGTGGGGCTACAGCGATTCCGCGAGCGCGGAAAAGCCAGCGGAAGAGTTCGTGAAGATCACCAAGGGCACGGACGTCGGGTGGCCGTACTGCTACTTCGATCCGGCGCTGAGCCGGAAGGTGCTGTCCCCCGAATACGGCGGAGACGGAACGACCGTGGGGCGTTGCGCGAACAAGACGTCCCCGATCGTGGCGTTTCCGGCGCACTGGGCGCCGGACGGCTTGCTGTTCTACACGGGGACGCAGTTTCCGGAGGCCTATCGTGGGGGGGCGTTCGTTGCGTTCCATGGATCGTGGAACCGCGCGCCGCTGCCGCAACAAGGGTACAACGTGGTGTTCGTCGAGTTCACGGACGACCATCCCGGGAAGTGGCGCGTGTTCGCGGACGGGTTCCAGGCTGCTCGCGGTCGTCCCGTGGACGTGGCGCAGGGCCCGGATGGCTCCATCTTCGTGAGTGACGACCGAGGTGGGTGCGTGTTCAGGATTCTCTCTCGGGGCGCGCGAGACTAGGGTCCGCTCGTGAACCTGCCGGTCGCGTTCCTCGTGGGTTTCGGGGCTGGTCTCGCGCTGGCGTCGGTCGGCGCGTTCGTCGCGCGTCGCCGCGCCGCGCGGGTACCGCCCGATCTCCCTGCCGTCGCAGAGCCGCGCGAGGAGCGGAACGCACCTTCCCCCTCCGAGCGGGAAATCGCCGCCGCCTGGCTCCAGTTCCTGCGGCAGGAAGTGGCCGACACCGTCGCCGGCCTCAACAACCGCCTCACGGTCATCAAGACACTCGCCCACACCCTCTTGCGCGGCGACGCGGCGACGAACGTGCAAGACGGATTGCAGCAGGTGCTCGTGGAGGTCGACCGAGCGGCGGCCGCCACGGCGGCGCTCCAACTCCACGTGACCTCGGTTGCCTCTCCCCCGGTGGCCCCGACGGTCCGGGAGGGGCAGACGGGGTCCACGCGGGCCGGGGCGATCTTGATCGTGGAGTCCGATGACAGCGTGCGCGATGTGTTGGGGCAACTGTTCAAGAGTCTCGGACATCGGGTCGTTCCCGCGCATGACGGGGTGGAGGGGTTCGAAGTCCTGCAAAGCGAACGCGTGGACTGCGTCATCGCGGCGACGCACCTATCACGGTTGAGTGGCGTGGGTTTCTACACCCAGGTCGAGCAGCGGCTGCCGTTCGCCGCCCGCCGATTCGTGTTCATTTGCGGGGAGAGCCAGCGTCCCGACATCCGCGAGTTTCTCGAGGGCACCGGATGCCCGATCATCCCGAAGCCGCTGAACGTGGCGTTGTTGGTGGAGGCGGTGCAGCAGGTCATCGCCACAGTCGAGCACGATCCGGCCAATCGGCGCCAGCGTGCCATGCCGGCCGTTGTCGGGGAGGATGTGGAGGAACGACGGTAGCGACGGGAGGGATGTCGCTACCTCCCGGTCCGCCTAACCGCCTAACCGCCGGAAGAGCGGCTCCAGAATCGCCAGCGCCCTCCGCAACTCGTCTGTGCGGTTGCCGAATCCGAGGCGCAGCCACCCGGGCATGTTGAAATGCTCGCCCGGCACAAGGAGCACGTCGTGCTCCGCCCGCGCACGCTCGACGAGGTCGAGCGTTGACGGCGCACCGCCCAGGCTCACGAAGCAGATGGCGCCGCATTCGGGCGGTTTCCATGCGAACAAGCCGTTGAACGAGGACAGCCACTCTGCGAGTACGGAATAATTTGTGGTGACGATACCGCGCGTGCGCGCGAAGATGGCATTCCTTGACCGCACGGCCCGAAGCGCGAGGGCGTCGGCGAGTGGGCCGGCGCCGATCACCGTGTAGTCGTGCCGCGACAGCAGCTCCTCGCGAAAGGCCGTGGGGCTCACGAACCAACCGATGCGGAGACCGGGAAGGCCGTAGGCCTTGGACAGGCCGCTCACGACGATCGTGCGCTCCCACGCACTCCACCAAGTCCGGCTGGGATCTCCGCGGTGCTCCGCACCTTGATAGACCTCGTCCACCACGAGCCACGCCCCCACCGCGCGCGTGCGCTCGAGAATCAGCTCCCGGGTAGCCTGGGAGAGCACGTGACCCGTCGGGTTGTTCGGGTCGGTCACGATAACGATGTCGGTGCCGGGGGCAAGCGCGCGTACGACCGCGTCGGGATCCGGTTCCCAACCCCGATCCATCTCCAGCCAGAACGGCGCCACCGTGATACCGAAGTTGTCCGCCAGCCCCCACATCTGCATGTAGGTCGGCGCGCAGATGGCGACGCGACGCGCCTGACGGAAGAGGGTCCAGCACACCACGAAGTTCGCTTCCGCGCTGCCGATCGTAACCGTCACCTGGTCCGGACTCGCGCCCGGATAGAGGCCCGCGATGGCCGCGCGCAGCCCATCCGATCCGTCCGAGTGTCCGTAGTCCAAGGGGATCGAGGTCACTACGTCTGCTGAATCGCCGGCAAGGGCCAACAGCTCTGCAACCGACATCGCGTGCACACCGCTCTCAGCGAGATTGATGTGGACGCGGTGCTCCCACGTGCTCTGCCAGCGCTCGAGCTCGAAGCGGGTGAAGGGCATGGGGAGAAGCTACGGGAGGGCGGAGGGTCCGAGAAGAGGTGGGGCAGGGCCGCAGCGGGGCAGCACGGCAGAGCAGAGGGGCAGAGGGGCAGCGAAGAGGAGCCGTGCTGTGCTCCGTCCGCCTCGACCGCCTCGACCGCCCCGCTCTCCGATCCGTCGGGTCCGCCGGGACCGTCAGCTCTTCCGAATCGCGATGCTCCCGGACCCGGTGTCGATCTTGATCACACCGCCACCGGTGCCGATCACGCCATGCAGCTCGCCACGTTCCCATCGGCGCGTCTGCACCGGGAAGTCCACGGTGATATCACCGGAGCTGGTCTCGAGATCGACGGTCGCGTTGAGCCCGTCAGGGACCTGGATATCGACCGAGCCCGATCCGGTATCCACGTTGATGTCCCGTGGCACGCGGGTGCAGGTGAGGCCGACGGAGCCACTGCCGGTGTCCACCTGGATGTCGTCAGCGGCGAGCCCGGTTGCCCGGACGCGTCCGGATCCCGTGTCGATGTTGAGCCGGCTGACCGCAACGTCCGTCACCTCGACGTGGCCGGAGCCGGTGTCGACCGAGAGCGCGTCCCCACGCATCGTCGCCACGCCTACCGAGCCCGATCCCGTGTCGATCGAGGCGTCGCCGGTGTGGCCGTTCACGTCCACGCTGCCGGAGCCGACATCCACCACGAGGTCGCCGCTCGTCCGGGAGGTCGTGACCCGGGTGCTGCTCCCATCGAGCCGCAGTCGGCCGTCCACGCCAGACGCCGACATCTCCCCGACGGCCAGATAGACCTCCACCCGCTTGCCATGCGGGACCAGGATCCGGAGATCGGCGTAGGCTTCGACGCCCGAGCCGGAGGACCGGACGCGCACCCGCGAGCCGCCGGATTCGTCACTCCAGCCGAACGTCCCGTCCTCGTGCACCCGGATCTGGGTGCTTCCGGACCAACGGTCACGCCCTGGGTAGACGATGTCGTTGTCGGGGTAGCGGATGCGGAGGGTCTCCGCCCCGGAGATCGGCCCGCGCTGGATCTCGAGTTGGCCGGCGTCCGCCCCGCCCCGACGGACTTCCACGACGACGGCCGAGCCCGTGCCGGCCTCGACGGTCGCGGAGCCGGCCAGGTTGAAGATCGCGATGCGGTCACCGGTAAGCTCGAACCGTTCGGCTTGTTGTGCCCCGAGTACGACGGGGACCGCCAGCAGGCCGGCGGCGAGCAGGGCGGCCGGGGAATGGACTCTTGGGGTCATCGGGCCTCCGGAAAGCGACGGGAAACTGCCAGTATCCGTGCCTTTAGACCTCAAACGGGCTCGGAAGGTTGGAGTTTCAGCTCGGCGTCTTCCCTTCGGTGAGGTTATCGAAGAACCGTTGGGTCGGGTAGGCGAAATCGATGTCGTCGTGGCTCGCGAACTCCCGGAGGACGTCTTCCCAGATGGCCTGGGTCGTGCCACGACGCTCCCGAGGCGAGCAGAGGTACCGCATGGTGAGGAGCACGCCGCTGTCCACGACACTCGTATACACCGTGGGAGTGAGCGTCTGATAAAAAATGAGGAAGCGTCGCGAGACTTCCTTGAGCTGTGATTGGGCTGCCTCGGTCAGATGGGCCGCATGGGTTTCCGCGGTGCGAAGGAGAATGCTCTTGGCCTTCTCCCAATCGCTCTCGAAGGTCACCAGCACCGGAATCTCGTTCCAGATGTACTGGAACCCCTTGCTGAAGTTCGCGACGACCTCGGTAAGCACGCGCCCGTTCGGGATGTGAATGACCCGGCCGGTGCTCTGGTCCGCATGCACCCAGTTCCCGATCTCCAGCAGCGAGAACTGGAAGATGCGGATATCGATGACGTCGCCCGCGTGCTCCCCGGTCTGAATCCGGTCACCGACCTCGAACGGCCGCCGCCACAGGATGAACACCCAGCCCGCGAGGTTCACCAGGATGTCTTTGAGCGCGATCGCAATACCCGCGGAGACGAGGCCGAGGAACGTCGCGATGGAGCCGATGCCCTCGAACCAGATCCGGCCAATGACCAGGAATCCCAGGGGAACGGCGATGTAGCTCGCGGTCTTCCGCCAACGGTAGCGGATCCGGACGTCCGAGACGCGGCGCCAGACGACGCTGAGCACCAATCGTCGCAGCAGCCACAGGAGCGCGATGACCGTCAGCGAGGAAGCGATGCGCTGCTGGGTGGTCGCGCTTTCCATCCAGGTTGTCACGGCATCCATGTCCGTCAACGTGGCTGGTCGGACGCCGAGATGAAAGGGGTGAGGGGGCCGGTTGTCTACAGGGTCGTGAGTTCCGGGGGAGACCGGATCCAGTAGTCAGGCTGTTGGGCGGCGAGCAGCTCGCGCGGGAACGGGCCCCACAACACGGCCGCGGTTCGCACGCCCGCCGC